>Ga0213868_10003284_pt1 | contig 15119 bp, 12 predicted proteins | sample PICome_9_FD_160087 | JGI IMG/M metagenome (GOLD analysis project Ga0213868, IMG submission 160087) | Coastal seawater microbial communities near Pivers Island, North Carolina, United States - PICO127 | ecosystem: Environmental > Aquatic > Marine > Coastal | place: USA: North Carolina...
TTGGCATAAAGCCCGATGGCCACCCCCGCGATCCCCGCGATGCCAGAGCCGAACCCGAAGGTCAGCATGTTGATCCGGTCCGGGTTGATCCCCATTGAGGCCGCCATGCCGGGGTTTTGCGTCACCGCCCGCACCTCCAGCCCCAGACGGGTGCGTTTGAGCACGAAGAGGATCAGCGCAAGAAACACCAGCGCCATCACGAAAATCGCAATGCGGATATAGCTGATGGCAATCACGTCATTGAACACCAAGGCCCCGTCCAGCCACCCCGGTGAGGTCAGCGGCCGCGCCTGTGTGCCAAAGATGTTCTTGGCCAATTGCTGCAGGGCGATCGAGATGCCAAAGGTCGCCAAGAGCGTTTCAAGCGGACGGTGGTAGAGGTGGCGAATGACCAGACGCTCCATCGCGACGCCCGCGCCAAAGGTCACGGCAAAGGCCAGCGGCAGGGCAATCAGGATGGCAATTGTGTAATCAGGCACGAACAGCTGCACCACATAGCCGGTATAGGCCCCCATCATGATAAATTCGCCATGGGCCATGTTGATCACCCCCATCACCCCAAAGGTGATGGCCAGCCCAATGGCCGCCAGAAAATAGATCGAGGCAAGCGACAGGGCGTCCAGCCCCAGATCAATGCCTTGGCTAAATCCGACCCGTGTTTCGATGGCATTCAACGTGCTGCGGGCCGCATCGGTGATGGCGCTGTCGGCCTCGGCGTATTCTTCGAAAAATACATGGGCCTCAACGGCCTGTTGGCGCTGGGGCAAAGAGACGCGCGGCGGCACCAAACCGGCCTGGGTCAGCGCATCATAGGCTATGCTGCGGGCCGCGTCGGTGTTCAGCTGAGCAACGGCAACACCGCCGACGGCACCATCTGCAAGATTGGCAATCAGCGCCTCGCGGATGGCGGCATCGGTGACGGGCAACGGCGCAAACCCTGCCGCGACCAATTGGGCATAGGCGTCAATCAACGTAATATCTTTGCCCGGCTCCAGCACACGGGCGATATTGGCCCCCTCCGGCAAGGTTGCGGCAACTTTGGGCGCGGCTGACAGAATGGTGTTCAGCACTGCGCGCACATCGACAGACAGGTCATCGGCCAGCCCCTCAATCGCCGCGATGCGCGCCTGCGATGTATCTGCGAACAATGCGCCCATCATCCCAGCAAGCCGTGTCTTGACCGCCTTGAGGTCCGGATCAGGTTCATTGTCGATAGAAGCGGCCAAGGGGACCAGCTGACTGGCGTCCATGCTGCGCCCGATGGCATCCAGCGCCGCTTGACGTTTGGTGATATCTGGATCGGAAAGTTGGAACTGGACCAGCGCATCGCCAATGGCGCGGCGCACGCCGCCGTTGGGCCGTGCTTCTGTCAGGTTCTGGCCCGGCTCCGATGCCACCGCATCGCCGGTATCAAGATCAAAAAGCGTAGTCTCGGCCCCGCTTTCACGTTTGCGAAAAAACAGCCCGTCGCTTTCACGTTGCACAATCTCGCGGTCGCGCCAGGCCTCCAGAAACGGCAGCGCCTGGGGCAATTTACTGTCGACCAGATCATCAATCACAACGCCTACGGACCGACGCCCAGGCTTAAGCACCTCCTCCGCGTGGGTTTGCAGAACGGTTTGAAGGGTCTGGGCAAAAGGCAGGGCTGGATTGACCAGCACAAGCGCCAGCACCAAGAGAAATCGCGCAATCATAGGACAGCCGCCAATCATTCACTTCTGCGGTAATCAAAAACTGCGGGGCAGAGTGATCCCTGCCCCGCAAGTGGTCTTAGTAGTTGGATGTCAGCTGAACGCAGGTCTTGGTTTCGGTGTTGTACATACCGCAACCCAGCTCTTTCCAGTCAGAGATCAGCACTGCGGATTCAGGCAGGTAGTCTGTCCATGCATCGCCTGGGACTTCTGTTGTCTGGCTGATGATGTCGAACTGTCCGTCTGCCGTGATTTCACCGATCAAGACCGGCTTGGCCAGATGGTGGTTCGGCAACATGACAGCGGTACCGCCTGTCAGGTTCGGGAACTCTTGGCCATACATCGCCGTACGGACAGCATCCACATCCGTGGTGCCCGCTGCTTCGACCGCATTCACCCACATGTTAAAGCCGATGTAATGGGCTTCCATCGGGTCGTTGGTCACACGGTCTTCGCCCATCTTGGCTTTCCATGCAGCAATCCAGGCCGTGTTGGCATCGGATTCTGCGGACTGGAAGTAGTTCCAGGCGGCCAGGTGGCCCACCAGGTTGGATGTATCCAGACCAGACAGCTCCTCTTCACCCACGGAAAAGGCAACGACGGGAATGTCATCGGCAGAGATACCGGCCGCCGCCAGTTCCTTGTAAAAACCGATGTTCGCATCGCCGTTGATGGTTGAGATCACACCGACCTGTTTGCCATCCGCACCCAGCGCCACAACATCGGCCACGATTGTCGCCCAGTCAGAATGGCCAAAGGGGGTGTAGTTCACAAAGATATCCTCGGCGGGGATGCCCTTGGACTTCAGATAGCTTTCCAGAATGTTGTTCGTGGTGCGCGGATAGACATAGTCGGTGCCCAGAAGCGCGAATTTCTCGACCCCCAGTTCCTCAAGGAAGTAATCAGTTGCGGGGATCGCTTGCTGGTTTGGTGCCGCACCAGTGTAGAATACATTCTTGGAGCTTTCTTCGCCCTCATATTGCACTGGGTAGAACAGCAGGCCGTTCAGCTCTTCGATCACTGGCAAAACCGACTTGCGGCTTACCGATGTCCAGTTGCCAAAGATCACGTCCACCTCGGACACGGTCAGCAACTCGCGGGCCTTTTCAGCGAACAGCGGCCAGTCGGACGCAGGGTCAACCACCACCGCTTCGATCTGGCATCCCAAAACGCCACCCTTTGCGTTCTGCTCATCAATCAAGAGCAGCATCGTGTCTTTCAGCGTCGTCTCTGAAATCGCCATCGTTCCCGAGAGCGAGTGCAGGACGCCGACCTTTACAGGGTCGGCACATTCAGCGGCCAAGGCAGAGGCAGAACCCAGCAGGGCAGCTGTCACAAAAGCGGAGGTTTTCAGTTTCATAAATCATGTATCCCGGTTGTTGCTGCGGGAAGGGTGTCAGCGCAAACAGCGCTATCCAATGGGCACCCTTATGATGTAATCAGAACCCGCAGCAGTGATGTTGTAGTCGCGCAAGGGGAGCAATCTGCCAGGATGGCCCTTTGCGCGGCGCATAAGTCCTTTTCAGGACAACGTCAGTTGGGGACGAGTCGTGGCGTTAATCCAGCACTTCGACGGATTATGCTGCAGTGCGGAAAAAATCGCCCGAAAATTAGCCGTGCCGCGCGGCGGGCGGTGAATATCTAGGCAGACAGCGCAGATCGCCAGACAAGCGCAGGCACGCATGCGGATCACACAAGCCCCCAAGGATGCCGGTATTTGGCAATTCCCTGTGTGATTGATATATTCTATCAATACCCATGACTTTTGATCAGATCAGAACATTCCTATGGGTTGCCCGCCTTGGTGGTTTCCGCAAAGCGGCAGAACGGCTGCATCTGTCACAGCCCGCCATCTCGACCCGTATCGCCAATCTGGAAGATGAATTGCGGGTGCCTTTGTTTGAGCGCGGCCCCGGTGAATTGGTCCTGACCAAACACGGCATGCTGCTTTTGTCCTATGCCGAACAGATGCTTTTTGTCGAAGAAGAGATCAAACAGCGCGTCGCAAACCCGTCAGAGACCGAAGGCCTGTTCCGCGTGGGGGCATCCGAGACCATCGCGCAATCATGGCTGCCCGACTTTCTCAAGGCCTTCAGTCAGAAATATCCCCGTGTGAACGTGGACCTGACTGTCGACATCTCGCTCAATCTGCGCGCCGCATTGCTGGAACGTCGGCTTGATCTGGCGTTTCTGATGGGTCCGGTGTCTGAATTCTCGGTTGAGAATGTGGCCCTGCCTGCGTTTCACCTCAGTTGGTATCGATCTGCCACAAACCCGCAGACAGACCTCAGCCAAATTCCCGTGATCTCCTATTCCAGCAAGACGCGGCCATATCGCGAACTGATGTCTGAACTGTCCCGGCGCATCGGCCCAAAGGCGCGTGTCTTTGCCTCGGCCTCCCTTTCGGCCAGTTTCAAGATGATCGCAGCAGGAATCGCCGTGGGCCCCTACCCCCGTGCCCTGGCCCAAGAGTTTCTGTCATCGGGTCAGATCGTGGCGTTTGACCCCGGCTTTTGCCCCAGACCGCTGGCATTCACGGCCTCCTACCTGTCAGAGCCACGCAGTTTTCTTGCAGAAACCAGCACCGAGATTGCCAAAGCCGTTGCACAGCAATGGGATACTGCCCACCCATAGAGGGCATAGATTTTTTCGATCACTTCCGATAACAAATGATAATTTGCGTGGATGGACCGTATTTGTGATGATTTCAGAACAACACAGAGGGTGCCCCCGATGAAAGACACGACCGTTTCCCATTCCGATCTCAGGAAGTTGTCCGCAGAAGACGTGCGCGCAGCGATCAGAACCGGGAGCTATACCGGGCATACCGCTGGTCTGGCCGCAGGAAAGCTTCAATGCAACCTCGCTATCATCCCGGAGCAGTTTGCACTGGATTTCCTGCGGTTCTGCCTGCGCAATCCAAAACCTTGCCCTTTGGTGGGCGTTGGCGACACGGGCAATCCGTTGCTGCCAACCCTGGGCCGCGACATCGACATTCGCAGTGACGTGTCAAAGTACCGGGTGTTTGAAAATGGCGTCATGCAGGCCGAAGTGACCGATATTGCAGACATCTGGCAAGATGATCTGGTCACGGTCGCTTTGGGCTGTTCCTTTACTTTTGAAAACGCGCTTTTGCGCAATGGCATTCCCGTGCGCCATATCGACAGCGGCAAGAACGTCCCGATGTTCCGTAGCAACATTGATCTGGTCCCTGCCGGACCTTTTGCAGGACAGATGGTCGTGACCATGCGCCCGATCCCCGAGGCGCAGGTCGAGCAGGCAAAAAGCATCAGCAGCCGTTTCCCACAGGCACATGGTGCACCGATCGCCATCGGTGATCCGGCAAACATCGGCATCGCCGATCTGCAACAGCCCGATTGGGGTGATGCGGTCACGATCAATCCGGGCGAAGTGCCTGTCTACTGGGCCTGCGGCGTCACGCCGCAAAATGTGCTTTTGGATGCCAAACTTCCTATCTGCATCACCCATTCCCCGGGCCATATGCTGATTTCGGACGTCGCAGAAGACGCCGAAACAACTATACTGAAAACCAGTTAATCCATTCAACAAGGAGTATCTTCAATGAAAAAAACACTGTCCATTCTCGCCGCGACCACGGTCCTGGCGGGCCCAGCCATGGCCGAAAACCTGTCCGTCGTCGGCAGCTGGTCCAGCCTGCCGCTGCACCAGCAGTACGAAGCACCGTTCTGGGGCACAACATTGCCCGAAGCCTCCAACGGCGACATCACTGTTGAGCTGACGACCCACAACCAAATGAGCCTTGGTCTGGGCGACATCTATCCGCTGCTGGGTCAGGGCGTTTATGACGTCGCGATGACCGTGGCCGACTACGCCGTGGCAGACGCGCCAGAGCTGGAGGGGCTGGATGTGCCACTGCTGGCACTGACCGCTGATGAAGCACGCGCCATGGTCGACGCAGCCCGCCCGATGGTTTCGGACATCTATCGTGACCGTTTCAACAGCCATGTTCTGGCGATTGCGCCCTATCCACCGCAGGTCGTGTTCTGTAACCATGAAATCGCAAATCTGGATGACCTCAAAGGGCTCAAGGTACGCGCTTCTGGCCGTATGACCGCGAAATTGCTTGAGGCATTGGGTGCCGAAGGCGTCAACGTATCTTTCTCCGAAGTACCCGGTGCTTTGCAGAACGGTGTTGTGGATTGTGCCGTAACCGGTGCCGGATCTGGCTATTCCGCCGGATGGTGGGAAGTGTCGACACATCTGCTGCCGATCCCGCTGGGCGGTTGGGATTCCGTTGTCACGGCCATGAACATGGACAAATGGAACGGCCTGAACGCAGATCAACAGGCGCTGATCACAGAGCAGGTCAAGACCGGCTTTGAAGATCCAGCCTGGGCCAGCGCACAGGACGCGCTGGTCAATGACATCGCCTGCCTGACCGGCAACGGCGAATGCCCCTCCGGTGAGGCGCGTTCAATGACATTGGTCGAAGTCAGCGATGCAGACTTTGCAACCGCCCGTGAAATCCTGACCACCGAAGTGCTGCCAGAATGGGCAGAGCGCGCCGGTGGCGATTGGGCTGCACGCTGGAACGACAGCGTCGGCAAAGTCGTCGGCGTTACCATCAACTAAGGCGTTCCTCGGAACACCTGGTACAGGGTTTTCCGAGACCGCTCTCAAACCGCAAGAAACAGGGGACGTGCAAGACATGGAACTCAAGATGATCGAAAGCCTTCGGGCGATAAACAGGGGGGTGGCGTTGGTCGTGGGCTTTGGCCTGCTGCTATGCGCGGCATTCATCCTGGCTGATATCATCATGCGACAGGTCGGCACGTCCTTTGGCGGCACCGAAGAGATCGCGGGCTATACGATGGCGCTCGCGACCTCATGGGGCATGGCCTTTACCCTCCTGGAACTGGGCCATGTCCGAATTGACCTTTTGCGGACCCGGATGGATTCGTTCAAAAGATCGCTGTTTGATGTGTTTTCAATGGTGGTGATGTCCGGTGTGATCGTGACCATCGCGATCAAGGCCTGGCCCGTGGTTGAACGCTCCATCACCAACAGCTCGCGCGCCAACACCCCGCTAGAGACACCTTTGGCGCTGGTGCAGCTGCCGTGGTTTGCGGGCTGGGTATGGTTTGCGGTGGTCTCTTGCCTGACCACATTGGCAGCCCTTGGGCTGATCTTGAAACGTCGCCACGAAGAGACAGAGAATTTCGTCGGTGCCTTCGCAGAACAGGACACACTGCAATGATCGGTTATGTTTCCGTTGGCCTTTTGGGTCTGCTCACCCTGTCGATCCCCGTGGGCATCGTACTGTTTCTGCTGGGCTTTGGGATCGATACCTTCTTTTCCAGCTTTCCGCTGACGCGGGGCCTGGGCAATATGGTCTGGTCGTCGTCCAATTCGGCCACGCTGATCGCCATTCCTTTCTTTGTCCTGCTGGGCGAAATCCTTGTGCGCAGTGGCGTGGCCACCCGCACCTATGCAGCCCTTGACCGCTGGGTGTCATGGCTGCCGGGGGGATTGGTCCATGCCAATATCGCCACGGCCACCATGTTTTCCGCGACTTCAGGCTCTTCTGTTGCCACTGCCGCGACCGTGGCCACCGTCGCCATGCCGCAGGCCGAAAAACTGGGCTATGACCCCAAGCTTTTCTCAGGTGCCATCGCCGCTGGTGGTACATTGGGCATCATGATCCCGCCGTCGATCAACCTGATCGTCTATGGGTTCCTGACCCAATCCTCGATCCCGCAATTGTTCCTGGCTGGCCTGGTACCGGGCATCGCACTGGCCCTGGCCTTTATCGCCGTGACGGCCATTATCTGCACCATCCGCCCCGAACTGGGCGGCATCCGCCGGACCTTTCCTTTCCCGCAAATGCTGCGCGCCCTGATTGACCTGATCCCGATCCTGATCCTGTTTGGGCTGATCGTGGGATCCATCTATCTGGGCTGGGCCACCCCGACAGAGGCCGCGGCCGTGGGCGTAGCCGGTGCCTTCTTGATCGCCTTGGCCTTTGGCGGCGTATCATGGCAAATGCTGACCCAAAGCCTGACCGGCACGGTCAAGATCACCTCGATGATCATGCTGATCGTCATCGGTGCCTCCTTCTTGAACTTCACGCTGGCCTCGGCGGGGCTGGGGCGCGAGCTGACCGAATTCATGACGGGTCTTGGCCTTACGCCGCTCAAGACGATCCTGGTGGTCGTGGTGCTCTATATCGTGCTGGGTTTCTTCATCGAGACGCTTTCGCTGATGGTGGTGACCATTCCGATCATCGTGCCACTGGTCATCGCCCAAGGCTATGACGTGATCTGGTTCGGCATTCTGATGATCGTTCTGATCGAGATGGCCCTGATCACCCCGCCCGTCGGTCTGAACCTTTACGTGGTACAGGGCGCAAGGACGTCCGGTTCGCTCAATGAGGTGATGCTGGGGGCCTTGCCCTATTGCCTGACGATGCTGGCCATGGCCTTCTTGCTGATCGCCTTTCCGCAAATTGCCCTGTTCCTGCCGCACGCGCTGCAATAACTCAGCCCATTTGCGACACGACATAGGCCAGCCCTGCACCGCAGCGGCTGGCCTGATCATTTCAGGGCATGCATCAGGGGACAAAGGCGGCAGCCAGCACAAGGCCAATACCGACCTGACGCGAAAAACGGCCTGTCGGACGCGGGCATTTGCGCTATCTTCGGCGGATGTTGATCGTAACCCATGACACCCTGCGCAACCCTGCGATCTTGCAGGTGCGCCAGCTGCCGCGCAAATTCTTTGGCCGCGTCACCGTGTGGCCCAAAGAACCGTTGGGCCCCCTGCGCTTCTTGCGTCTGGTGGCGGAATTTCAGGCGCTGCGCTATTTGCTGACCCTGTCACCGCTTTTGCTGATCGGTCTGATCTGGAACGTGGCTGCCCTGCCTTTGGCGCAGGCACCGGTTTTGATGATTGCCCTGATCTGGTGGATCGAGATGCGCGTGCTGCGCGTGCCGCCCAAACGCCGCCCCCTGCTGATCCCCCAAGCACAGGCGGCACGCGGCCTTGACCTGCTCAAGGTCCAGTCCCGCGATGTGCTGACCCGCATCGCCGCGCTGCGCGAGATGCGGGCGGGGCAATTGCATCTGGTCATTGAACAATCCGAACTCTGGCATCTGTCACCGCTGACCTATGTCACGGTGCAATCTGATGACGGACCCGAAGTGCTGCGGCTGACAGCACAAGAGCGACAGATCATAGCAGACCGGCTGTTCCAGCCCCCGATGACCGAAGCGCTGCTGCAGCGCATCAACCAATCCCAAAACACCTTTTTGCGTGACATCACCTTTGACACCAAAGGGGTATCCGCCCATGCGCGGCTTGCGGCTGCCTTGGCCTGACGCGCTAGGCGGTCATATCAATCAGCCGCCCGAATGGCGGCTGCAGATTGCCCGGCTCTGGCACCGCCCAGATCACGGACAGGCCGCGCGGCGCAGGCCCTGCATCGCCTTCCAGATCGGTGAACATCACCAGCGCCGCCGCGTTCATCTGCAGGGCCGCAGCAATCACCGGACCAAAGGCGGTCCCGCCCCCCCGGGGCAGATCGGGCAAATCAAAGCGCGTCTCAGCCGGATCAAGCCGCTGGCGGTACCGGATCGCATCATCGAAAACCAACAGATGCAGTTCTGCCCGCATGCGCCGTGCAATTCCCGTCACCTCGGCCCAGAACAGCCTCAATCGGGCATCATCTATGCTGCTAGAGGCATCCAGCCCCACAGCAATGCGCGCCACCTCCGTCATCGGGCGCTGGCCGGGCTGAAACCCCGGTTCCGGCCTGCCCGCACCCAGGGCCTCCGCACTGCCCGCGATCCAGCGGCGCGACGGGCGGCGCGCGGTGGGTTGCGGCATCACCGTGACGGCCTGCGTCAGCAACCGCCGCAACAGCACCTCCCAGGGGGTGCGCGGCGCGGGCACATCCGCCAGCCTGTGTCCGATACGGCCAAGGCCCCGGCCTGCCTGCCGCCCGGCATCCATCGCGCGTGTCACATGTTGCCGCCAGCGCGCGGCCTGTTCTGCGCTACCCTGCGCATCGGGCTGGGCGGTCAGCGGATCAACATCCCCCTCAAAGTCCTGCGCCCTGGCATAGCCTTGCGCCTGCGACTGCGCGCCATTGCTGTCCTCTCCGGCCTTGCTCAGCGCGAAATAGAGCCGGTCCACATCCCATTCCGCGAGGGCCTCGGCCGCGGTGACATCCTGTCCCAAGGCGCGGCCCAGCAGATCGGTCAGAACGACAGCCGGACGCGGCAACGCGTGATCCGCCTGCAAGAGCGCCTCATTGACCAAAGCATCTGCCGCAAGGTTGTACAGATCCGCATCAAACCCCGCCCCCAAACGGCGCTGCAAATCGGCCAGACGCAGGGAATGGCGCAGGGCAACATGCAAGATATGATGCGCGGCCAGGCCCATCTGCTCGTGCAGTGGAAGGGCTGCAAAATCCGCGCCGTAACTGATCTGGTCCCCGACCGTACGGGTCTGGTCGCCGTCTCTGTGCAAGCACCACAGCGACAGGGCAGCGATTGCGGGGTCTGCCTCTGCCAAGCCCTTAAGGGCCGTGGCGGCACGGACGCTATGCAGCCCCGCCGCCTGCATCATGCCAACCCGGCCGCTTCACGATCAGCGACATAGGCCGCATAGGGTTTGGAATCCCGAAACGCCTCTTGCAGCCCCAGCGTCAGGGCCTTGTCGATCAGCAGCTCAAACCCATAGGTCGTCAATTCCCCCAAGGGTAGCGCTGCAAAACCCGGCCTGTTGGTCCGCTCGGCCAGCAGCCGGATCTCTGCCATCACCTCAATCACGGGGGTGATCGTGGTCTCATCCGTCAGGGTGACCAAGGCATAGACCAATGCGGTCAGCCCATGCAGGCTGGCCGGATACATGTCCAGGCGTTCCTTTTGCGCTGCCTCAAGCATGGCGTTTGCCTGCACTGTCGCGGCAATGTCTTCGGCAATCAGGATGAACTCTGCCGCGGCGGCCTCCCCCAGGGTGCCTGCAATCAACACATCGCGCAGCGCCTTGTCCGGCACCGCCCCCAACAACGTACTGACCCGCTCCCATGAACGCGGCGTACAGGCGATCATCAGCCCCTTGCGCAAGGCATCCTGTGTCGTGTCCAACAGGTCAGGCCGGGTGCGGATAAAGGCCGTCACCGCCGGATGCAGCCCCCGCGGCACCGCAAAATTTTCGATCCAGTCGCCCGCTTCGGCCCGCAGCGACAAATGCACCAACCGGTCCGACAGCGCGGTTCCCATTTCATAAGCGATCGCGCCGTCCTCAACGGTATTGCCCGCCGCGACAATAAAGGTGGAGGCAGGCAAAACATATTGTCCCACCTTCCGTTCCTGCAACAAGCCATAAACCGTCGGCTGCAACATCGGGGCGGCGGCTGTCAATTCATCCAGAAACAGGATCGCCGGTCGCATCGGATCAAACGGCAGGTCCTGGGGCGGGTACCAGACCGTCCGCTTTGCCTCATGATCGTAAAAGGGCAAACCGCGCAGATCCTGGGGTTCAATCGTCGTGAGCCGCAGATCAAAAAGCGCGGCCCCCGTCTCGGTTGCCAATTGCTGCACGATCTGGGTCTTGCCGATCCCGGGCCGCCCGTGCAGCATCCACGATACGGTCATTTGCCCGCCAGCCTGTGCGGCAAAACCCGTGCGCAAGGCCTCCAATGCCTGACCGGCAGAAACAGCAGTTGTATTGACCGACATAGGCGCACCCCTCTTGTTGCTCCAAGGGTAGCCTGTGCCGGTCAGGAAACAAGCAAGGTCAGGTCAGGCATTGCCCACCACATGCAAATCACGCGGCAGTTCTGACAGAATTTCCGCACCATCCGCCCGCAGGATCACGATATCCTCAAGCCGAATACCGAAACGGCCCGGCAGATAAATCCCCGGCTCGATGGAAAACACCATACCCTCCTCCAGCACGGTCTGGGCGCTTGCGGTGATATAGGGTGGTTCGTGAATTTCCACGCCCAACCCATGTCCGGTACGGTGGGTAAAGAACGCCCCATAGCCCGCATCGGCAATCACGCCGCGCGCGGCATCATCCACCACATGCGCAGCCACCCCCAGCCTGGCCGCGGCAAGGGCTGCCTGCACCGCATTCTCAACGACCTGATGCACCTCAAGATACCCTTCGGGCGGCGTGCCCATCACAGCCATGCGCGTCATGTCGCTGGGATAGCCGCCCAGCCCGCCGCCGATATCCATCACAACGGCATCGCCTTGCTTTAGCACCGCAGGTCCCGTCTGGTGATGTGGAAACGCCCCATTGCCCCCGGCACCGATGATCGAAAACATCGGCTGCGCCCCCTGCACCTTAAAGGCCTCCCGCACGATGGATGCGACCTCCATCTCAGTCATGCCAATACGCATCTGGGCCCATGCGGCCTGCATCGCCGCATCCCCCACCAGCGCCACTTTCTTGAGCGCGGCAAATTCGGTCGCATCCTTGCGCATCCGCAGCGCCCCGATCGTAGAGGCACAAAACTGCCGCCCGGCCCCGACCAGCGCATCCTGCACCAGCCCGGCAAAATCCGCGCGCATCGTCTCATCCAATGCAATGTTCTGCGCACCCGTTCCGCCCACATGGGCCAAGACAGCAGCAAAGGCCTGATCCGGCCCATCCTCGTCGGCCCATGTAAAGAAAGGCAAATCCGTATGCTGGCGCAGGCTTTCCGCCTCAAGCGCGGGCATCAGGAAGGCGGCACCGCCCTGGGTGAGGCAAAACAGCAAGGGCCGTTCGTCCCCATGCGGATGCAGCCCCAAGAGCCACTCAAGATGGGCACCGGGGCCAAGTGCAAGCAGATCGATGGACTGCGCCTTCATGCTGGCGCGAAGCTGTGACAATCGAGACATGGGAACCCTTCCTGCACTGATCCCGCGCACCCTAGCGCGCGGGATCAGTGCTGACAATCTGCAGCGCTCCATCGCCCGTGACCGCCAGCTTTTGCACCCAATGCTTCGCCCCAGGACAAGCGCCGGCAACGGGTATGTGGCAGGCTGATCAGGCACAGCCAGAGGATGGCATCATGGAACAGACCACCCCGATACGCAGCCGTGCCGGCGGCCGGGCCGCCCGCCACGCCCTGCGCACCGCCCCGAACTTTGAGATGCTGCCGGGCCTGCGCAACACCATCCCCACCTGCGAGATCATGACCGGCTCTCAGGTGGCGCGGATCGATGCGGCATCAATGGACATCCTGGAAAACATCGGCGTGATCTTTCGCGACGACATCGCGCTGGCAGATTGGAGGCGTGCGGGTGCAAAGGTCGCAGGTGACCGGGTCTATCTGGACCGGGGATTGGTCCGCGAGCTGATCACAAGCATTCCCACGACCCTGACCCTACACGCCCGCGATCCTCGCAAAAGCGTGGCCTTGGGCGGGCGCGACGCCATCTTTGTGCCCATGACAGGCGCACCCTATCTGCGCGATCTGGACGATGTGCGCCGCAACCCGACGCTTGATGATCTGGCGATGTTCCACAAACTGTCGCATATGCTGCCCGCGCTCCATTCATCCGCCCACCATATCGTGGAACCCTATGATCACCCGATCAGCCAGCGGCATCTGCGCATCACCTATTCCTCCATGAAACATTCAGACAAGACCTTCATGGGCATGACCACCTCGCCGCGCAATGCCAGCGATGTGATCGACATGTGCCGCATCCTGTTTGGTCCTGACTTTATCGACACGCATCCGGTTGTGACCGGCAATTGCAACGGCAATTCGCCCCTGGTCTGGGACGAAACGATGCTGGGTGCCATGCGCGCCTTTTGCCGTGCCAACCAGCCGGTGCTCTGCTCTCCTTTCGTGCTGGGGGGCGCGAATACGCCGGCTTCTGTTGCCGCCTCCGTGGCGCAGCTGAACGCCGAAGCCCTCTCAGCGCTCGCCTATACCCAAGTTATTCGCAAAGGCGCGCCCGCGATCTACGGCCACTACCTGTCAACGGTGTCGATGAAATCAGGGGCCCCCATGGCCGGCACACCGGAAATCTCGCTGATGAACTTCATGATCGGCCAGATGGCCCGGTTCTACGATGTGCCCTGGCGCACCTCCAACACCTTGGGCGGGGCCAAGACATTGGACGCACAGGCCGGCTACGAAAGCGCCACAACCCTCAGTGCCGTCATGCACGCGGGGGCCAATTACATCTGGCATTCCGCCGGCTGGAACGAGGCGGGCATGCATTGCTCGGTTGCGAAATTCATCGTCGACGCCGAACAATGCGCGATGGCCCACCGCATGGCCCAGGGCCCGAACTTTGATGATTTCCAAGAGGCCCTAGCCACGATCACAGACATCGGTCCGGGGGGGCATTACCTTGGCCATTCCCATACCCAGGACAATTTTCAAACCGCCTTTTTCATGCCCGAAATCTTCGACAACAACTCGATTGAACAATGGCAGGCAGAGGGCAGCACATCGATCACGGCCCGCGCCCTGACCCATGCACGCAAACTGCTATCAGACTATCAAGAACCCAAACTGGATCAGGCCAAGAACGAAGAGCTGTTGGCCTATATCGCCCGGCGCGAGGCCGAAATCCCCGCCAGCGACGCGCTCAACCAAAGCTATTGAAACACCGTCCTCCTCCCTCTTTTTGGCCTTAAATACCTATGCGATACCGCGCCACAGGCTCCTCACTCACAAGGGGTTCCCGCGCGCCCCCACAGCGCCACATCCTCCGCCAGCTCGGCCACACTGCCCGCAGGAAAGGACCGCCCGCCGCCGGGCGCAAATCCCCAGGCCACAAAGGGCGAACTTTGCAGATGCGCCACCAGACCCGCGATATCATTGCCGTCATTGGTTGCCGGATCACGCAGTTGCGCACAAAGTGCGGCACTGTCCTTTCCCAGCCAATCCAGCTCAACCGGTGGCAAGCGCCAGGCCTGCGCGATCCGGGGCGGCGCATGGGGCTGGCTGTTGGGGCTGTCCGTTGTCAGATGGCAGGTACGGCAAGGGATACTTTGCGCACCGATGCGGCTGGCATCTGCCCGGATCCCCATCCCATGTGCGGCCCCCGGACCATAGCTCAACCCCTCCCACATCGGCACGCCGGACGCGCCCACGTGACAGTTGGTGCATCTTGGATGCGAGGCCACAGCATAGATCCGTTCCCAGGCGGCCAATCCTTCTTCCCGCGTCACGCTCACGGATTGGGCCTCAGCCCCAGACCCCGCGACAAGCAGCGCGAAAAATACTGCCTTCACAGAAAATCGATGTGGTTGGCAAAGGGCAATGTGCGGATCCGCTGGCCTGTCGCGGCAAAGATCGCATTGCCCAATGCAGGGGCCGCAGGCGGCACTCCGGGTTCTCCGATGCCTTTGATCTTGTCGCCATTCTCCAAACCACGCACCTCAATCTGCGGTGTCTGGTACAGCCGCATGCCTTCGAATGCGTGA
>Ga0213868_10003286_pt1 | contig 15115 bp, 16 predicted proteins | sample PICome_9_FD_160087 | JGI IMG/M metagenome (GOLD analysis project Ga0213868, IMG submission 160087) | Coastal seawater microbial communities near Pivers Island, North Carolina, United States - PICO127 | ecosystem: Environmental > Aquatic > Marine > Coastal | place: USA: North Carolina...
ATGTCGTCCGGCGCTATTTAGAAGAGGAAGCTAAAATCGATGCCTTAGAAAGTACTTCAGAGGAACTTTTGACGAAATTGGAAATTCGAAAAGATGCCGGTTCTTTAGATCTTGATCGGCAAACTTTAAAAAGTTTAAGAGAGGTCCTTCAGAATGCTGATTTAGTAAAATTTGCTAAATCCATGCCCGAAATGTACACAGCAAATGAGGATCGAAAAGCAGTTGAACATGTTGTAATTGAAACCAAAGAAGCACTCCCTGAACCTACTGAGGAAGAACTTAGAGAAAAAGCTGCTTACCAAGAATATTTGGCTAAAAAAAGAAGAAAAGAACAATGGATTTGGGGGTCAGCAGGAGTTGGAATTTTAGCTGTCTTGAGCCTTGTAGTCTCCATGTTAGTCTATGGATATTATCCTGTAAGAGACACTTTGTTCAGATACCCCACAAAGGTGTTGACCAGTGGAGATTGGTATAAAAGTCAGTACGGGACCCCTCCATTAGCTATTGAAACTCCTGAAATACTCAAGAGAATTTCTTCTTCTGAGGATGAAACACAACAGTTTAGACTGGGTAGTTTAGACAGTTCGTTTTATATTAATTTATCATTTGATTTCCCGAAGCAAGAGGCTACTGCCCCAGAAGCTCCTGCTGCAGATCCAAAACAAGCCGTTCTTGAAAAAGGACAAGAGTTGGTGAATTTAATCATTTCCAGTTTTGAATCTGAAGGAGCAGTAAATATTTTTATGAAAAATGACGCTATAACCTTACCTTCTGGTATACCAGTAGCTAAAATTTATGGGACCTTAGATTATCCTAAAAACCAAAAAGAGCAGCGGGTAAGATGTAATTTTAGCGCCTATTTATTTGCTTTTGACCAAGGAACCATCATACTGACTTTGATGTATGAGAAAGAAGATAGATATGGCGAGGAAATTGAGCAACGCATACTGAATAGTCTGGATTTAATTAAAGAACTCTAAGCAATGTTTGAAGGAATTTATTTTGCAAATCCAAATTATCTCTGGTTACTACTCCTTCTGCCTGTAGTTATTGCTTGGCATATTTTTACATGGAAAAAATCTCAAGCGAGTTTAAAAATTTCATCCCTAGCTGGTTTTGGAAAGCAGAGTTCTTTACTGACCAAGCTCAGACCCATCTTATTTGTTTTTAGAATTTTGGCTTTAGGTTTAATTATACTTGCCATTTCGAGACCACAGACGGTTGATATATCTACACGAACGAGAACCAACAAAGGAATCGATATCATCATGGCAATTGATGTTTCCTCTAGTATGTTGGCTCAAGATCTTAAACCTGACCGATTGAGTGCTTTGAAGCGAGTTGCCTCAGCCTTTGTAGATGATAGACTATCGGATCGAATTGGATTGGTAGTCTATGCTGGGGAAAGCTATACCAAAACACCAATTACCAGTGATAAGTCAATTGTCAAAGGATCTCTCAGGGAGATTGCTTATCAAGGACTGATTGAAGACGGAACAGCCATTGGTATGGGACTGGCAACTTCAGTCAATCGACTAAAAGACAGTAGAGCAAAAAGCAAGGTCATTATTTTATTGACTGATGGGGTCAATAATTCGGGCTTTATCGATCCAAAAATTGCTATAGAGTTGGCTGTAGAATTTGGTATCAAAACCTATACTATCGGTTTAGGAAGTAATGGAACTGCTCGAGCCCCTGTAGCAATTCTGCCTACGGGAGAATTTAAATACGGCATGACAAAAGTTGAGATCGATGAGGATCTCCTCAAAGAAATTGCCTCTGCAACTGGAGGAATCTATTTTCGAGCTACGGATAATAAAAAGTTAGAAGAAATCTACGCTGAAATCAACAAGCTAGAAAAGACTGAAATTGAAGAGTTTAAATACTACAATTACGAGGAAAAATACAGAATATTAGTTCTTTTGGCATTGGTCTTGCTAGGACTTGAATGGCTGGGAAGAAATACATTATTTAAAAGCTTTATATAAATGTATCAGATAGACGCATATCATTTTATCTACCTTTTGGGAATTCTTCCACTGGTGTGGATAACTTATGCACTGGTAGGTAGCTGGAAGCGAAAGTTACAGTCCAATTTTGCAAACCCTGCATTGTTAAAAGAGTTGAGTCCAAACAGATCGCGTTTTAAACCTACTCTAAAACTTATTCTCTTTAGCCTTGCACTAGTACTTATAGTTTTCGGTCTTATGAACCCCAAAATTGGAACTCAACTGGAAACCGTAAAACGTGAAGGTGTTGACATTGTTTTTGCTATTGATGTTTCTAAAAGTATGTTGGCAGAGGATATAGCACCCAACAGAATTGAAAAGTCCAAGCGCTTGGTATCAGCAATTCTCAATCAGTTAGCAAGCGACCGTGTAGGCATCATCGCCTATGCTGCCCAAGCGGTTCCCCAGCTTCCCATAACTACCGACTACGGTGCAGCTAAGATGTTTTTGCAAGGCCTAAACACCGATATGTTGTCTTCCCAAGGGACGGCTTTAGATAACGCTATCGATTTATCAGGAACTTTTTTTGACGATGAAGATCAGACCAATCGTGTCATTTTTTTGATTTCAGATGGAGAAGATCACTCTGATGCAGCTGCTAATGCAGCAGCTCGAGCCGCTGAGTTAGGCATTAAAATTTTTACCTTTGGGGTAGGAACTGAAAATGGGGCTCCCATTCCTCTTAAAAGAAATGGGGTAACAGAGTCTTACAAAAAAGATTTTGAGGGAGAAGTTGTCATAACCAAACGTAATGCAGAAGTACTGCAGTCTATCGCAACGGCTACTGAAGGTTTATACCAAGATGGTAATGACACCCAAGCAGTCTTGGACTTTGTTTCAGAACAGCTAAAAGCAATGGATAAGAAAGAGTTTGAAGCTAAAAAGTTTGTGAGTTATAAAGATCGCTTTCAACCTTTTTTAATCGGAGCTTTACTTTTTCTGTTAATGGACTTATTTTTGTTTGAAACCAAAACAAAATGGGTACAGAAGTTGAATCTTTTTAACGAAAATGAAAATGAAGTGTAATACGTTTTGGATTTTTGTTTTAACTGCTTTTAATCTCCTTCAAGCACAAGAGGGAAAGATTAATAATCATATCTATGAGGGCAACACCAAAGTTGAAGATGGGGCTCTAGTTGACGCTGAAAAATCATATCGAAAAGCACTTTCCTTGGCTCCAGAAACTCCAACTGCTTTGCATAATTTGGGGAATACCCACTTTTTAGCAGAACAATACGAGGAAGCTTCTCAACGATTTTTTCAGACTCAAAAGTTTTCTTCTTCAAAAGAAGACAAGCACAAAGCATTTCACAATATGGGGAATGTATTTATGAAGAAAAAAGAATATCAAAAAGCTGTTGAGGCATACAAAAACGCTCTGAGAAATGACCCTTTTGATGACGAAACACGATACAATTATGCACTTGCTAAAGAACTCTTAGAAAACGAAAAACCTCCTGAAGAACAAGAACAGGACGATAATAAGGATCAAAAAGATCAGCAAGATCAAGAGAAAGAGGAAGATCAGGAGAAAGATCAAAATGATCAAGAAGGTGACCAAGAAAATAAAGACGAGCAAGATCCTAATAAAGAAGGAGACGAGGGAGATGAAAACAAAGATGAGGGAGAACCTAAAAACGAAGGAGATCAAAATAAAAAAGAGCAGGATCAGCAAAACAAAGAATCTGAAAAACAAAAACAAGCCCCAAAAAAAGGACAACTCTCCCCACAGCAAGTCCAAAATCTCTTGGATGCTATGAACAATCAAGAGAAAAAAGTCCAGGATAAAGTCAATGCAAAAAAAGTAAAAGGGGTACCGTTTAGAGGAAAAAAAGATTGGTAATTATGATGAAGGCTAAAGCATTACTCTTCCTCTTTTTCTTGTTTGTAGGAATATCATCTCACCTACAAGCCCAGATAAGTTTTGATGCAAAAGTCAGTAAAAAAAGATTGGGGTTAAATGAAAGACTTCGAGTTGATTTTGTGATGAATCAAAACGGAGATAATTTTGTTCCTCCAAATTTCACTAATTTTCTAGTAGTCAGTGGACCTCAACAATCTGTGAATCGTTCTTGGGTAAACGGGGTGAGCAGTTTTTCTAAAACCTACACCTACTTCCTTACCCCAAAAGTAAAAGGACAGCTTACGATAGGTCAAGCTCAGATTACTATTGAGAGCGAGGTATATAAAACTACTCCTATTGAAATTGTGGTTACTGAGGCGGTTAAAAACCCCAATGATCCAAATAATATTGATTATCTCACAGATGAGAATATTCATTTGGTAGCTGAAATTTCAAATCCTTCTCCTTATTTGAATGAAGGGATTACAATAGTGTATAAATTGTATTTTCGAAATCCAATTTCAATAACAGATGTTCAAGAGCTAGAATCGCCCAGCTATGGAGATTTTTGGAGCAGTAAGATTAATATAGGTCGAGCACAGGTTAATCCAAGAGGTCAATATAAAGGAGAGCCTTTTAACGAAGTTGTTTGGCAAAAAGTAGTGCTTTATCCACAGAAATCAGGAGAGCTTAAATTAGAACCACTAACGTTAAATTTATCGCTTAATGTACCCAGTAATCGGAGGGATTTATTCGGCAGAAGGATACTCACCCAAGGGCAAAAAACTATTACTGCAGGGAGAAGAACACTGAGAGTTAAACCGCTTCCTTTAGAGGGTCAGCCAGAAAACTTTTCAGGTGCTGTAGGACAGTTTGATTTTGACGTGATTTTGTCTAAAGACGCCCTAAGGGCTTCAGAATCTTTTCAGGCTAAGATAAAAGTTAACGGTAAAGGGAATCTAAACTTGTTTAAATTACCTAAAGTCAATGTGCCAAACACTCTTGAGGTTTATGAACCTGAGCGAAGCGAAAACATTAAAACCACACTTGTAGGAACTCAAGGATCGGTTGAAGAAAATTACACCATAGTCCCACAATACCAAGGGAAATATCCCATACCCGAAGTACAATTCTCATTTTTTGATCCCAAATTGAAATCTTATAAGACTTTGCGTTCTCAGGAATTATTGGTCGATGTTTACGATGGACCTACCGCTGGAATAGCCAATACAGATCGGCAAGATGGTGCTCTCAGAACAACCTTGCCCGTTTCAGAAAGTACATTTAGATTTATTCAATTAGAAACCAAACTTACCCCCATAAGGGAACCTTCTTTTTGGATGAGTTCTAAATTCTGGATTTTATTTAGCCTTGCTTTTATTGTTTTAATTTCAGGGTATTTAATCAATCGCTTTATCCTTCAAAAATCAGAGGATATTTCAACGATCAAACAACGCTTAGCCCAAAAATTAGCAAAGAAGTATTTGAGTTCAGCCAAAAAAGCTCAAGGCAATCAGATTGAATTTTATGAAGCACTAGAAAGAGCCTTGCACAATTATTTAAAGGCAAAATTAAAAATCGAAACTACAGAATTGAGTAAAGCTAAAATTCAAACCTTATTAAAAACTAAAAATGTAGAGCATGAGGTAGCAAAGGATTTTATTTCAGTGGTAGAAAACTGTGAATTGGCTCGCTATGCACCTGGATCAGACGGGAGTATAAAGGCTGATTATGAAAGAGCAAGTAAAGTAATGGCAACCATAGACAGACAGTTATGAAAATAATTAGATTTCCACTTCTTCAAACCTTTAATAGTATTTGGTTGGGTCTTTTCCTTATTTTAGGCTCTGTTTATGTCCAAGCACAAGAGTCATCTGATGAGATTTTTGCTCAGGCTAATGCAGCATACAATGAGGCAAATTATGGAAAAGCAGTTGAATTGTACATGCAAATTTTGGATAAGGGACAGCACAGTACTGCACTTTACTTCAATTTAGGCAATGCCTACTACAGACTAAATCAAGTAGCAGAAAGCATCTATTTTTTTGAAAAAGCAAAACAATTAGCTCCTGAAAATCAAGATATTAAAATCAACAGTGCTTTTGCTCAAAACATGACAATTGATGCAATTGAGCCACTGCCTCAGTCTCAATTGGCTCTGTTGCAAAGTAAAATTTTTAGTTTATTGACTTTGGATAATTGGTCCAAGCTTACACTGGGTTTACTTTGGCTTTTTGCGCTCTTATTTTTAGGATATTTATTTACCCAATCTACTACTGTAAAGAGAAACCTTTTTTTCCTCTCTACTGCCTTTTTAATTTTATTTATTGGAACTTTTGGCAACACTTTTTCCAACGTCAGCAAATCTAAACAAACGCAATACGCCATTCTTTTTTCTAAACAAATAGATACTTGGTCTGAGCCAAACCAACAAGGAGATCTCTTATTTATACTTCACGAAGGAACAAAAGTTCAAGTGCTAGATTCGCTTGCTGAGTGGCAAAAAATTAGAATTGCAAACGGCTCTGAAGGGTGGTTGAGAAATGCTAACTTGAGAAACTTGAATTAAGAAACTATATAAATTCTTGTTTTGAGAAGGTTTTATTTTGGAAAATCCAATCAAACAAAAAATTGCTTAAATCAATCAAGAAAGGATACGCAATTGATTTCTCTGTAAAGCTTTGAGGGAGTATGGTAATCACACTCTCAATTTGACCGAATGCCAAGACCAAAGCGCACAGGATTACAGTCCATTTAATAAGTCCAAAAACCCCTCCAGCTAATCTATTGAGAAAACCTAAGGCAATTATTTGTAAGGTTTTGGTTAACATTTTGGCTAAAAGAGAAATTCCATAAACAATAGCTATAAAAAGCAATAAAAAGCTAACTCCTTGAATAATTTTCGGATCCAAATCAATGTAAGAGTCAATAAAAATGGCAAAACTAGAAGCAAATTTAAAAGCTCCTAAAACACCAATAATCAGGGCAACAACCCCTGCAATTTCCACAACAAAGCCTTTGATTAATCCTCTAATAAGACCGTAACTGAGGCAGGTCAATACAATGATGTCAAAAACATTCATATTCTAAAGTAGTGTTTTTTTAATCGAATTTTAGGAGAATCGGTTTTTTTTAAACCTAAGCAATATGGAAATAATATATTTGTATATGGCCAATTACACTAGGGATCAAGAGTTAAAAATACGCTGGGATAAGTTGATCGAATTTCTTTCAGATCGATTTTCTGATGGTGCTGATGTAGATGTGGAGGGTGTTCTTTATCTCATAGGACTTCAAGAGTACGGAAAACCTCACCAGCGTTTTAAAAAAGAAGACAATGTCAACCTTATTCATATAGGATTATGCACCATACTTGAGCCTTTTGGTCATTATCGTTTTGATTTTTATGACGAACAAGGCTGGCCTCATTTTGAATTGGTTGAACCTTTGCCCAACTTAAAACCTGGAGAACAGCGTATATTGGTAAAAACAGCTATAGTAGATTACTTTGTCCGACAAGGGGTCATTTCCTAAAACTACCCTATTTTTGCAGTATGATTGAAGAAGTACAAAAACATTTAAAAGAAGTAGAAACCTTTAAGAGTAAGGATGCTGAAGCTATTGAAAACTTTAGGATCAACTATGCAGGGAAAAAAGGAATTCTCAATGAGTTGTTTGCAGCTTTTAGGACAGTGCCAAACGAAGAAAAAAAAGCTTACGGCCAAGAGCTCAATGCACTTAAAACGGCCGTGGCTGAAAAAGTAAAATCACTTCAATCGCAGCTTAAATCTTCAGTGAAAAACCAAAGGATTAAGGATCCGAGTAGAACGCCCTATCCGATTGAAACGGGCAATCGTCATCCCCTAGCTGTAGTCAAAAATAGGATCATAGATATTTTTACACAAATCGGGTTTACCATTTCAGAAGGCCCTGAGATAGAAGATGATTGGCATAATTTTACAGCTTTAAACCTTCCGGAGCATCACCCGGCTCGAGATATGCAGGATACATTTTTTATACAAACAAATCCTGATATCCTGCTTCGTACACATACTTCTTCAGTTCAGGTGCGCTATATGGAGAAAAATAAACCCCCTATACGAACCATTTCTCCTGGGCGGGTTTTTAGAAATGAAGCCATATCGGCACGATCGCATTGTATTTTTCATCAAGTAGAGGGATTGTATATAGCTAAAGATGTTTCTTTTGCAGATTTAAAGCAAACCTTACAGTACTTCACTAACGCTCTGTTTGGGAATTCTAAAATCCGTTTAAGACCCTCTTATTTCCCATTTACCGAACCCAGTGCAGAGGTGGACATCTATTGGGGACTTAAAACAGAAACAGACTATAGAATTACAAAGGGAACAGGTTGGTTAGAAATTATGGGGTGTGGAATGGTGGATCCCAATGTATTAAAGAATTGCGGTATCGATCCTGAAGAATATTCGGGCTATGCATTCGGTATGGGTATAGAGCGAATAGCCATGCTTCTCTACCAGATCAGTGATATTAGACTCTTTTTTGAAAATGATGTTCGCTTTTTAAAGCAATTTAAAGCAACGCTTTAGATTAATTTTTTGACTAGTTTTTTCATTGTTTTTTCCGCAGACTCTTCTTTGAATAAAATATCATAAAGGCTGTCAATAATCGGAGTTTCTACATCTATCCCTTTTTTTAGCGAGATAAAATTTTTGGATGCAAAATATCCTTCAGCGATCATTTTCATTTTTTGGAGAGCCGCTTGAGTACTGTAACCCTTCCCTATTAGTTCACCAAAACGTCTATTTCTACTGTATTCAGAGTATGCGGTAACAATTAAGTCTCCCAAGTAAACAGTATTGTCGATGTTTCTGTTTGTAGGAATAATCTTATTTAATAATGCTTTCATCTCAACTATTGAATTGCAAATGAGAACACTTTGAAAATTGTCTCCGTAATCTAGTCCTTTTGCGATGCCTGCAACCATTGCATATATATTTTTTATAACGGCTGCAATTTCTATTCCTGTAATATCCTCGGAAATTGTAATATTTAGATAAGAATTACTCATTAAACTCTTTAAAGAGAGTGCTATATTCAAATCACTACACCCTAATGTCAAAAATGAGAGTCGATTTTTTGCAATTTCTTCAGCGTGACAAGGACCAGCGATCACAACAATTTGTTCTGTTTGTACATCGAATTTTTTCTCTAAATATGTCCCGACTAGCATCTTTGAGTTGGGCAGTATGCCTTTTACTCCAGACACAATGATTTTTTTATTTAAAGGTACTTTTATTTGCTCAAAGGTTTCCTCTAAAAAAGCAGAAGGAGTCGCGATTATAATCCATTTATTTCTTGAAATTATCGTATTGAGTTCATTGGAAGGAGTAATTCTATCTGGATTAAATTTTAGCTCTTTTAAGTACTTTGGATTTTGAAAACGCGCTTTTATATAGTTTAAATCTTCCTCTTTTCTTACATACCAATCCACGTGATTTCCATTGTCAGAAAAAATTTTAACTAAAGCTGTAGCCCAGCTTCCATTTCCAATAATGGCAAATGAGTCTGCAGCGGTATACATAGTGTTAGGGGCGGAAAAAGTCAAGAGTAAATTGGGTTACAACCAAGAGTCCCAGGGAATCCTACTCAACAAAAGAAGTAATCCGAGAGTATAAAATAAGCCTATTCTCAAAAATTTCTTAGATGAAAGTGCTTGTCTTTTGTGCATAGACCAACCCATGGTAATGAGTACAATAGCGATAATATTTGTAATGGGATGCTCTACCAAATACAAACGAGTTTGAGCATCTTTCATTACTCCCATTCCCAAAGCACTCCACTGATCAAACCAAGGGGACACAAAGTATAGAATCAACCCTATCAGCAATTGTATATGAGAAAAAATGAGTCCGAAAAGGCTGATACGTAAATCTTTTGCACCAAACTCCCGTCCTTTTGATTTACCAATAAAGGCATTTAAAATGGCTACAACCAAAATAATGAGTACAAAAAAAGCCCAGTAAGAGTGAACACTTTGAAGAATTGAATACATACTTTTTTTTGTAAAAGTACTTTATTTTACGAAATAGTAGAATCGAAATTTTCATTTTACTGCAATTGAATAAAAACTTAACTTTAAAGAAAAACGATGAAACTTAAAATCTTAGGACTACTCATTTCCTTTTTGCTTTTGAACGGATGTACCTCTTCTTCTAAAGAGAAAAAATCTAAATCACAACCCATAGGAATAGTGATTCACGGAGGTGCAGGGACGATTTTACGAAAAAATATGACTCCCGAAAAAGAAGCTGCTTATCGTGAGACACTAGAGAAGGCAATTCGAGTAGGTCACGAAATATTAAAAAAAGGTGGAAGTAGTCAAGAAGCAGTAGAAAAAACAATTCATGTGATGGAAGATTCACCTCTTTTTAATGCAGGTAAAGGAGCTGTTCTCACTTCAGAAGGGACTATAGAACTAGATGCTTCATTTATGAACGGCGCGAATCTTGACGCTGGAGCGATTTCAGGAGTTAAAACGGTGAAACACCCAATTACTGCTGCTATTAAGGTAATGGAAAATTCCCCTCATGTCATGCTTTCAGGGCAAGGAGCCGACCAATTTGCAAGTGAGCAGGGTCTTGAAATTGTTGAGCCAGAGTATTTTTTTACTGAGCGTAGAATTAACGCCTTAAAAAGAGTTAAAGAGGCTGAGGGGCAAACCCAAACTTCAATGCAAGAAGAACTTTTTTTAAACCATCAACGTTACGGAACAGTAGGTTGTGCTGCTCTAGATGCTGAAGGGAATCTAGCTGCTGGAACATCAACTGGAGGGATGACCAATAAAAAATGGAACCGAATAGGAGATGCTCCTATTATTGGAGCGGGTACTTACGCCAACAACTCAACCTGTGCAATTTCTGCTACCGGTTGGGGCGAATTTTTCATACGATCTGTAGTAGCTCATGATATCTCTGCCCTAATGGAATACAAAGGGCTATCCATACAAGAAGCCGCTAGAATTGTGATTCATGAAAAGGTTGCCCAATTGGGAGGAGATGGTGGAATAGTCGGTATTGATAATCGTGGAAATGTAGCCATGGAAATGAATACACCAGGAATGTATAGAGCTCATATAGACGCCAATGGAACATTGAGAGTAAAAATATATCAAGACGAGTGAAGCCAAACTATTTTGCGGTAATATTTTCAAATTCTTTGATTGACCAAAACGACTCTACCTATCAAAAATTTTCAAATCAAATGCAGGATGAAATCCAAACAACCCCAGGATTTTTAGGTATGGAAACTTATAGGGAATTGACAGGTAAAGGAGTGACTATTAGCTATTGGGAAAGTAAAAAGGCGATTCAGCAATGGAAAGAAAACGCAAAGCATCTTTTGGCACAGCAATACGGTAAATCTCACGCATATTCTCGCTTTGAGCTTAAGATTTGCCGTGTAGAAAGGGCTTATGAATTTAAGGCTACTGATAAGAATTGACTTTGTAAGGAATTTCCAATGTCAGAAAATTACACTGAAAACAAGCAACGAAAAATCATCCATATCGATATGGACGCTTTTTTTGCTTCAGTAGAACAGTTAGACCATCCTGAATGGAGAGGCAAGGCATTGGCTGTGGGTGGTGGGGGCGATAGAGGAGTGGTAGCTGCAGCCAGTTACGAGGCGCGTAAATACGGAGTTAGAAGTGCTATGAATGGAAGAAGAGCAAAAGAATTATGTCCACATTTAATTTTTGCTAAGTCGAGATTTGAACGGTACAAAGAAATTTCAGAGACGATTCGAACGATATTTTTAGAATATACCCCCTTGGTAGAGCCCCTTTCTTTAGATGAAGCCTATTTAGATGTTTCCGATTACCCTTCTGCCACACTAATTGCAGAAGAAATTCGAACAAAAATCAAAGCACAAACGCAGCTAACCGCATCAGCTGGAATATCTGTCAATAAATTTTTAGCTAAAACCGCTAGTGATTGGAATAAACCTGACGGGCAAAAAACACTCCCACCTGAGGAAATAATTCCTTTTTTAGAATCCTTAGATGTTAAAAAATTTCACGGGATTGGTAAAAAAACTAAATTGAAAATGTATCACCTGGGAATTTATACAGGTAAAGATTTAAAAGCACAATCAGCCTCTTTCTTGACTTCTCATTTTGGTAAATCAGGAATGTATTATTTCAATGTAGTTAGAGGGATTCACAACAGTCCAGTTAAACCTCATAGAATACCAAAATCAGTGGGAATTGAACGCACCTTCAGTTCAAACTTGAGTAGTGAATTGTTTTTAGAGGACAAGCTAAAAGAATTGGCTGAAAACTTAGAGCGCAGACTCAAAAAAAATAAGGCTGCTGGAAAAACCCTTACCCTTAAAATTAAATACAGTGATTTCGTTCAACAGACCAGAAGTAAAACGGGAAAGCTATATATAGCAACTAAAGAACTAATTTTTGAAGAGGCAAAAAATTTATTGTACCAAGAGAAGTTAGTGAACTCCGTCCGACTGATAGGAATCTCTTTATCCAATTTAAACACTAAAAAACCCAAAGAGAAGCCTTCTAAAAAGTTGCCAAAATTGGAGCAATTAAGCCTCCCTTTTTAAATCACAGAAACCCGAAGGGTGTTGACCATCCCTTTTGATTCAATCGGCATGGCAGTTAGATTTACAAGCATATCTTCTTTTTCTACATAGCCTTTTTCAAAGGCGATCTGGTTGATCTCCTCTACAGTTTTATCAGTACTGTTGAGATTGCTGTAGTAAAATGCTTTAACCCCCCAAAGTAGATTCAATTGATTTAAAATTTTTCTGTTTGATGTATAAACCAGAACATGGGCTTGAGGTCTCCAAGCAGAAATTTGATAGGCGGTATAACCGCTATTGGTCAAGGTACAAATCGCTTTTGCTTCGATATCATTAGCTAGATGTGCTGCATGATAACAAATGGATTTGGTGATGAATCGCTTGGTCCGAATAGTAGGAGGAGTGTGAGGTACTTCAATCAATTCTGAGTTCTCGACTGCGGTTAAAATACTTGACATGGTATTGATTACCTCTACTGGGTATTTTCCGACGGACGTTTCTCCCGAAAGCATGACAGCATCGGCTCCATCCATTACAGAATTGGCAACATCATTTACCTCTGCACGTGTAGGGGTTAGACTCTCTATCATGGTTTCCATCATTTGAGTAGCGATAATGATAGGGATACGTGCAGTTTTGGCAAGAAGAACTAATCTCTTCTGAATGAGAGGAACTTCTTCTGCAGGAACTTCCACCCCAAGATCACCTCTTGCTACCATAAGTCCATCACTGTAAGCTATGATTTTATCAATATTCTCGATGGCTTCAGGTTTTTCAATTTTGGAAATGATAGGAATATTTTGATTAGTATGCTTTGCCATTAATTCTTTTAAGTCGATCAAATCTTGGCTAAAACGCACAAAGGAGAGAGCAATCCAATCAATATCTTGAGTAAAAATAAATTTAGCGTCTTCAATATCTTTTTCCGTTAACGCAGGAAGAGAAATATTGGTATTGGGGAGATTAACTCCTTTATTAGATTTAAAAGGGCCACCTTGAATGACCACTGCTTCAACTTCATTCTTTTTGTTTGTGGCACTTACTTCAAAGATAAGTTTACCGTCATCTAAAAGTATACGCTCGCCCTTGGAAACATCCTTTGGGAAATTTTGGTAATTCATATAGGCTTTCTGAGCGTTTCCTTCAAAAGGAGCATCTGTAGAAAAAACAACTCGGTCTCCCGGATTGACAAACGTTCCCTCTTCAATTTTACCTACTCTTAGTTTGGGCCCTTGTAAATCACCTAAAATGGCAGTGTTAGTATTCAGTTTTTTATCCACATCTCGTATCATCTGAATACGTTCACTGACGTCATTGTAATCGGCATGAGAAAAATTGACCCTAAACACATTCACTCCAGCCAAGATCATTTTTTCTATGATGTCTTTAGAGGAGCTTGCTGGACCTAGAGTTGCAACAATTTTGGTTTTTTTGATAATGCTCATTAATCAAATATTAAGTTCAATCGGTTTTTAATTTTTTCGGAAGGCACTTCATAAGCCATCGAGACTGCCCCCCATAAATTTATTGGTTTTAAAAGAAATTGTATGGTTTCCAAATGGTTTGATTTTATAAAAAAATCAACTTGTTTAAATTCAGGAAATAAAGATACTTCATTTCTCAAAGGGAGGTCAAATAATGCACCAGTATTTGCACTATCTGGGATTTTTTCTTGGAAAAATTTATTCGAAAAAAGGGAAGTGTTTTCATCCAAAAGAGGATTTTCCCATTCAAATAAAAGAAAACGCACCTCCTTATCATTTAGGCCTATGTCCTCTACGCGTTTAAATAGAGCATCACTATGTTTGTTGAGATAAAAAGCAATTTGATACCCTTCTAAATTACTGTGTAAGGCGAGAAGATGATCGTGAAAATCGTCTTCTTCATAGCTTAAAAGATGAATTTTAGAGTTTGATTTCATTCAATTCTCTGTTTAATTTTAAGCACTCTTACAGCGATTTTAGCAGCCTTTTCCTCTGCTTTTTTCTTCGAAGAAGCCTTGGCTTTAGCAATACACTTATTTTGAAAAATAATCTGACACAAATAATTGATTTTTGGGTCTAATCCTTGATCTTGATTAGTTTTAAATTCAATTGATTCCTTGTGTTTTTGACTCCATTCTATCAGTAATGCTTTATGGCTAAGAACTAAGCTGTCTAGGCTTTCGATATCTACATAGGGTAAAATAATATTGTGGATGACGTATGTTTTGGTTTTGTTATAGCCTTTATCAATAAAAAGTGCGCCGATAAGAGATTCGAGCAGGTTGCCATGAATATTATCTCCAAAGGTATTGAGGTGATTTGAAATTTCTGCAATATTGTAAAGTTCCATTTCTTTTCCAATTTCGTTCAGTTTAGAGCGACTTACAATTTTAGCCCTAAGTTTGGTCAGAGAACCTTCTTTTGCTGAAGAATAATAGTTAAAGAGAAACTCTGCAATTATCGAATTGAGTATAGCATCTCCAAGATATTCTAGGCGTTCAAAATTTAAAGGATCCCCAGCAGTGGTTTTATGATTTGCAGAGCTATGGGTAAAAGCTTCTTTATAGAGTTTTTTATTTTGGGTTTTAATGTTGAGTTTTTTCTGAAGAGTTACAAAAAAACTCCCGGATGTTTCCATTCGGGAATTTCGTATGTAATCTAAAAATTTCACAACTTTAAGTTAAGGGATTTTTTTG
>Ga0213868_10003294_pt1 | contig 15095 bp, 10 predicted proteins | sample PICome_9_FD_160087 | JGI IMG/M metagenome (GOLD analysis project Ga0213868, IMG submission 160087) | Coastal seawater microbial communities near Pivers Island, North Carolina, United States - PICO127 | ecosystem: Environmental > Aquatic > Marine > Coastal | place: USA: North Carolina...
TACGATTCAAATTTTTTTATTAATTGATAATTTTATAATAAAATATGTTTGTAAATATTATTTTAAAGGCACATATTTATTATAAGGATACGATTCTGGAATGACAAATGGACCAGTAGAAATAATAAATGGAAACTTTGATTCTGGATCTATTATAAATTCCATCATAATAGCCTCATAGCCATTTGATTTATCTTTTATTACCACTTAATAATTGTACTTCCCCATGTAAAACCACTTCCAAAGGCTGCAAGCACTACTATATCACCCTCCTTAATTTTACCCTGTTGCCATGCCTCTGTTAATGCAATAGGAATTGATCCTGCAGTGGTATTACCATATTTCTGAATATTATTAAAAACCTGATCTTCTGACAGACCAAATTTCTTTTGTACAAATTGAGAAATTCGAAGATTTGCTTGATGAGGTATTAACATATTTATTTGGTCTGGACTTAAGTTATTATGTTTTAAACCTTCCATAATTACCTCAGAAAAACGGACTACAGCATTTTTAAAAACTGTTTGTCCATTCATATTAGGATAGTATGATATATCTTCAGGATCATTTGCCTCTAAAATTTCTGGAACCCATCTATTTGTACTCGGTCCAATTAGTGAAAGTTCTTCTGCATATTTACCTTCAGAATGAAGATGAGATGAGAGGATACCCTTACTTAAGTCTTCTTCTCTAGAAATAACTGCTGCGCCTGCACCATCTCCAAAAATTACTGAAACACCTCTCCCTCTTGTAGTCATATCTAGTCCTCCAGAGTGATTCTCTGAACCAATCACAAGTACATTTTCATACATTCCAGATTTTATATATTGATCTGCAGTAGAAATTGCATAAATAAAACCAGAACATTGATTTCTAATATCCATGGCAGGACAAGTAGGAATATCTAAAAGTTCTTGAGCCAAAACACCACTACCTGGGAAGTAATAATCAGGACTTAATGTTGCAAAAAGAATAAGATCTATATCATTTTTATCAATACCCGCTCTTTCCATAGCAATATTAGCAGCTTTAACACCCATAATTGCAGTGGTATTTCCATCACCTTTTTTAATATGTCTTCTTTCTTTTATTCCAGTTCGCTCAATTATCCAATCATCAGATGTCTCCATAATTTTAGACAAATCATCATTGGTTACTATGTTTTCAGGAACATACATACCTAGGCCTGAAATTTTTGAATTATACATATTTTGGTTTTTATTCAAGTTAATAAATTTTTGGTGGTCTAATCCCAACTACTTAATCAACCCTATTAAACATTTAATTTATTGTAGACGAATATTACTAAGACCTAAATCAGTACCACCCTCGGCTTTAATTATTAATACAGAAGTTATTTTAGACATATCTAGTCCAAGTTCTTCAAAATCACTAAGAGGAATAAGATATTCATTCCAATCACCACTTATTATAAACTCTAAAGTATTATCACAATTTGAACCATCATCACATTGACCAATTTGAATAATAGAATCAGAACCATTAAATGATTTAGCATTAAAAGCTAGCTTCATAGCACCATTAGATTGTCTAGTCAGATCATCCGGTTCAACAGTAGATATTCTGAAATAATCTCCATCAGATTTAGTCCAGTTAACACGTAATGCATCCTCTTGAGCCATATGATCGGTTTTGCTTAGTATTAGCCCTCCTACAGATGATGGAAAGCTAGCAATTTGTTTCTCTAATTCTCCTGATATTAACCATAAATCCCAAGGTGGAACTGAAGCCCCTTTGGAAAAATATACGCCTGTTGAAGCTATTTTACTATTTTCTAATCCAGAATTTTCAGATAATTCATCTACTATATCCATACTTGAATATGTAAGTCCATATCCTAAACTAAACAGTGCATCATTTTTTTCTTCAACTAAAGCACTAGCTGGCCATGTAAAAGACAATTTACCTGTGAAATCATATGAAGGATCTGTTTGAAAAAGCATATCTGAAACACCTCCACCCTCACTTCCTGGTAACCATGCAGCTATAAAAGCATCTGAACTGTTTATCTCAGGGTTCATCCACATTGGTCGTCCTGATAAAAATACTGAGACCACTGGTATACCTCTTTTCTTATAATCAGTCAATTTATTTGTATCAAATCCGTTTGGAATAAATTCTAAGTTTTCAAGATCTCCTTGAAATTCAGCATAAGGATCTTCTCCATAGATTGCAATAACCACATCAGCTTCTATTGAAGTATCTCCTTCTTTTGAAAAAATAAGTTTTCCACCTGCATTATTTATAACCTCTTCAATACCTTCAAGTATAGACTCTCCATTTGGAAATTCATCATTCGTATGATTATTTCCTTGCCAAGAAAGAGTCCAACCTCCACTTATTTTGGAAATACTAGCAGCACCATCTCCTACAACTAAAATTGTTTTTGAAGGATCTACAGGTAATATCTGATTATTATTTTTTAGCAAAACCATTGATTCTCGCACTGCTTGTCTTGCAATAACTCTATGTTCTGGCAATGCTAGAAGATTTTCATTACCTGCATTTGCTCGAGTACTTGGAGCGCCCTTTTTAAAAATTCCTGATAAAAGTTTAACTCTTAAAATACGTCTGACAGCATCATCTAAACGCTCAATAGCTATAGTACCATCTTTAACATGTTTAAGAGTACTTTCATATAATCCTTTCCAACTATCGGGAGCCATATACATATCCAAACCTGCATTTAAAGATTGTGGACAATCTGTGTTAACACACCCTGGAACCTGACCATGACCATTCCAATCACCTACTACAAATCCTTTAAAACCCATTTTTCCTTTTAATACATCAGTTAGTAATTCTTTATCTCCATGAAGCTTTCTCCCTTGCCAGCTAGAAAACGATGCCATAACAGTTTGAACACCTGCAGGAATTGAACTATAGTATCCAGCAGCATGAACTTTACTTAATTCTTTTTCATTGATTAGGGCATCTCCTTGATCTACTCCATTTTCAGTTGCACCATCAGCTAAAAAATGTTTTGCACTAGAGATTACTCTTCCATCCCCCATAAAATCTTCAGAACCAAATTGACCCTGTAAACCTATTACAATTCTATCTCCATATGAATTTACAATTTTGGGATCTTCTGAAAATCCTTCATAAGCTCTACCCCATCTCAAATCCTGAGGAACAGCAAGAGTTGGAGCAAAAGTCCAATCATGTCCGGAAACAGTTAATTCATGCGCAGTAATACTGGCAATCTCTTCAATTAAATCAGGATTATTCATAGCGCCTAAACCGATATTATGAGGGAATATTATTGCACCTTTTAAGTTTGCATGTCCATGAACAGCATCAATTCCCCAAATAATTGGAATTGCTATTTCAACTCCTTCATCATCAATGGAGGCATTATAATATTTATCAGCCATTTCCAACCATGCCTTTGTCTCGGCATAAGGTAAAGGTCCAGGAGCAGAATTTCCACCACTTAATACTGAACCCAATCTGTATTTTTTTACATCTTCTGGAGTTAAAGATCCTGTATCTCCCTGAATAACTTGTCCTACTTTTTGCTCTAAAGTTAGTTTAGGAAGTATTTCATCAATTTGAGCCTCAATATCTGGATCTAGTGGCAATGGATCTAGAGTAGACCATACATTATTAACTTGAGAAGAATTACAACCTAAAATAAATGTTGCAAATAAAACAAGTGAAACAAAAGTTATAAATAATTTGAAATTGAATTTAAATGATTTGATTATTTCCATATTGAAATTTTAACATTTAAAGATAAAAAAAAATTGCACAGAGTAAGATTCTACTTTATAACCACCTCAAAATCTTACTTACTTACAATTATAAAACTTTTACTTCAGGTAGAACAAATAAGAATAAAAGAAAACTCACTAGAATTGATATCCCAACCTATTATTCAGGAAATTAAATATTCATATATTTAATATTATGGATAATATTTTGATAGACTTACTTCATCAGTTTTATAAGGATAATGAAACTTTTCTGGAATTAAAGATAGATTTTGATAATTGGAAAATTAATGATGAAATAGTTTTCTCAACAAATAAAATGGTTAGAGGTAAAGTAGATTTTTCAACCAAAAGGGTTTTATATTCTAAAATACCTCATGTATTAACTTCATTATTAGGTTCGAAATCTTATGATGGATGGACAATGAGAAATTCATTTAAAGATCATGAGGATCATTTTTCTCATTACTATGATGAGAAACCAAAAGATCGTTATGGTAAGGGAGAATATTGGTTCCCTTCTTGCAGTAACGGAAAAAAACTATTCAGTCAAATTTCAAACTTCACAAAAAATTATATTGAGCAAGAAAAAATACTTAAAGACAAGTTGAAAAAAGTTGAAGAAAAGATGAAATTTGAAAAGTTACTAAAGGATAAAAAAACAATAATATCTCAATTAGATAAAGACGGTAATGGAGAAGTTGATGTAATTGAAGGTAATGATTTCAATCAATTATTTAAGAAACATCAAAACCTTATTAAAGAGATTGACAAAAAACATATTCAAGAATTTGTTAAAGTTTCAAGTTATCTAAAAACCAAAAAGAATAATATTCAATTGATTTTCAAATCCATAAAAGATACTCCAGATGAACAAACCTTAAATCAATATGTTGAAATATTAAAAGACGATATACATTCCTATAATCTTATTTTATTTAATTCATTAAATATGATAGTATCCTTGGTAGAAGATGATACCATTACATTCTATGAAATTCATGAAATGTTTGATAATCTAAACATCTTTGATTCTAAACACGAAAGAGATGTTTCTCAAAAATTAAATAACATAGGAGATGGATTAAAAGAGTTAATGTATTCTATTCAAGTAATGGGAAGAAATATTGAACATCAAATGGGTGAATTAACTTATGTAACTGAACAATCAAACCAACAGTTAGAGAATCAATTACAATCAATTAATTCATCAATTGATACAAATAATCTTTTAACAGGTATAAATGCATACCAAACTTATAAACTAAGAAAAGGTAAATAACTAGTTAGCAGAGAGGAAGGGATTCGAACCCTCGATTCCATTTCTAGAATACACGCTTTCCAAGCGTGCGCCTTAAACCACTCGGCCACCTCTCTAATTTAAACAGATTAGTTTCCAAAAATATCAATTGAATTTTGTTGAGTTATTTTAGAGATTTCATCTGTCTCTAAGTTATAAACTTCTGCTAGCTTATCTGCAATTATTTTTAAATATGAACTCTCATTTCTAGTACCACGATAAGGTGAAGGAGCTAGATAAGGTGAGTCTGTTTCTAAAACAATTTTATTAATTGGAATTTCATTAAGAAACTCAGATATTTTTCCATTCTTAAATGTTAATACACCTCCAATACCTAGATGGAAATTCATATCTATGATTTTGTTTGCTTGATTTATATCTCCTGTAAAACAGTGAAAAATTCCTCTTAATTTTTCACATTTAAATTGTTCTAAAACTTTAAAAATTTCATCAAAAGAATCTCTTGAATGAATAACTATAGGTAAGTCTTTTTCAATAGCTAATTTAATTTGCTCTTCAAATGCAATAACTTGTTGTTCAAAATATTTTTTATCATGAAAAAGATCTATCCCTATCTCTCCGATAGCTTTATAATCATGATTATCAATTTGATTTTTAACAAAATCTATTTCTAAATGAAAATTATCATCAACATAACAAGGGTGGAGACCAATCATGCAAAAAATATCATTAGGAAATTTTTTTTCCAAATCATGCATACTCTGATTATATTTTGAGTTTATTGATGGAAGGTAAAACCTTTGAACTCCAATAGCTTTCGCTCTTGAGATGACATCATCAATATCATCTTTAAATTGTTCAAGATATAAATGGGTATGAGTATCAATCAATTAACTAAGTCCTAAATGTTTTTCAACTTTACCATCCATGAGAATGTTCTCTGGATCTTCAACACCTTCTTTAACAGCTATTAAAAATCCGACAGATTGGTTACCATCTATAATTCTATGATCATAAGATAAAGCTAGATACATCATAGGTCTTATTTCAACTTTACCGTCAACAGCTACAGGTCTTTGAATTATATTATGCATACCTAATATTCCTGATTGAGGAGGATTAATAATAGGTGTGGATAACATTGAACCAAAAACACCACCATTAGAAATAGTAAATGTTCCTCCAGTCAAATCATCAACTGTGATTGTCTTATTCCTTACATGATCTGCAAGTCTTTTAATTTCTTGCTCAACTGCTGCAAAAGATAGATTTTGCGAATTTCTTAATATTGGCGTCATTAAACCTTTAGGACCTGAAACTGCAATACTTATATCACAATAATTAAACGATATTTTTTCGTTACCATCAATCATTGAATTAACATCTGGGTATAATTTAAGAGCTCTGGTAACTGCTTTTGTAAAAAAACTCATAAAGCCAAGACCTACTCCATGTTTTTGAGAAAATGCTTCTTTATACTTTTTTCTAAGTTCAAATATGTTTGACAAGTCTGCTTCATTAAAAGTAGTTAACATTGCTGTTTCATTCTTAACAGAGACTAATCTCTCCGCAACTTTCCTTCTTAACATTGAAAGTTTTTCTCTGTTTTCAATTCTTCCCTGATCATTTGATGATCCCATTGCCGGAACAACTTTCAAAACATCATCTTTAGTTATTTTATCACCTTTGGCTTTAATTTCATTTATATCAATTCCTTTATCTGAAGCAATATTTCTTGCAAGAGGAGTAATATTTATTCCTTCAGCCTCAACTAAATCAACCTTTTTCTCTTCTTTAACTTCATTAATTATAGGTTCTTTAATTAAAGTTTTGGAATCAGAAGCTACAGATGTATCAATTAAACATACAATATCTCCGACAGCCATTAGATCTCCTTCTTCTGCTTTTAAAGTAATTTTTCCAGATTCTTCAGCAGGTAAATCTAAGGTAGCTTTATCAGAATCTATCTCCGCAATTGTTTGATCTTTTGAAACTACATCACCATCTTTAACTAACCATTGAGAAATTTCAACTTCTGTTATAGATTCTCCCGGGGAAGGAATTTTCATTTCGAGGACCATCAGTACTTTTTAGAAGTTTTAAGTTATCAAAATTAATCATAAAATTGAAACTATTTAAATAATCATCATCTTAATAAATAAAAAAAGCTATGAAGAAGCTGGAATCTTTTAGAACTTAATTTCTAAAATTATTTTTTTGTTTATCAAAAACATATTCTATGACCTGATTATGTCTTCTTTCAAATCTAGCATAACTTCCAGAGGCTGTTGAACCATAAAATCTTCTTGTTGCAGGTCTTAACTTATTGGAAATTGGTAAATGCATTTGAATATGACTCCATGCGCCCATATTTTTTGGTTCTTCCTGTGCCCATACAATATCAGAAGCATTTGAAAACTTTTTAATTTCTAAATTAATTAAATCTGTAGGCAAAGGAAACAACTGTTCAAGTCTTACAATAGCAACATTTTTTATATTATTTTTCTCTCTGTAATCCAAAAGATCAAAATAAAATTTACCAGAACAAAAAACTAAAGACTCTGTTTTGTTGGGGTCAATTTCTTGATCAGTTATTATTGGTAAAAATTTTGATGAAGACAACTCATCAACTTCAGATATAACTTTAGGATGTCTTAGTAAGCTTTTAGGTGTAAATAAAATTAAAGGCTTTCTAAAATTTGTTAGCATTTGTCTTCTTAATAGATGAAAGAGATTTGAAGGAGTTGTACAATTAGCAGCATACATGTTGTCCTTAGCACATAGTTGTAAATAACGTTCCATTCTTGCAGAAGAGTGTTCCGCACCTTGACCTTCATAACCATGAGGAAGATAAAGAACTATTCCATTTTGTAATTTCCATTTATCTTCTGCAGATGAAATATACTGATCAATTATAATTTGTGCACCATTGGAAAAGTCTCCAAATTGTGCTTCCCATACTGTTAAACATTTGGGACTAGCTAAAGCATATCCATAGTCAAAGCCAAGAACTCCATACTCTGATAAAAGTGAATTATATATTTTAAATTCTCCTTTATTTTTTGACTCAATGCTGTTAAGAGGTAAATACTCTTCCTCAGAATCTTCAGATTTTAAAACTGCATGTCTATGAGAAAACGTACCTCTTTCAACATCTTGGCCCGAGATTCTTACATTAAAACCTTCAATCATTAATGTTCCATAAGCAAGAAGCTCAGCCATAGCCCAATCAACTTTTCCATTTTCAAAAACTAATTTTTCTCTAGCACTAAAAAGTTTAACAACTTTACGTAAAAATGCCTTGTCTGGAAGATTCGTTATTGACTTTGCAACATTAGTTATATCACTTTTGTTTGAAGTAGTATCAAAATCCTCTAACATCTTTTTTTCATCAACTCTTTTAAAGCCATCCCAAACTTCTTGCATAAAAGGAGTAATCTTGGTTTTATCTTTTTTCCTAGAATCAGTCAACTCCTCTTCTAATTCTGAAAAATATTCATCTTCAATTTTAGAAATATATTGTTTTTCAATCAATCCTTGCTCAATTAATTTAGATGCATAAATGTCTCTTGGATTAGGATGGGATGAAATGAATTTATATAATTTAGGTTGAGTGAATCTTGGTTCATCTCCTTCATTGTGTCCATACTTTCTGTAACCAAGAAGATCAATAAAAACATCTCTATTAAATTGATTTCTATATTCTAAAGCAAAAGTTACAGCATGAATAACTGCTTCAACATCGTCTGAGTTTACATGGAGAACTGGAGATAGGGTTACCTTTCCAACATCGGTACAATAAGTGCTAGATCTAGCATCAAGATAATTTGTGGTAAATCCTACTTGATTATTAACTATTAAATGGATGGTTCCACCTGTGGTATATCCCTTTAATCTTGACATTTGAATCACCTCATACACCAATCCCTGACCTGCTATAGCAGCATCACCATGAACGATAATTGGTAAAATTTTATTTGTTTGATTATTGAAATCATTTTCTAATTTGGCTCTAGCTATACCCTGCACTATAGGATCAACTGACTCAAGATGAGATGGGTTGGGAGCTAAATTCATGTTGATTTTTTTACCAGATGGAGTAGTCCTCTCTGATGTCCAGCCAAGATGATATTTAACATCTCCATCAAAAATATCTTCCTCATAATCCTTACCCTCAAACTCACCAAAAATATCTTTACTCGACTTACCAAAAATATTTGCCAGAGTGTTTAATCTTCCTCTATGGGACATACCCATTATAAATTCCTCAACACCTTTTTCAGCAGCAGAATTAATTAGAAAGTCAATAGCTGGAATTAAAGATTCTCCTCCTTCAAGAGAAAATCTTTTTTGTCCTACATATTTTTTTTGAAGAAAGTTTTCAAAAGTATGTGCTTTATTCAAGCTTTCCAGAATCTGCAGCTTTTCATCCTTTGAAAAATTAGGATGATTTCCATTTACATTAATTTGATTCTGAATCCACTTAACTCTTTCAGGATCTCTTATATACATATACTCAATACCTATTGAGTGACAGTATATTCTCTTTAAATGATTAATTATATTCTTTAATTTATCTGCTCCAATGCCAACCACCTCTCCTGCACTAAAAACTAATTCAAGATCACTATTTTCTAATCCAAAGTTTTCTATATCTAGTGTAGGTAAATACTTTCTTCTTTCTCTTACTGGATTTGTAACCGTAAATAAATGCCCTCTTTTTCTGTAAGCATCAATTAAATTAATAACCTGAAACTCCTTTTTTATATTCTCAGGTACTTCAAATTTTTTCTCTTCAAGAGTAATGTTTGCATTCTCTAACCCAAAGTCAAATCCTTGAAAAAAAGCTTTCCAACTAGGCTCTAGACTATCAGGTGATTCTAGGTACTGATCATACATTTCTGAAAAAAAACTTGTATGAGCCGAATTAAGAAATGAGAATTTATCCATTCAATGTTATATAGTTAATAAAATTACAACTTGTTTTCTATGTTTCTTAATAATTTTTAGATTTTTGTATCATGTTTGCCCTAATTGATTGTAATAATTTTTATGCTTCTTGTGAAAGAGTTTTTCAACCCCATTTAAATGGTAAACCAGTTGTAATTCTATCCAATAATGATGGCTGTGTGATAGCTAGAAGTAATGAGGCTAAATCTCTTGGTATTCCAATGGGAGCTCCAGCATTTAAATACAAAGAAGTTTTTCAAAAAAACAAAGTTCAAATTTTCTCATCTAACTTTACATTGTATGGAGACATAAGTAATAGGGTAATGTCTATAATATCTCGCTATGTACCAGATGTAGAAATCTACAGTATTGATGAAGCATTTATAAAATTTGATGGATTCTCTGAGGAGGAGGCTAATGAAAAATGTAGTGATATAATAAAAACAATCTTGAAATGGACAGGCATACATGTTTCAATAGGTTTAGCGCCAACTAAGTCACTTGCAAAAGTTGCAAATAGAATTGCAAAAAAATATTCCACCAGGACAAAAGGTTTCTATTCAATTAATAATAATGAGAAACGTATAAAAGCTTTAAAAAATATCTCTGCTGGAGATATATGGGGTATTGGTTTTCAAAATGAAAAAAAACTATTGAAAGTTAATGTAAAGTCTGGAATGGATTTTGTGAATCTTCCTGATCAATGGGTCAAAAAAAATATGAGTATAATAGGATTAAAACTCAAAAAAGAACTTGAAGGAATTCCTACTCTTAATATTGAAGAAGGAAGAATTGATAAAAAATCTATTGCTACTACTAGAAGTTTTGAATCTGAAATTTCATCACTTAATGATCTTATTGAAAGAATTACAACATTCTCTGTAGTTGCTGCTAAAAAACTCAGGAGGCAGAATAGTGAATGTAATATGATTTCTATTTTTATTCGAAGTAATCCGTTCAAGCAAAACGATGACAAATATCATTTCAGTTTAACTGGATCACTACCTTTTTCAACAAATTCAAGTATTGAAATAAGTAAATTCGCTGTAAAGCTTTTAACTAAAATTTATTCTAAAAATAAATCATATAAAAAAGCAGGAATAATCCTGATGGGCTTATCTCCTCAGTCTAGTCATCAATTTAGTTTATTTGACCAAAATATTGATAAACAAAAAAAGCTAATGAGAAGCATTGATAATATTGATAATAAATATGGACTCTATAAGGTAAGACTGGCTAGTCAAGATCAGAAAAGAATATGGAAAATGAAGAGACAAAAACTATCAAGAAATTACACAACCGAGATTGACGAAGTTTTAATTGTTAAATAGTATATGGCTAAAAACAATAATATTAAAATATTCAAACCTAATGATAACGACTCTTTAAATAATTTATTTATTGAGGATGGAATATCAGCAGGTTTTCCATCACCAGCAAGTGACTTTGAAGAATCAAGAATTAGTCTTGAAAAGGTAGTTGTGAAGAATAAAGAGGCCACATTCTATGCAAAAGTATCAGGAGAATCAATGAAAGATGCAGGGTTAGATGATGGGGATATTTTAGTGATCGATAGAAGCGAAGAATTAAAAAATAATAAAATTGCAGTCTGTTATTTAAATGGAGACTTTACAGTAAAAAGAGTAAAAATTGAAAAAGATCATGTATATCTGATTCCCGAAAATAAAAATTATGATCCGATTAAAGTTACCGAAGAAAATGAATTTATAGTGTGGGGAGTTGTAACTTATGTTGTTAAAAAGGTCTAAAGTCTTTCATAAATACCAGCTATTCCCTGTCCACCTCCAACACATGCAGTAACCATTCCATACTTTTGATTTCTTCTTTTCATTTCTTCTAATAATTGAATTGAAAGTTTAGCTCCAGTACAACCTAAAGGATGACCAAGAGCAATAGCTCCTCCATTTACATTTACAGTTTCTGGATCAAGGCCACTCTCTTGAATGACAGCAAGTGCCTGTGCAGCAAAAGCCTCATTTAATTCAGTTTGTTCAATGTCAGATAATTTTAATCCTGCTTGTTTTAGAGCTTTTGGGATTGCCTCCACTGGTCCTATACCCATATATAAAGGATCAACACCACCTGAAGTACAAGTTACCATTCTTGCAATTGGTTTTACTCCAAGTTGTTTAACCATCTCTTCAGACATTACAAGAACAAAAGCTGCACCATCCGACATTTGAGACGAACTACCTGCAGTTACAATTCCTCCAAGCTTGAAAGCTGGTCTTAGTTTTGCTAAAGCTTCAATAGTAGTTTCCCTTCTAACTCCTTCATCCATGTCAACAGTATGAGATTTAGAAACTCTTTTTCCATCCTTAACAAATACTTCTTCAACAGTTACAGGAACTATTTGGTCTTTAAAATAACCTTTATCAATTGCATTTGCAGCTTTGATATGAGACTCACAAGAAAATTTATCTGATGCTTCTCTGGTAATTTTATATTTTTCTGCAACTGCCTCTGCAGTGTGTCCCATCCCAATATGATAATTCATGTTTTCCATGTTAGCGTTATAACTTGGCGCTAACTTATATCCAGTCATTGGCAATAAACTCATACTTTCAATTCCACCTGCAATAAATATATCGCCAAAGCCAGCTCTAACTTTGCTAACAGCCATTGAAATTGCCTCAAGACCTGAAGCACAATATCGATTAATTGTTACACCAGGAACTTCTTTACCAAGAGCTCTTGCAGATATTAATCTAGCTACCTGAAGACCTTGTTCTCCTTCAGGATTTGCACACCCTACAATTACATCATCAACTTTTGTGGTGTCAAGTTCTGGTACCTGACTTGAAAGATGTTTAATCACATCTACTGCTAAGTCATCGGTTCTATAATTTTTAAAGCCACCTCTTTTTGCTTTTCCAACTGCTGATCTATAACCAGCTACTATATATGCTTCCATAATTAATTTCTTAATGGTTTTTTATTCATTAACATGTATTGAATTCTGTCCAGAGTTTTTTGGTTTCCAAGTAAACTCATAAAACTTTCTCTCTCAAGATCTAGAAGGTATTCTTCACTCACATTTTGAGAATAAGTTAAGTCACCTCCACACATGATGTATGCAACTTTTCTTGAAACTTCTACATCATGGTCTGACATATAGTTACCAAGTTTAAATTCGTTAATCGCAGAATATAACGTAGATAATCCTGCTCTTCCAAGAACTTCAATATCTTGTCTAGAAGATGGTGGTATATATCCTATTTTTAGACTTAGGACTTTATCTTTTGCCATAGCAATATTTCTCATCCTATTCATACAAATAAAATCTCTGTTTGGATTTAAGTAATGAAGATCAAAAGCTTCATGGGCAGATGTTGAAACAGATGCCATAGCAATTGATTTAAAGTGATCAATTAATGAAGGTATTTTTACATCTCCTGTATTAAAAGAATCAGAAACTCTCATTGCCATCTCTTTTGTACCTCCACCTGCCGGGATAAGTCCAACACCAGCCTCTACCAAACCAATATATGATTCTGATGCATAAACTCCAGCATCACAATGAATTGCAACTTCAAGTCCACCACCCATAACAAAACCATGAGTTGCAGCAACTACAGGAACATTACAAGTTCTCATTCTCATTAATATTTTTTGAAAACCTACTAAAAACTCTTCAATTTCATCAAAGTTTTGTTGCATTGCCATCATACCAATATTCATAAGATTGGCTCCAACAGAAAATTGTTTATCATTATTACCGATAACAATTCCATTCCAACCATCTCTTTCTGCAATATCAATTGCTTCGTTAATTCCTTTTGCAATTCCTTCTCCAATTGAATTTCCTTTTGTTTGAAACTCAATACACATGACCCCATCTCCAATATCATGAACGGTGCATTCAGAGTTTCTAAGTATTTGATTGTTTTCTCTGTAAGCATCGAGTAAGAAAAATGATTCAGCACTTGGAACATTAACATACTTCTTTGACTTTAAATCAAAATATTTTTTCTTACCACCTTCAAATTTATAGAATGATTGAGCACCTGAATTTTTCATTTCTAAAATCCAGTTTGGTATTTCCTCACCACATTTTTTTATCATGTCAATTGCTAAATCTAACCCTAAATTATCCCAGAGTTCAAAAGGGCCATGATTCCATGCATATCCAGTTCTTAAAGCGTCATCTATCTGATAATAATCATCTGTAATCTCTGGAACACACATTGCTGAATATGAGAGAAGACATGAATAATATTCTCTGTAAAACTTATTTGGATTCGAATCACCTTCAACTAAAAATTTAAGTCTGCGATCAAAAAGTTCAATTGATTTGGCCTCTTTTATTTCAGGAAGATTAGGCTTAATAGATTTTCTGTATGTATTTGTGTCAAGATCAAGAGCATTTATAATTGTCTTTCCATTTTCATCTTTCTCTTTAGTCTTTTCGTAATACCCTTTACCTGTTTTATTTCCTAAAAAATTATTATCAATTAAAAATTTAAATGATTTATTTTCAGGTTGATCTTTAAGCTTACTGTAAAAAGTATCAGTTTTAACATTATCAACTAAAAAATTTGTGACCTTATCACTAGTGTCTAGACCAACAATATCTTGAAGTCTAAAAGATCCTGAGCTAGGGTGACCTATAACGGTTCCAGTCATTAAATCAACTTCCTCAATTGTAAAATTATATTTTTCAGTAAGCTGAAGCACCTTAATTCCTGACATTACACCAATTCTGTTTCCAATAAATCCTGGTGTATCTTTACAAAGAACTGTTTGTTTTCCAAGAACAAGATCACCAAATTCCATTAAAAATGAAGTTAAAGAAGGGTCGGTATCATCATGTGGAATAACCTCAAATAATCTCAAGTATCTAGGAGGGTTAAAAAAATGTGTTCCACAAAATTTAGATTTAAAGTTATCTGATCTTCCTTCACATAAAAGTGAAATTGGAATACTGGATGTATTTGAAGTTACAAAAGCATGATCAGATTTAAATTTTTCAACTTTTTCAAAAACTGTTTTTTTGATTTCCAGATTTTCTACAATTACTTCAATTATCCAATCTGCATCTTTTATTTTTTCAAAATCATCATCAAAATTTCCTGTTGCAATCCTCTTAGCATATTCTTTTTTATATAGAGGGTTTGGTCTTGATT
>Ga0213868_10003295_pt1 | contig 15091 bp, 9 predicted proteins | sample PICome_9_FD_160087 | JGI IMG/M metagenome (GOLD analysis project Ga0213868, IMG submission 160087) | Coastal seawater microbial communities near Pivers Island, North Carolina, United States - PICO127 | ecosystem: Environmental > Aquatic > Marine > Coastal | place: USA: North Carolina | collected...
CCTGTTGAAAAAAATCAGGATTTTCTGAAATGGTTTGTGCCAAGCCACCTCTTGATTGACCTCCCCTTTGGAATCTCTCTGTGAGTGGACGGATTTCACTGAATCATAAGGAAAATAATACAGTGAGTGAATGAAACAGTTATTTCATTAGTGAAAAAATGCAGTAGACACATAACATACCTATCATAATCTTTGGACATTGTTTCTTGTGTATCAGCAGTATCAGTACCTTCTTCGTTCAGATTTTCTTTCGCTTGCGACATTACCTTAGCTTTTCTGCTAACTAATGCCATATGTGTGAAGATCTGACTCTGTTGGGTATTCGCCTACAATAGTCCTTGCCTACTTAGCAACAAGTTTCACACTTTTGTTGGTAGTTTGTCGTTAGTCGTTTCTGCTGCTATCGGCTGTTGGCTGTTGGCGTTCCATTGTGCTCAATAACGTCACCGAGACGACCGTTAGGTGGAGCTAAAATGTTCTAATCATTTTTAAAAATAGCTCAATCACACACACAGACACACAAAACAAGAAAATAAAGGTTTTACATACTTTTCTCTTTTACAATCTTAATGACGCTGCAATCAATACATGATCACTAGGTTCATTCTCATCTGGATAGACTCCCTTCCAATTATCCATTGATGGAGTGTCCTTCACACCAAGAACCTTAACATTTTCTGATAAAAATATATAATCAAGTGTTCCAATAAATGACTCGGCATTCAAGGCGCCATTGTGGGCATTATTGGTAAAAACTGGTTCTTTACCATCAAATTCATAATATGCGCTTTTCATACCTTGGAAAGAACTCTCCCATGTCACTCCGTACTTTGGTGGTGGGTATGTCTCATCATTCTCATCTAGTTTTCCAGTTCTCAATAGCTTGTAATGTGGACTATCAGGAAGAATATTGAAATCTCCCGCAAGAATGTACTCATCAGATCCTGCAAGTGTTTGAATTCGATCACTGACTAAATCAGCATGAATATTCATCACTGCAGGAGTTCTAAAGGCACATGGCATATGATAATTTCCGACCCAAAACACCGTATTCTTATCCCTTGGTTTAAGTTTAATGCCAATAAATTGATTGAATCTCCATTGACTATAATCCCAAGGATCTTCTGCAGCTGGTTTATTTCCACGCAAATAATGAACTGTAGATACAATTGGCTTCATTAGTGGTTTGAATATGTATTTGCTCATGAATCCAGGTTCAGGTTCTGGAGGTGCTCTAGGCCACCCTCCTTTCTTCTTATCACTCAAGCGACACAGATCAACTTGAAGCGTTTCAAATTTGTCCATAGGGAATGCCGTTGCAATGCCCATGTACCCATTGAATTTCTTCCCATAAAGAGCAGTGACCAAATGATATTTGCGTTCTGCAAAAAACGTATGCAATGCTGCAGCCCAATCGTGACTAACCTCTTGCAAACAAAATATAACAGGCTCATTTTTGACGTTGGAAGTGTCAAGTTCCTCCTGCAGCTTGTTCAGAATTTTTGGAAGACGAGTCGACGACTGGAGTTGTTCTGGGTCGCATTTGGTGTGATGTGTCGGCGATGCCAAATGAGAAGATAAAATGTTGTAACTAACAACTCTAAATTGGAAATCCTTAGTACTCATGATAGTATCTTCTTCAATGAATGATGGTAAAACTTGATGTTGAGAAGAGGTGCCAATATTGCGAGCAGTTGATGAAATAAGGGTCTTGCACGATGTGGAAGTGTAAGATCTTGGCCTTTTGTAGTGTAGTGGACTATAGGTTTCAGCGATTGAGAATGCTAAACAATGCAAAGAATTCTTACGTAAGGAGATGGGATACAAGAATGTCAATAGTAGACGGTTTCGGTAATTCATACCTCCAATATATTAGTGTTGCATTGGATAAGAAAGTCCAAATTACAAGCTTTTGCTTTTCTGTGGTCGGAAATTGACGGTAATTCATTTATAAAAATGTTAAGGTATAGTTAGTACAACCTCATCTTTTTTCTTGTTCTCCGTGTTCCTGTTGTCAGTTGTCATCCTTTCTACTTTCATCTCATACAACTTTCATTCCGATATGCCAACAAGCGAAACTATTGATCTTATATCATCATCCGATGACGAAGAAAAGGCAAGAATTTCGGTCTCAAAGAAAAAGAGAAATGGCATTCATGGGCCCAAGGACAATAATACTACTCGAAATCAAAGACTGAAAACTGTCGACAAAATACAGGAGTCAGGTACAGAAATTACCGATTCCATTACTAGTTATTGTTGTTTTGCTACAGCAAATTCACAGAAACAAAGCAATCGTGATACATATGACTCTTTGGAATATTTCATAGGTAAACTTGATCCCAAGGACAATGGTACTCTTTCACGAGTGAAACTACCCTTTTCTACTACCGAAACAGAGGTTTTAACCTGCTCTAGATGTCCTCCAATTCTTCCATGTTCATGCGATCAAAGAACATCGACCAAAACTGTACACACGGTGCATATACAACAGCATGATAAATGGTCTTGTGGGTTTCGGAATGCACAAATCATGTTGTACAGTGTCTTAGCTGACATACCATCAGGTCATATATTACTTCGAAATGCAGCAACTAGGAAAACTATTCCATCCGTTGAACAACTTCAAACGTTTATGGAGCATGCATGGGCAGAAGGATTTGATCCTACGGGTTGTAGACACTTCAAAGGAAAAATTGTTGGAAAGCAGAGCAAGGTAGGAGCCATGGAAATAGCGTCGGTGTTGTCATTTCTTCGATTAGACTGTGCCGTTGTACAATTCATTGTTTGTGAAGAATCAAGATCTCTCTTGGGTCCTTTTGTATGGGAGTACTTTCAGCGAAGAAATGGATGCCAGGCATGTCAAATATGTCGAACAGAACCTTCGGCTTGTTTGTCATTGGCGCGAGATTTGTTGGAATGGACTGGGAAGGATGAAAATTACGCTAATGAAACATGTCACCATCCTGTGCAGCCTTTGTACTTGCAGTGGGAAGGCCATTCTGTCACTATAGTTGGTATAGAGCGATGTGGAAATGCTTATAATCTAATTGTATTCGACCCATTGAGTCGATGGGTTTCAACTGAAGAACATGATTTGAATTGGTTTCAAAAACTGCGCTTGTCCACTCAAACCACAAACAGAAAAGATTGTCAAATAGTTATTTGTAGTTGTATGCATCTAGATGACACCGAATGGCAAAGGAGAAAAGCCAACGAATCTTGTCATGTCATCACTGCTGCTAGTGAAATTGTACAGAAAAAGATTGGATCAACAATGAAGGCATAGTTTTAAGTAGTTATGCATCAAACTATTTTGGTAATACGGTTACCGTTTTACTCTTTCTTTATAGTAGTGACAGGTGTTTCAAGGACAACAAGTTTGACGCCAACCTTATTTAGCGCACGTTGAATCGCCAAAAGCACAGATTGCCTGGCTTCAAGATGCACATCTCCTAGTGGAGGAACAGCCATTCGAACATCCACCATCACTTCCAAAGCAGATTCACCATACGAGCTCCAGAAGACGCGAAAAGGCCTTGAACCATCCGTCACAACTACTGGACACGTCTCACGAATTTCCTTTCGAATGGCATCGATGATATCGTTGATTTTGTCCGCGTCGTCGTAATCAAATCGTAACGTTTGAGTGAATTGAGAAAATTTAAGTCTACTTAAATTGGTAAGGCGTTGATTGCTGAATTCCTTGTTTGGAACAGCCGTAACCATTTCTCCACTGTGTTTCACCAAGGTCTCGAGAATGCCCACGCGTAAGACTGTACCTTTAATACCATTCCCAAACTGAACTTCTTCTCCTTCATATACCTTATCACTAGCTTGAAGAGCAAAGCCCGAGACAAACTGCATGGCCATGTCTTTACTGGCGAAAGATAGTACCAAAGTTCCAGCTCCTCCGACTGCAAAAAAGCTGTTCAAGAACATCCCGGCTTTCACATTTAATACATCTAACATGCCAGCAATAAAAGTTCCCCAGATGGCAAAATCCAACAACTTGTTCACAGTATTGGCTCTAGTGACAGATCGTCTCCTTCTCTTCTCATCAGGCCCACTGTATCGAAAAGCCTTCGAAACGAGATACTTTCTTAGTGCATTGATACGTGAAAAGGCCCATGTCATGTAAACAGCTTTGGCAGATAATCTTGAATAATTATGAACGTGAAATCCAATCGTCTCCAGTGCAATTGCTAAGCAATCAATGGAAAATACAATGCCCGCAATACGTCCCGCTTCAGAAATAAGATTCGCCACGAGAAACAATTTCGTATCTCGAAAAGGCTTCTTTGGTGGAAAGTCTCCTTCCTTTTCTCGAGCGAGTATGATTTTGTCATAAAACAAACGAAAGAGTGGAAGTAGAAGCCAGCCAACGATTCCAATAAAGATGACATCTTCAATATCCGTAACAGTTTTGATGGCAGTGTATATGTTTCGCGCCTTTGTGGGAGTAATCCACAATTTACTGAGAACTGGCGCCACTTTTCCTGCTAGGGCAGAGATGTTCTCCTTCTTATGCGAAGGGAATGCAAACAAATTAGTGCGTGATTTGTGATCTGAGGTGGGCGGATGAGGAACGGAAGAGGAGGGCTGAAAAAAAGGTTTGCTATTTTTCTCTTGGGCTTGAACGAAACTGTGCACCGAGGAAGAGGAGTACAATAGAATCAAGATGAGGTTCGTGATTAACCTATTCATAACGGTGAATCGTAATGGATCTTTGAAAAGCAAAAGAGAAAGGATATATTTATTGATCTTGCATTGAACTCTTTTCAAATTAGAGAGGAGAGTTAAATGATTTCAGTAAGGTATGTTGATGGTTGATGTCAGTAGATGCGAAGCCTTTTTTGGCGGGAAATAATGGACCAACCACTCGACCGACCAAAATTCAAGACAAAGAATGAAGGAAAGTACTTCGTCTTCGACACGCACCTGCATTACGATAAGGCTAATATAGTTCAGTAGTTACCAACTCTCCAATGTCACTACAACTGTCCAAAGTATTCCATTGTCCTCTATAATATATGAAATCAATAATATTCATCGTTGGGTTTGTTTCTGTTGAGGCTTTGGCCTGGCAATCGACTTTTCGTGAGCAAATTCATTCAGCTACAACGGGAAAACAATTCATACGCAGCGACCATGCGTTCCTTCCTTATAAAGGAAGGTCTGGTGCACTATCAAATCGCTTAAGATCGCACATTCATCGTAGTAGTAAAGATAGTTCTCAAGAAAGTGATGAGACAAGCAAGGAATCATTTAACTCTGAATCGCAGGAGTTTTCCATGATGTTGCAACCCCCATCACGAACAGGATCCAAAGACAATAACAGAAAAAGTACGAGACAAAGAGAAAGACATCGCACAAAGCTCAAGTCTGTATCTAGGCTGAAGAGTAACTCGAATTCGACAAAGTCATCTGGAGATGCTATACTACCTCCGATATCTCTTGATGGGAGTAACCAAGACAAAGTAGGAAACAAATTTTCTAGAATGCAAGGACCAAAATTTAAATCAAGGAAACAGAAATCGAAAAGACCTATAGAGTCATTGACGCCTCCGTTATTTATCAAGTCTGAGGGTGAGGTGATAAGTGATGAACCGGCTTTGACGTCGTGGGATGAATTCTTCTCTAAACCTCCAACGTCAGGCTTAAATGTGTTCACAAAACCAGATTATGATACTAATTCGAATCTTGATTTGTATGATGAGACATCGTATGGAACTACTAGCGGGAAAATTGGTGATTTGCCGTCACCGTCCTATCTTTTTGGTGATGGTATAAAGTCAAACGTAGATCGTGACAGTAACAAATCAGGGTCTACTGGTAGTTTTTTGGACGGTGTACTACCAGTTTCTGAATTATTTTACAGATCAACACAATCAATATCAGCATCAGATGAGAATGATGGTGAAAATGAAATGGAAAATCAAGAAAAAGAAACCGATGATGAAGAACTACCGTTCAGTGCAGAACAAAGCAATCAAATTCTCACGACGAACAATAAGATCTTGGTAAGAAGAAATATAGCAAATAGAAATCAATACCAGTTTCCTGATGAAAAGCCATCACTGCAAGACGAAGCACAGTATAGAACTGATATAGCAAAGCTTAGGGCATCTGGTTCAGTTAGTGCATCTAAAGATAGGCGCAGTGGCAAAGAGACGAGACGTGGGAAAACTGGAAGAAGAACGCGAAATGATCGATCATATACCAAAGGTCAGGGTAGAAAAATGGTTAGAAGAGGTATGGAAATGCTAGTAGGTGGAGAGCCAATCAATGCGGATCCTCCACTGCGTTCAGTAGACTTAAGTTATTGCTTAGAGACTGCGAATTCACTAGCTGTTTTGGGGCTTGAAGGTTCATCATCATCCAAGGTAAACTTGCCAGACTGGGCTGCAGTGGTGACTACAAATTCTAGAGACTTTGGTCCTTTGATGCATAAGTCATCTGTTTTCAAAGTTTCTAAATTGTCACGTGAAATTTATTGCGAACACTTTGTTAGTTCTAGCATCAAATGGAATGTTTGCCCAAAGGACCTCAAAAACCTTGCAAAGCAATATGAATTAAGTGAAATTAGGTTCGAGCCCGATGATGACAAAAATATTATAGGATCGTATCAGGATCTTGTTGAAAGAGTTTCAAATGTCGAGTTTGTGGATTCACAACCGCTTGAAATGAAGTATGAATCCGGTATGGGCTTTGGGAAAGATACTCTGCCTAAAAGAAAACATATAAATACATTCCAGACCTCAGGAGAAAATGTCGAAACATATTCTAGCAATCGCAAAGGTAAAGACGCAGCTTTTCTTGGAGGGGAACTTAAGTTCACTTTAGGTGTATCTCGTACTGAACTTGAATCTGGTCACGATGGCGGATCAAATAAACATATTCTCAGACAAGTTCTAGGGAAAGGAATCAGTAATGCAATTCGCGCTGAGTCGCTTGGATTTGATGTTGGGATCGGTAATCTGGTGCTGAATGAGGTAGACGGAGGATCTACAGAATTCAGAGTTGAATTCCAATTATCACCGAATGATTCTATGAAATATGGTGAACTCGAGTGGGCAGCTAAAAAAATTAATTTGGCCTTAGCGCAATCCATGGACGATGGAGAAATGGCTTTAGCTATGGCGGCGGCAGCAAAGGATGAACTGGCGTGGCCTGTCAAAGTCAGGAATCGTGTCGTGGATGAATTTTTACTCGAAGCGGAAGATATTGAAGATGACCGCATCGACGATGACGAGGAAGATGATGATCTATCAAGCAGTATTGCATCGAGTAGACTTGATGACGAGGATGATTTTGAAACTCAAAGAGAAAATCTTGAAGAAGATGAGATTACTATAACAATTGCTAGCAGCATTGGTGAAGACAAAAATGATTTAGGTTTTGATGGCCCATTTGGAATGCCTGGAGACACAATTTACTCTAAAGATGATATATTCCTCGGCGGAGGTAACGGCGGAGTGTTCCCCGACTATTCTCCGAATGGGCTCTCTACTTCTCCATATAGTGGTAATCTCGGTCCATTACTTGTGGATGCTGTGGTCCAGAAAGCGCTAGCACGACAGCCTCGTGTAATTGCGATTGGAGATGTTCACGGGTGCATTGACGAACTTCAGGCTCTTCTTAGACGATGTGATTACAGGCCGGGTGATTTAATTGTATTCCTCGGAGATTTGGTCAGCAAAGGTCCAGACAGCGCTTCAGTTGTTCAAATGGCTAGAGAACTTGGTGCGATAGGTGTGCGAGGAAACCATGATTTCGAAGTCATTCGTTGGCATCAAGCAATAAAATCAGGGGCAGAACCGCCTGTGATTGGATCTGAGCATTATCAAATAGCATCCAAGTTGTCTACTGCTGACATGCGATGGATGTATAGTCTACCGTGGTATATATCAAGTAAAGAGTTGAATGCTCTATTTGTCCATGCCGGGTTTGTATCAGGAATTCGTCTCGGCAAACAAAATCCACGTCTAATGATGAATATGAGAAGTATCTTACCGGATGGAACTGTTACATCAAAGTTTTTTAATAATTGGCCATGGGCAAGGCTTTGGGATGGACCCCATACTGTTTTGTTCGGTCATGATGCTGACAGAGGTTTGCAGCAATATGAACATGCCATTGGTCTCGACACTGGTTGTGTTTATGGAGGACGTCTTACAGCTTGTATACTACCTGAAAAACGTTTGGTGAGCGTCAGTGCTAAAAAAGAATATTTCCAATATCGCAGGAAACATTTTGATTGAAACAAGGCGAGTAGATATCATCAATATTTGCAATAATGTACGAAAAAGTAATGAGTTCAAGTTAAGCCTTTTATTTTGCCCATGGTGCTTTTGTATGATGTATCGCTGAATGATTATCAGGTGATCCATCTTCTTCATTCATGGCCCAAGGAGCTCGAGCAACTTCTCCTTGACCTTGATACGAAAATGTGCTAGTAGGGGCATCCTTTTCTGTTTGAGACGGGATCCAATTCGCTGAAAATATATCTCCAAACACAAAATGTTGCACTACCGGTTTCTTATCCAATACTTCCCCTTCAAACAACCTTAAAAGTCCACTGCTGACTTTAGTCCAGTTCGGCAAGTTACTTATATCATCGAGCATAGGAGACGACTCAAAGAATGGAACACCTTTTTTCAAACTTTTGATGTATCGAATACACTGAAAGTACATCATTTCTTCGCCCTCTTTGGAATTGAGTAGATTATCTCGATGGATACTTGAGGGTAAATATTCCCTGCCTTCATACAAAGGATTTTGCATCTGACAAGCTCCTATATAAAATGGGAGACAATGATAATCATCTAGTCCCCATACACCATGTGATCCAGCAGGTTCTAACATATAATCTGTTTGAATACCTCTGCAAACTTGTAAATATTGTGATACGATTGATATTGCTACAGGAGCCATATCGGAAGGAGACGTCGTTTTAGCACTAAATGTACCAATTTTACACAAACAGTAAAGAAACACAAAGAATGAACACTCATGACCAGTTCCATAGTCTAATCGAATTTCGTGACCAAACGAATGTTCCAAATAAGCCTTGAGTTCTACGACAATCTTTGGGTCCTGTTCATCCACTTCTTCTTGACCTAAAGCTACTTTGTAACCTTTCTCCTCACATTCTTGTAAAAGGCCCATATCAAACGTCAAATTCTCTTCCGTTTCCTTCTTCTTCTTTGAAAGAACACATGTCATATGGCAGCTCATGATACTTGATATTATAGCCGAACTTCTCTCAGTTAACCTACGGTGCCAATGTTTAAACATGGGATTACCAAAACGTCGTGCGGCACTCACATCTGGAGGTAACTCTTTGATCCACTCACCAACACCTCTAAGACTTCCATGAAGACTCGCCATACCAGGACTCAGTCCGATAAGTGGATCTAGTGGCTTGTAGGCATAAGAAGCCGAGGCAGTGCTCTTCCCCAAAGCTGTGACAAAACCTAGTAGATCTTTCTTAGCAGGGGAGACTTTGAAGTGAGCCATATCTTCCATGCTAAAGATAAACCTCTTGGGTGGCTGAATTGTGTTAGTAATGTCGTTGTCATTAGTGTTTACGTCGCTCATGGTTCAGTTCCGTTATAGTTTGTATTATATTGTCAATCAAATGGGAGTAGGTGATGATATGATGTTGGTACTCTTGGTAGTAGTTGGTACTTGGTACTTGATAGAGTTCTCTTTTTTATTTTGAAGAGTTGGTAAAGAAAAGAGAGAAATACCGATTACCTCGAATCGTTTCCACGTCGCACGTCGTACACAAAAACACACGGAACAAAGTGTCAAACGAACAGAAAGAAGAAGAAGAAGAAGATATTCAAGTTCCCTCCGATCGAAACACCCTCTACACAGAACAGTAACTCTTAAAAAACAGATTCCATTTTATCCACCATCAACATGCTAAGTCGTACCGCTAGCTCCATTTTCCGTAATACTAAGACAACCCCTTTCGGATCAGTTGCGAAACGAGCCATGGGAACTTTAGAGGAGTCTCCATCTGCTCAAAGTGCTTGGCAGAAGAGTTGCTATTTTGAGATGGATTTTACAATTCCAGATACCAGTACCGTCTATGAGTAAGTGACTGACATTGAAGTTTATCCATCAACTGCGTTTCTATAATTTAGCAATCTAAGTTGAATCAAATCGAACGAATGAATCCATCCTTTCTGAAACAATTCATACACACAGAGCAATCCAGAAATTTGCCGCCTATGACGTTGGGTGCTTGGTGACTACCGATGCCAATGGTGATATCAGTGGTGTCATCTCCGAACGTGATTACATTTCGAAAGTTGCATTGCTTGGACGTAAATCCAAAGAACTCATGGTCAAAGATATCAGTACCAAGACTGCCAACCTCATGACTGCTACTCCTAGTGATAGCGTTGACACGTGTATGTCGAAGATGATTACAAAAGATATTCGTCATTTGCCCCTTTTGAATGAAGATGGAAAGGTACGTGATGTTGTCTTATATGTAAATATTTTAAAAACAGTGGTGAAAGGATGTTGAAACTTGTACCAATCATTGAATAGAAGTTTTTCTTTCCAAATTGTCACTGACTGGATTGATCCCTTTTCCATGTGTATTTTCAGGTGATTGGTATGCTCAGTGTTAAAGATTTGGTGAAGGAACTTGTCACTGAAAAAGACAAGACCATCAAGATTTTGAGTGATTTTGCAACAGGAAAAGGAGGATATTTTGGTTCAGAGTAAAGTTTCATTTTACTCTATCTGTGGAGAGGGGTCCTATATCCTACTTATATACCTGAACGATTCACATGTAAGGTCCATACTCTATTACAGATGCTGGAAAAACAATAATCCTAGCAGGTAGTTAGTGCATATCATACACGATAAAAAGAAAAACTCTTTTTCACAGTGTCACTTTTGAGTTTTCGCGCATAGAAAAAATGAGAATCAATCCGACATGAGATCCGAACCCTTTCATCATTCATCGTCCTTCCAAAAACTTCTTTCTACTCTCATAAAATACAGAAACCACTTCATAAAACTACATCTCCATGATTAAAATTAATTTTCTTCCAGCTTTCACACTGATCGCTTGTTCCATTGTTTTATTGTTCTTCAAACAATATGAATGGAGGAGAGATACTGAAATGTGCATACGCAGATTATTACACAATGACCAATCCAATGACCCAACTTCAAAAGAGGTATATCACGATAACCATGTCCAAACTATCCAAGAAACTTTACATTCTCTGCCACTTGCAATTCAGCGATACCTTAAAAATGTCTTGAATATTATTGTCGATGAAGATAGAGGAACAAGTTACATGGTACACGAACCTATTCGTATCATAAAAAGTGTCAAGATTGATCAAGAAGGGTCTATTTTTCTGAATGATAAATGGGTTCCTTTCAAAGCAACTCAAGTATCTTCATGTATCCCTTCATCACCCGGTTTTGTGTGGGACAGTGAAACTTCAATATTTCCAAAAATCCCATTGCTGAATAATTTAAAAATACGAGCCAGAGATTCATATGTGAATGGAAAGGGCAATTTGAACGTCAGTGTTGCAGGTGTATTGCCCTTGGTCAAGGCATCTGGAAAAGAAGCAGATGTTGCAGAGTTTATGCGCTGGATGGCAGAAATGTCATTTTATCCGACTTCATATTTGCCACACGATGGCACGAGGCTCCAATGGGTCAAAGATGTCAAAGGCATGAAAGGTCCATGGCCTGATCATCATGGTAGCTTTGCTCGTGCCAAGCTGGTTGATCCTCTGAATGATATTGAAGGAGAGCTTGAATTTCTTTTCGATGAAAATAATCTTTTGACCACTATCCGAGGCTACCGTTTAATGACGTCCAATGGAAAAAGTGAATATTTGCCATGGGAAGGATATATTACTGAGTATGATTTCTACGATGGTGTTATGGTGCCGAGTTCAGCAACCATTGGGTATTATATTGACGGAAAATTTTCACCTTATTTCAAAGGAAAATACAAGAACTTCGTTTTTGACTTTTTCTAATCGCCATCGGAATAATCGACACTTACGAAATGAAATAATGACAAGAACTAAGAATCATTTATTTTTTCAATTTTTTTAGCATCGGTCATGAATATTACTCATCATTTTCATCAACCTCAGATTGTTTCGATTTCTCTTGGAGACAGTCAGCTAAAGTATGATCGTTTGCTTTGAACTTACTCCCCTTAACCATATATTTCGACAGAAAATTCAACTCTAATTCATGCACCTCGGCACAAATAATCATGCAATGTAATGGTCCTCCAAAATCTTGATCTTTCAACTCATCCATTGCTCCTGCAATAATGCATTGATCATGTTGTCCCAAACGGGCTAATCCAACGCATAAAGTTTCAGATGGGTTGTATGCAGAACCTCCTTCGATTTCTTCTGTAAGAATCAATTGATCACATGCACAGTTCACAGTCATGTACCTGGGGGGTAGATATACAATTTTCCCTTTCTTCATGGCTTCGAAATCGGGTTCTTTCACTTTAATATCCAATAGACAAAGCGTATGCATTCCACCAGCTCGATTATATTTGATTTTTGAATAGAAGCTTGTTGGACGCCAGCCCTCAGTAAAAAATGGAATGGAGATTGTCTGACCAAAGTTATACAACTGTAGTCCAGAAGATCCTGCTGCCCCCATTACTGAAGCATTATGAATCAATTCCACTTCAATCCCCAAGTCGAAAGCTCGTAACATAATATCAGTATGAGTCGTCGCACATACTGGATCACCTACAATTAGCAAAGCTACGTTTCCATCCTTCGCTGGTTCATAGATAGATTCAGCCTGACACTCCACAAAGTCTCGATCAGCGACATGGATTTCTTTCTCATAGTACTCCTCCAATTTTTTGACGTCAACAGATAATATTGATGTGTACATTTCTAAGAACACTTTGTCTGACTTTTTTATTGCCTCATATCCTCTGATGGTTACGTCTTTCTCATCTCCTAAACCCAGTCCAACAATATAAAGCACCATTGACTTTTGTAATATTGACTATCTAGAACAGTATGTTGTGGATGCTTGTACTGTAGGTACAGTAAGAACTGGTATGTTATGCGACGTGAAGGCTGAATTTTCTTGTGTGCGAGCTTAAGCTCTCCACTCTCCACCACCGATCTGATCGTGTTTTCAATAGGTTATGAAACGTGTAGCTGTTGATACATGCATTATTTTACATTTCACAATCATTCATTAAAATCTATAGAAATATGAAATTTGTAGGTCTTGTATCAGGAGGTAAAGATTCATTCTATGCCATCATGGAATCTATAAGAAACGGGCATGAACTAGTGGCATGTGCTCACCTTTCGCCGCGCACAGAGGAAGTAGGTGATCAAGGAGAGTTAGAATCATATATGTATCAAACTGCTGCATCTGAATGCATACCTACTCTAGTAGAAGAATGCCTCGGAGTACCATTAGTGATGAGAAAATGTGTTGGTAGGAGTAAGAATACATCTCTAGTTTATGATCCACTTGACAGATCGGAAGATGTGCAAGACGAAGTTGAAGATTTATATGAGCTCTTAGTGGAGGTGAAGGAGAAATTTCCAAATGTGACAGGAATATCATCAGGGGCAATTTTATCTACATATCAGAGAATAAGGATTGAATCAGTTTGTAGTCGTTTGGAGCTCACTCCTCTTGGGTATTTATGGAGGATTTCCTCGCAGCGAGAGTTACTAGAGGCCATGTTAGAAGATGGCATCGAAGCAGTACTAGTCAAAGTTGCATCGCCTCCAGGTCTAATCCCAAGAAAACATTTGAATAAGACTTTGGGAGACTTGTACTATGGAGGAATATTTGATAAGTTGAAAGAACGTTTCGATTTCCATGTTTGCGGTGAAGGTGGCGAGTATGAAACACTTGTTCTTGATTGTCCAATGTTCAGTAAGAGATTAGATTTGGAAGAAGTTGAAATATTAGAAGATGACAATGGTGTCGGTCAACTTCTTATCAAAAGCTGTAGAGCGGTTGCAAAGGACGACCATAACGATGACTGGAAACAAAGCAAGTCCCTGGCTGAAAGATTCCATCCTTCCATGTCACAAAGTCTTGAAAAGATTAACTATCCTTCCATCAACCAGAAAGAAACTTCAAAATCAAAAAGAATGCGCATACTTCCAAAAGTGAAGGTCCTCCCTGGAGGACTTGCTCATGTGTCCGAAATCGTATCGCAAACAGTACCTCATTGTGACGGAAATACCACCGTTGACACTGAAGCCGAGTTGGCAGTACTTGAGGCAAAATGCATTTTTGAAACTTTGAAACAGACATTGAAACGAATACGCTGGTTCAATGGACCAAATAATTCGAACGAAGCAGCGTCATCGAAGGATGTAGTTTTTGTTCACCTTTATTTATCAAATATACATCACTTTGCTCAAATTAACAAACACTACAGTGCATTTTTCGGTTCTGTTCTCCCACCTTCACGCTCATGCGTTGCTGTTGGACAACATAAATTAGTTGGAGGTCGACGAGTCATGTTAGACTGTATCGTTCAACGTGGAAGTGGTGACTACATGAGAATTCACCCGGATTCAGATTCACAGTCAATCAAGTTAAATGAAGAGAATCTCCACTTCGTACAAGATGCAACATTAAATCCACATCATAAACTTCGGACGACATTACATGTTCAAACTATATCGCACTGGGCGCCAGTTTGTGTTGGTCCATATAGTCAAGCTAACACTTTGAGATCTGCGGTTATATTTTGTGCGGGTCAGATTGGACTTATACCTGGGTCCATGAAATTAGAGGCTGGTGGTTGGACTAAGGAACTAGAACGAAGTTGGACAAATGCTGCTTCTGTTTTAGATGCTTTAGATGTCACACTTAGAGATGTGATTTCAGGTGTTGTTTATTTAGCTTCCGATGTTGTAAAGAATAACGATGGAGATATATGCACTGATATTTGGAGCTTATCAAATGACATTTGTCGTCGCAGCATAACATCCAATGGGTCCATTATATCTGGTCATATTGATGAAAAGGATGACAATAAGGAACTTTATGGTGGATTTGAAGACTA
>Ga0213868_10003297_pt1 | contig 15083 bp, 14 predicted proteins | sample PICome_9_FD_160087 | JGI IMG/M metagenome (GOLD analysis project Ga0213868, IMG submission 160087) | Coastal seawater microbial communities near Pivers Island, North Carolina, United States - PICO127 | ecosystem: Environmental > Aquatic > Marine > Coastal | place: USA: North Carolina...
CGCGTTGGTGGCCTGATGGGCAATCCGTGGCGTGGGGACGTGCGTTTGGTCATCAATGGTCGGGCCCGCGTGATGCGTCTGACCCTTGGTGCATTTGCGGGGCTTGAAGCGGCATTGGCCGAGCCGTCGCTGGTCGCTTTGGTTGAGCGGTTCGAGCAGGGCCGGTTTTCCAGTGGTGATGTGTTGGCGTTGCTGCGGGCTGGATTGCAGGGCGGTGGCTGTGAGATCATCGCCGCCGACTTGGATCATGCCGAGATCGAGGGCGGTCCGATGGCGGCGGCCCGAGCGGCCGCTGAGTTGATCGCCCGTGCCTTTGTGCCCCCTGCGCCATGAGTGTGGCTGCGGGATTGGATTGGCCTGCGTTGATGCGGGCCGGGATGCAGGGTTTGCGCCTGACGCCGGATGCGTTCTGGGCGCTGACCCCTGCGGAATTGCAAGTGATGCTGGGCGATCCGGGGCAGTCTGCCCCGCTGCTGAGCGATGGGCTTGAGGCGTTGATGGCCGCCTGGCCTGATACTGTCTGACGATCAAGGGGCCAACCATGAAAGAGAGCGTGTGATGAGCGACTATAGAGACGAGATTGAGGGTCTGGAGGACACCACCGACGGCCTGCGTCAGACGCTGGATGCCACATCGGTGATGGTCACCAGTTTTGACAGCGAATTGCGCCGGATGCGCGAGAGCCTGTCGGCCACTGGCAAGGACGTCGCCAGTTTGGAAAAGGGCATGTCGCGCGGGCTGCGCAAGGCGTTTGACGGCTTGGCCTTTGATGGGATGAGCCTGTCGGATGCTTTGGACACTGTCGCCAATTCGATGATCAACGCGACCTACAATGCCGCGATCAAGCCGGTGACGGATCACGTTGGTGGTTTGGTGGCATCGGGTGTGGGTGGGTTGGTGCAGGGTCTGTTGCCCTTTGCCGATGGTGCGCCGTTCAGTCAGGGCCGTGTCATGCCCTTTGCCAGCGGTGGGATCGTGAGTTCGGCCACCCCGTTTGGCATGCGTGGCGGCATGGGGGTGATGGGCGAGGCCGGTCCCGAGGCCATCATGCCCTTGGCCCGTGGCTCCGATGGCAAGTTGGGGGTGCGTGGCGGCGGTGGCTCATCTCCGTCGGTTGTGATGAACGTCACCACCCCGGATGTGCAGGGATTTGCCCGATCCCAAAACCAGATCGCCGCCCAGATGAACCGCGCCTTGGGCCGCGCCAATCGCAATCGTTAATTCAAGAGGGGAGCAAGACACATGCAATTTCACGAGGTTCGTTTTCCTGCGTCACTCAGCTTTGGGTCTGTCGGGGGCCCCGAGCGGCGCACCGAGGTGGTCACGCTGGCCAATGGATTTGAGGAACGCAATACGCCCTGGGCCCATTCACGCCGTCGCTATGATGCCGGTTTGGGCATGCGGTCGCTGGATGATGTCGAGACGCTGATCGCGTTTTTCGAGGCGCGTATGGGGCAGATGTACGGGTTTCGCTGGAAGGACTGGTCGGATTTCAAATCCGCCGCTGCCAGCGCAAGCCCGGCCTTTGAGGATCAGACAATTGCCCGAGGGGATGGGGTGCGCGCGGCTTTTCCGTTGATCAAGACCTATCGGTCGGGTCCGCATGCCTATGCCCGCCCCATCACGAAACCTGTGTCGGGCACTGTGCATATCGGCCTTGGTGGCGATGAGATGAAAGAAGGTGTGGATTACGAGGTTGATCTGGATCGCGGGGTCGTCACCTTTCAGCATCCCCCCGAGCGTGATGTCGAGATCACCGCGGGGTTTGAGTTTGACGTGCCTGTCCGGTTTGACACGGATCAGATCCAGACGTCGGTGGCCAGTTTTCAGGCTGGCAGCGTGCCCAATGTTCCAATCATCGAGGTGCGTGTGTGATGAGTGGGCAGAGCGATGCATTTCTGGCGCATGCGGCCAGTGGGTTGACCACATTGTGCCGTGCCTGGGCCATCACCCGGCAGGACGGCATGTCGTTTGGCTTTACCGATCATGATTGTGAACTGGCCTTTGACGGGATCACCTTTGCCGCGCAGACGGGTTTGAGCGCGTCGGCCTTGGCCCAATCCACGGGCCTGAGTGTTGACAATACCGAGGCGCTGGGCGCGCTCAGCGATGCCTCTGTCCGCGAGGACGACATTGAGGCGGGGCGGTTTGACGCGGCGGATGTGCGTGCATGGTTGGTAAACTGGGCCGATCCCAACACCCGCTGGCTGCAGTTTCGCGGCACAATCGGTGAAATCCGCCGTGCAGGCGGTGCGTTTCATGCCGAATTGCGCGGATTGACCGAGGCGCTGAACCGCCCCCTTGGCCGGATTTATCAAAAGCCTTGCACCGCTGTTCTGGGCGATGCGGGCTGTCGGTTTGATCTGACGCGTCCTGGCTATCGCTATGAGGGTTTGGCCGATCAGGTGACAGAGGACCGTGTGTTTGAGTGGCTTGATCTGGCCGGATTTGACGACGGTTGGTTTCAGCGTGGTCGTTTGGATGTGTTGAGTGGGTCCAGCGCCGGCCTGTGGGGTATGATCAAGAGCGACACTGTCGAGGACGGTATTCGCCGGATTGCCCTGTGGGAGCCGATCCGCGGCGGCCTTGACCCGGTTGATCGCATCCGCCTGACGGTGGGGTGCGACAAGCGGTTCGACACCTGTCGGTTGAAGTTCGACAATCTGCTGAATTTTCAGGGTTTCCCCGACTTGCCCGGCGATGATTGGGTCATGGCCTATCCCAGTAGTTCCCGGGCCAACACCGGGGGGAGCTTGCGATGACTGTGCGCAACGCTGCCATTGTGAGTGAAGCCCGAGCGTGGATCGCCACCCCATATGTGCACCAGCAGGCCACCAAGGGGGCCGGTTGTGACTGTCTTGGCCTTGTGCGCGGTGTGTGGCGTGTTGTGATGGGCGCGGAGCCTGAGCGCCCGCCTGCCTATTCCATGGACTGGTCAGAGCCGCAGGGTCAGGAGCGGTTGTGGGCTGCTGCCTTGCGCCATTTGCGCCCCAAGCCGCTTGGTGATCCGGCCGCTGGCGATGTGCTGTTGTTTCGGATGCGCGCGCGCGGGGTTGCCAAACATCTTGGCGTTCAGACTGTCATCGGCCCGGAGGCGGCGTTTGTGCATGCTTATAGCGGTCATGGGGTCGTCGAAAGTCGGTTGAGCGCCCCATGGGCCCGCCGTGTCGTTGCCCGTTTCGAATTTCCCGATGAGGAGGCCAACTGATGGCGACTGTTATTCTTTCTGCTGTGGGTGCTGCGATTGGTGGATCGCTGGGTGGGACGGTTCTGGGCCTGTCGTCGGTTGCGATTGGCCGTGCTGTGGGGGCCACGTTGGGCCGTGCCATTGACCAGAGTGTCATGGGCCACGGATCTGAAGTGGTCGAGCATGGCAAGGTGGATCGGTTTCGTCTGACCAATTCGGGTGAGGGGGCCGGGATATCCCAGCTTTATGGTCGGATGCGATTGGGTGGACAGGTTATCTGGGCGTCGGATTTCGTCCAGACCGTTGCTCAAAGTGGGGGTGGCAAGGGTGTCCCAAGCGGCCCTGTGACCCGTGCCTATAGCTATTCGGTGAGTTTGGCGCTTGCTGTGTGTGAGGGCGAGATCACCAGTATTGGCCGCGTCTGGGCGGATGGTGAAGAAGTTGCGACCAGTGATCTGAACATGCGCGTGTATACCGGGGCAGCGGATCAGTTGCCCGATCCCTTGATCGAAGCGATCGAAGGGCAGGGCGGGGTCCCGGCCTATCGCGGTACGGCCTATGTCGTGATCGAGAGCCTTTCGCTGGCTGAGTTTGGCAACCGGGTGCCGCAGTTGACGTTCGAGGTCGTGCGCCCCGAACAGCCCGGCCAAGACGGTGCAGAGCACGAGATGACCCGCGCCGTGCGCGCTGTCGCCTTGATGCCGGGCACGGGCGAATATGCGCTGGCCACCACCCCTGTCACCTACACCAACGCTGCGCGCAGCAAATGGAGCGCGAACGTCAACAGCCCGTCGGGTCAGACGGATTTTGCCACGTCGATGGAAAGTCTGGCCCATGAGTTGCCCAATTGCGAGGCCGCATCCCTGATCGTGTCGTGGTTTGGCAATGATCTGCGCTGTGGGGAATGCGAGCTAAAGCCCAAGGTCGAACGAAAGGATATCGAGGCGGAGAACATGCCGTGGTTTGTGTCTAATCTGGGTCGTGCGGAAGCAGAGCAGATCGCCATGGTGGATGACCGCCCGATCTATGGGGGAACGCCATCGGATGCGTCGGTGGTCGAGGCCATCGAGGCTATGAATGCGTCCGGTAAGGCCGTGATGTTCTACCCTTTTGTTCTGATGGATCAGGGGGAGGGCAATACGCTGCCCAATCCCTATGATTCCACTGCGGTCCAGCCCCATCTGCCGTGGCGTGGGCGCATCACGCTTTCGGTGGCACCCGGTGTCACTGGATCGCCGGATGGCACATCTGTCGCCGACGACGAGGTCGATGCGTTTTTCGGCACGGTCAAGGCCAGCGATTTTGATCTGGACCCGCCGCAGGGCATATTTTTCTTTCTGTTTGCAAACAAAAATGAGGTGGTGCGCTATACCGGGCCGCCGGAATGGTCATTCTCCAGATTCATCCTGCACTATGCTGCGCTATGTGCCATTGCGGGCGGCGTGGATGCGTTTTGCATCGGCTCCGAGTTGCGTGGCCTCACCCAGATACGCGGTGCTGGCAATCGGTTTGTCGTGGTGGAGAAATTGCGTGCGCTTGCCGCAGAGGTCCGTGCCATTCTTGGCCCGGACACCAAGATTTCCTATGCCGCTGATTGGACGGAGTATTTCGGCTATCAGCCGCAAGACGGCAGTGATGATCGGTATTTTCATCTGGACTCTTTGTGGGCTGATCCGAACATCGATTTCATTGGCATCGACAATTACATGCCTTTGTCTGATTGGCGCGAGGGGCGTGACCATGTGGATGCGCTGTGGGACAGTATTTATGACCTGGACTATCTGCGCGCCAATATCGACGGCGGCGAGGGCTATGACTGGTATTATCATTCGCCTGAGGCCGATGCCGCTCAGATCCGCACTCCGATTACGGATGGTGACCATGACGAGCCGTGGGTGTGGCGCTATAAGGACATTCGAAACTGGTGGTCCAACCCCCATCATGAGCGGGTGGATGGCATACGATCGGCAGTACCCACGGAGTGGCAACCCGGATCAAAGCCTGTGTGGTTCACCGAGCTTGGCTGCGCTGCTGTGGACAAGGGGACGAACCAGCCCAACCAGTTTCTGGACCAGAAGTCATCCGAAAGCAGTTTGCCGAAATATTCGAACGGTGCGCGCGATGATCTGATCCAAAAGCAGTATGTGCGCGCGATGCATTCCTATTGGTCTGATCCTGACAATAATCCGGTGTCCGACGGCTACGGCGCGCCGATGGTGGATATGACTCGTGCGTTTGTATGGGCGTGGGACACGCGGCCCTATCCGTTTTTTCCCAATGCGCTGGGCACGTGGTCAGATGGGGGAAACTATACCCGGGGTCATTGGATTACGGGTCGCACTTCGGCGCGTACGTTGGCGTCTGTCGTGGGCGAAATCTGTGATCGCGCTGATCTGAGTGCGTATGATACCTCTGCCCTTTATGGCTATGTGCGTGGTTATGTGGTGGACGATGTCGCGTCTGCCCGCAGTGCCTTGCAGCCACTCATGCTGCGCTATGCGTTTGATGCGGTCGAGCGGGATGGGGTGTTGAAGTTCATCATGCGCACGGGCCATGACGCCACCCCGTTGCCTGCGGAGCAATTGGCGATCAGTTCTGATCTTGAGGGTCGTCTGGAGCAATCGCGCGAGTCCGAGGCCGATCTGGCGGGCCGTGTGCGTGTCCGGTTCGTGCAGACGGACGGGAATTTCGATATCCTGTCCGAGGAAGCGATATTGGCAGATGATGCGACCCATGCCGTGTCGACGACCGATCTACCTATGGCGCTGACCCGCACTGAGGGTCGCCAGATCGCCGAGAGATGGTTGAGTGAAGCGCGTATTTCGCGCGAGTCCGTGCGTTTGGCGCTACCGCCGTCCATGAGCCATGTCGGGGCTGGCGATGTGATCGAGGTCGCTGCCGATGCGGCCGAGGGCCCTGGTCTGTACCGTGTGGACCGGGTTGAGCAGGGCGAGATGCAAATCCTTGAGGCTGTGCGTATCGAGCCTGAGGTCTACCTGCCCTCTGAGCTGTCAGATGAATTGGCAGCTGTGCATGAGTTTGTACCACCGGTGCCGGTGACGTCCATATTCCTTGATCTGCCGTTGTTGACGGGAGAGGAGGTGGCCCATGCCCCGTATGCGGCGGTGTCGGGCACTTCTTGGCCGGGCAGTGTTGCGATATATCAGTCGCCGACGGAGTCTGGCTTTGTCCTTAATTCCGTTCTTTCCGACCAGGCCAGTATTGGGTTTACCAAGACGCCCTTGCCGCGCGCGCGCGCCGGTGTGATCGATTTCGGCACCGCGTTGGAGGTCGAAATGATCCATGGCACGCTTGCGTCGACATCGGATGCTGCCTTGTTGAATGGGGACAACTTGATCGCGATCGGGGATGGATCGCCTGACAATTGGGAATTGCTCCAGTTTCGTGACGCCGAATTGATCGCGCCGGGGCGCTATCTGTTGGGCCATCGTTTGCGCGATCAGCTGGGCAGCGATGCGGTGGGTCCGCCCGAATGGCCAGAGGGGTCGTGGATCGTCGTGATGAACGGTGCCCCCGCCCAGATTGATCTGGCGCGCAGTTTGCGCCGTGTGGCGCAGACCTATCGTGTGGGACCGGCGCGCCGGAGCTATGACGACCCGTCCTATGAGGAACTTGTCCATGCCTTTGATGGCAACGGGTTGCGCCCATATCGTCCTGTGCATCTGCGTGCGGTGCCTGAGGGTGCTGATTTGGCGGTGTCCTGGACGAGGCGCACGCGGCTGGATGGCGATGATTGGGATTTGCCGGATGTGCCATTGGGCGAGGATATCGAGCGCTATACCGTGCGCATTTTGCAAGGTCCTGAGGTGATCCGCGAAACGGTCGTGGAGACCCCTGTGTGGTCCTATGATGCGGCTGCCCGACAGGGCGATGGCCTGACGGGTGCGTATCAGATCGCCGTGGCGCAAAATTCGGCCCGCTATGGGCCGGGGCCGTTTGCCGTTCTTGAGGTGGCGGCGTAATGCGCCCCGTTTTGATGACTGATCTGCTGTGTGCTGGCCGTGCGGTTTTGGCGGTCGACCCGCAGGCCCGCGCACCGCTGGCGCGGCGTTTGTTGCGCGACGCGGATGCGGCGGATCGATTTCTGCGCCGTCATGGCGCGCGCCATCCCCGGTTTGGGGATGGGACACTGGCGGCTGCCGCACGCCTTTCTGGTTTGGTGTCGGACCCTGCGATTTGCGATCCGGAGTTTGCGCGGGCATTGGTGTTGGTCTTGCATGCCTTGATTCACCGCGCCCAGTCTGATTGATCGCACATGGCGATGATGTGCATCACAGGTTTGCGTTTGGAAAATGCGCCTTATGTGGCATATGCATGAGACGAGAGGACATCTTATGGCATATTTGAGAACGAATATCGCGGCGATTGACCCCGTGTGGGAACAGATCAACGACGAAGCACGCCAGGCGGTCGCTGACGAGCCGTTGATTGGTGGGTTTGTCCACGCCTGTATCCTGCATCACAAATCCATCGAAAAGGCGTTGTCCTATCGCATCGCGGCCAAGCTGGCCTCGAATGAGATGTCGATGGTTGTGGTGCGCGAGATTGTCGAAGAGGCCTATCAAAAGGCCCCTGAGTTGGTGAATGCTGCGCGTGCTGATCTGGTCGCCGTCTACGAGCGTGACCCGGCCTGCCATCGCCTTGTGCAGCCGATCCTGTATTTCAAAGGCTATCAGGCCATTCAGGCCTATCGCGTTGGCCATTTCCTGTGGTCCGAGGGGCATTATGACCTCGCGTATTTCTTTCAGATGCGTGTGTCCGAGATTTTTGGTGTGGATATTCACCCTGCGGCCTCGATCGGGAAGGGCATCATGATTGACCATGCCCATTCCATTGTAATCGGTGAAACGGCTGTGGTCGGTAACAACGTGTCCATGTTGCATTCGGTCACCCTGGGCGGGACCGGCAAGGAAGAAGAAGATCGCCATCCCAAGATCGGTGACGGTGTCTTGATCGGGGCAGGGGCCAAGGTGCTGGGTAATATCCGCGTTGGCAATTGCAGTCGGATCGCCGCAGGGTCCGTCGTGCTGGAAGAAGTTCCGCCCTGCAAGACTGTCGCCGGCATTCCTGCGCGCATCGTCGGCGAGGCGGGATGCGATCAGCCTGCGGTATCGATGAACCATATGCTGGGCAAAGATCAGTAAGTCCGACACTGTCATTCAGACATGGAAAAGCCGGAGCGATTGCCCCGGCTTTTTTCGTTTCTTGAGGCTGGATCAGGCCAGCATGGCCAGCGGGTTTTCCAGATTTTCCACAATCGCGTTGAGCAGCAGTGCGCCCAGTGCCCCGTCGATGACGCGGTGATCGACTGACAGTGTCACGGACATGACGGTTGCAACGCCGAGCGCGCCGTCCTTGCCCACGACTGGTTTCTTCACACCAGCCCCGACCGCCAGAATGGCCGCCTGGGGCGGGTTGATTACGGCGTCGAAATTGTCGATGCCGAACATCCCGAGGTTCGAGATCGCAAAGCTGCCCCCTTGGTATTCGTGCGGCGCAAGTTTGCGGTCGCGTGCGCGGGCTGCAAGGTCTTTCATCTGGGCAGACAGAGCGGACAGTGATTTCTGGTGCGCGTCCTGAAGCACGGGGGTAAACAACCCGCCTTCGATCGCGACGGCGACCGCGACATCGGAAGGTGTCAGTTTCAGGATCCGATCACCCGCCCATACGGCGTTGGCATCCGGCACTTGTTGCAGGGCCAATGCGCAGGCTTTGATGATGAAATCGTTGACCGACAGTTTCACGCCCCGGTCTGCAAGTTGTGCGTTCAGGGTGCCCCGGAACTCTAGCAGTGCATCCAGATTGATGTCGCGGCGCAGGTAGAAATGCGGCACGGTCTGCTTGGCTTCGGTCAGGCGCGCGGCGATGGTCTTGCGCATTCCGTCGAGTTTGATTTCCTCGTAATCGCGGCCTTCGTACATGCGGGCCACGGCGTCGGCAGATGGACCAGATGGTGCGGCTGCGGCTGCGGCCGTTGGCGCTGCGGCTGTCGCGGGTGCGGCTTGCGCTGGGGCGGCTTCTGCGTTTTCCACGTCAGCCTTGACGATGCGGCCGCGTGGGCCTGTGCCCTTGATCGTGCCGAGGTCGAGCCCCTTTTGACCGGCTATGCGCCGCGCGAGTGGCGAGGCGAAGATACGCGCGCCGTCGCTGGATTTCGGGGCGGCTGGCGCGGGGCTGGGTGCGGATGCGCTGGCGGCTGCCGCGTCGCTGTCGGGTTCTGGTTCTGGTTCTGCTTCGGGAGCGGCTGCCGCTGCGGGGGCGGCACCGATGTCATCGACACTTTCCCCGTCTTCGAGCAGCACGGCGATGGCGGTGTTGACTTTGACCCCTTCGCTGCCTTCGGCAACAAGGATTTTGCCTATGACGCCCTCGTCCACAGCTTCGAATTCCATCGTGGCCTTGTCGGTTTCAATCTCGGCGAGCAAATCACCAGACGCGACCGTGTCGCCTTCCTTTACGAGCCATTTGGCGAGCGTGCCTTCCTCCATGGTGGGGGAGAGGGCGGGCATGAGAATTTCTGTCGGCATGTCCGGCTCCTTAGCGGTAAGTGACGTTTTTGACCGCAGCGACGACTTCGTCCGTGGTCAGCAACGCGTGCTTTTCGAGGTTGGCAGCATAGGGCATCGGGACGTCCTTGCCGGTGCAGTTGATGACGGGCGCGTCGAGATAGTCAAACGCTTCCTGCATGATGACGGACGTGATGTAGTTGCCGACGGAGCCTTGTGGCCACCCTTCTTCGACGGTCACACACCGGTTTGTTTTCATCACTGACTTCAGGATCGCGCCGGTATCCATCGGGCGCAGGGTGCGCAGGTCGATGACGTCACAATTGATGCCTTCTTCGGCCAGTTTTTCGGCGGCGGCCAGCGCGTATTGCATGCCGATCCCGAAGGACACGATGGTGCAGTCATCGCCCTCGCGCCAGACGCGGGCCTTGCCGAAGGGTACGGTGTAGTCGTCCATGTCGGGCACATCAAAGGTGCGCCCGTAGAGGATTTCGTTTTCAAGGAAGATCACAGGGTTGGGATCGCGGATCGCCGTTTTCATCAGACCCTTATAGTCGGAGGCCGAATAGGGCATCGCAACCTTGAGGCCGGGGATCTGCATGTACCATGCCGCATAGTCCTGACTGTGCTGGGCACCGACGCGCGCTGCCGCCCCGTTCGGGCCACGGAACACCATAGGTGCCCCCATCTGGCCGCCTGACATATAAAGTGTCTTGGCTGCTGAGTTGATGATGTGGTCAATCGCCTGCATCGCAAAGTTGAACGTCATGAATTCGACGATGGGGCGCAAGCCGCCAAAGGCCGCGCCGACACCGATCCCGGCGAACCCGTGTTCCGTGATCGGCGTGTCGCGCACGCGCTTGGGGCCGAATTCGTCCAGCATCCCCTGGGAAATTTTGTAGGCGCCCTGATATTCCGCAACTTCTTCGCCCATCAGGAACACGGTGTCGTCGCGCCGCATTTCTTCGGACATGCCGTCGCGCAATGCCTCGCGGACGGTTTGCGTTTTCATTGGCGTGCCTTCGGGCCAGTCCGGGCTGGTGTCGACCTGTGGCGCGGCGGGTGCCTCGGATGCGACTGCGGCGGCTGCGGCAGTAGGGGTTTCAACGAAGGCGGGTGCTGCGGCTGGGCTGCTTGCCGCGTCATCCATGCTCTCGCCGTCTTCCAGCAGGACCGCGATGGCGGTGTTGACCTTGACCCCTTCGGTGCCTTCTTCGATCAGGATCTTGCCGATGATGCCCTCGTCGACGGCCTCGAATTCCATCGTGGCCTTGTCGGTTTCAATCTCGGCCATGATGTCGCCGGATGTGACGGTATCGCCTTCCTTGACGAGCCATTTGGCCAACGTGCCTTCTTCCATTGTCGGAGAGAGGGCGGGCATGAGAATTTCGGTTGCCATTGTCTGTCTCTCCTCTTTTACGCGGTCTGCGCTGCGGTATCGTCCGCATAGATATCTGTCCAAAGCTCCTCGAGCGCGGGCTCGGGGCTTTCTTTGGCGAATTCGGCACTGGCGTTCACGATTTCCTTGATCTCTTTGTCGATCGCTTTCAGATCGTCTTCGGATGCGTGTTTGCCGGTGAGCAAGAGTGACCGCACCTGTTCGATCGGGTCGCGTTCGTCACGCATTTTCTGCACTTCTTCGCGGGTCCGGTATTTGGCCGGGTCGGACATGGAGTGGCCGCGATAGCGATAGGTCTTGATTTCAAGAATGTAGGGGCCTTTGCCCGCGCGGCAGTGTTCGACAGCCTTTTGACCTGCGGCCTTGACCGCGAGCACATCCATGCCGTCCACTTCTTCGCCCGGAATGCCGTAGGCCGCACCGCGTTCCCAGTAGCTGGGGGACTTGGTGGAGCGTTGGGTCGAGGTTCCCATGGCGTACTGATTGTTTTCAATCACAAACACCACCGGCAGCATCCACAGTTCGGCCATGTTATAGGCCTCGTAGACTTGTCCCTGGTTGGCTGCGCCATCGCCGAAATAGGTGAAGGTGACGTTGTCGTTGCCTTTGTACATGTCTGAAAATGCCAGACCTGCACCCAGCGGCACTTGGGCTGCGACGATGCCGTGGCCGCCGTAGAAATGTTTCTCTGTCGAGACCATGTGCATGGAGCCGCCCTTGCCCTTGGAATAGCCACCCTCGCGGCCCGTCAGTTCGGCCATGACGCCGTTGGGGTCCATGCCACAGGCCAGCATGTGGCCGTGATCGCGATAGGATGTGATGCGCTTGTCGCCCTCTTTGGCCGCCGCCTCGAGGCCCACGACGACCGCTTCCTGGCCGATGTAGAGGTGGCAGAAGCCGCCGATCAGACCCATGCCATACAACTGGCCCGCTTTCTCTTCGAAGCGGCGGATCAAAAGCATGTCACGGTAGTAGCCTTTCAACTCCTCCGCCGACACATTTGGTTTTGTCGTGGCTTTGCGCGCGGCCATAGGTATCCTCCTAAGAGCGAATATAGTTTAGCGTTAAACTATTGCTTACAGGATTCGTGCGCGGGGTGCGAGTGCCAATCTCGCCGTAAGGCGATATGCCAAGCAACATCTTGATAAGGTTTGGTTTTAGCGGATCACAATTTCGTCGCTGCGCAGCATTCCCAAAATGCTTCTGGCCTGTTCGTCCAGCAGATCCAGATCGAGAAAATCGTCGGACAAGCGTCGCGTCAGGTTTTCCATTTCGGCCACCTGATGCTGTACCGCCGAAAGCTGTGCGGCCAGATCGCGTGCCTCTGCGTCGATTTCCGCACGTCGGAATAGCCCAAAATCCCCCTGCACAGCGGCAAAGGTGAAATAGGTGCCAAGCGCGAACGCGACGGCAAAGAAGATGACGGTGCCCAGTGCGGGCCGTGCGGTGCGTGTCATGTTGCTGCCTCTGTGCCGTCTCTTGTGGATGGCTGTCACGACTATGACACAGGTGATTCGCGCTGTGAATCCCTAATCCTTCCGGGTGATCGGTGTTTACCCGTTATTTTGGCGAAGACGCCTGTGTTGATGGCGCGCGGGCTGATGCGGGGCGAAAAGGCGAACATCTTGTTCACCACCCCCGGCACCACGATCTGTTTGCCGATCCGTTTGCCGATGCAGGATCCGAGGCACCCGAGTTCGGCCACTGGCCCAGCCGAGGCCATCGTGATCCCCAACACGTCAACATTGCGCCCATCCGGTGCCTCGGTCCACAACCGATCGACTTGGGTCATGTCGGACAGGTCTGTAGGGATCACGATGGTCTTGCCCCACCCAGTGTGCGCAGCTGTTCTGCCACGGCTTCAAGCTTGTCCTTGGAGCGCGCGCGGCGAGGATGACGTTACGCTTTTCTCTGGCTGCGATCTTGGCAAACTTGATCCCCGATCTCGTTGATGCACCCGTGATCAGTGTCCAGTTTGCTATATCGAATTCTTCCAATGTGGCCAAAGCCTTGTGTGCTTGATGCAGGGCTGCAGGACCTGTCACCAAGCACGCAAGATTATTGCATGAGGGCCGCGACCCCCGGCAACTCCTTGCCTTCCATCCATTCAAGAAAAGCGCCCCCGGCGGTGGAGATATAGGTGAATTCTTCAGCAACTCCGGCCTGATTGAGGGCCGCGACCGTATCCCCGCCGCCTGCCACGGTCACGAGTTGACCTGAAGTGGTGAGCGCCGCCGCCGCCTTTGCCGCGACCATCGTGGCTGTATCGAAAGGCGCAATTTCAAAAGCCCCGAGCGGGCCGTTCCAGATCAGCGTTTTCAGGGTCGCAAAGGTGTCAGCGATCATTTGGGCTGACGCATCGCCAGCGTCCAGCACCATTTGATTTGCGTCCAGCACCGTGTTTGCATTCAGGGCGATGATCTCATGGGCGGCCCCTGCGGCGAATTCCCGTGCGACCCGCCCATCGGTGGGCAGGATAACGGTGCAGCCTGCTGTTTCGGCTGCTTTGAGGATATCGCGGGCGGTGTCGTGCAAATCCGCCTCTTGCAGGGACGCGCCAAGGTTTGCACCTTGGGCCGCAATAAAGGTGTTGGCCATTCCGCCCCCGATCACCAAGACGTCGATCTTTTTGACGAGGTTTTGCAGCAGGTCCAGTCTTGTTGACACTTTGGCCCCGCCCACGACTGCGCCAACCGGGCGTTTCGGGGCGGACAGCGCCGCCTCGAGCGCTTGGAGTTCGGCCTGCATCAACCGTCCGGCGCATGATGGCAGCAGGTGCGCCACACCTGTCGTCGAGGCGTGCGCGCGGTGTGCGGCGGAAAAAGCATCATTGCAAAACACATCCCCCAGAGTGGCGAGGAACTGTGCCATCGCCGGGTCGTTGGCTTCTTCCATCGGGGTGAAGCGTGTGTTTTCGACCAGAATGACTGCGTCGCTGGGCTGTGCGTCGATCCAGTCGCGGCTGGGGCGTTCCACAAATGTGACGGGACAGCCAAAGGTCGCCTCTAGCGCGGGTACCAGCTGTGCGAGTGACATCTCAGGCACTGGTTTGCCTTTGGGTCGCCCAAAATGGGCCAGCAAGACGGGGCTGCCGCCCTTGGCGCGGATGTCGGCCACAGTGGGTGCGATCCGATCGATCCGGGTGGCGTCCGTGATCCGCCCGTCTTCGAGTGGGACGTTGATATCCACCCGCGTCAACACGCGTTTGCCTGCGAGGTCCATGTCGTCCAGCGTTTTCCAGCCCATTGCCGTCTCCTGTCGTCTGTTCGGCCCTTGCATCGCGGCAATTGGCCGTTGGGTCAATGCACGACTTGTCCCTGTGCCATTGCCGCCTTAGGTAGGTGTGCAAATAAACTGAGGAAAGAAGCGACCATGGCCGAAATCAAAGATCCCGAAAACACAATTCTGATGGAACTCAAAGGGGGCACCGTCACAATCGCGCTGTTGCCTGATGTGGCCCCGCTTCATGTGGCACGCATGAAAGAACTGGCGCGCTCCGGTGAATATGACAACGTTGCCTTTCACCGCGTGATCGACGGGTTCATGGCCCAGACTGGTGACGTTCAGCATGGCGACATGGAAGACGGATTCAACATTCGCATGGCCGGAACCGGTGGCTCCGACAAGCCGGATGTGCCTGCTGAATTTTCCAAGGTGCCACATGCGCGCGGCGCATTGGGCGCGGCCCGGTCGTCCAATCCCGACAGTGCCAACAGCCAGTTCTTTATCAGCTTCAAGGACAATGATTTCCTGAACGGTCAGTACACCGTTTATGGTCAGGTCATCGAAGGCATGGAGCATGTGGATGCGATCACGCGCGGCGAGCCACCAGCGGAGCCGGACCGCATGATCAGCGTCAAGGTTGCGGCCGATGTTGCGTAAGAGCGCATGCATTGTGGCCCTGCTGGCCGCCAGCCCCGCGCTGGCGGCGGGCATTGACATCACCGTCTCGGGTGAGGCCAATGGCGTG
>Ga0213868_10003301_pt1 | contig 15079 bp, 11 predicted proteins | sample PICome_9_FD_160087 | JGI IMG/M metagenome (GOLD analysis project Ga0213868, IMG submission 160087) | Coastal seawater microbial communities near Pivers Island, North Carolina, United States - PICO127 | ecosystem: Environmental > Aquatic > Marine > Coastal | place: USA: North Carolina...
GCACCACCCGCAACGTAGAGAAAATCGCCCCCGGTCGCGCGGTCTATGCTGCGATGCTGAATGCCGACGGCAAATTCATCGATGACTGCGTGATCTACCACATCGCGGTGAATTCATGGATGGTCGTGATCGGCACCGGCACGGGAATGGAAAGCCTCACAACAGTTGCTGCAGGCAAAAACTGCACCGTGTTGTTTGACGATGATCTGCACGACATGTCCCTTCAGGGCCCAAAATCAGTAGACATTCTGGCGACCCAAATCGCAGCTATCCGCGATCTGGCCTATTTCGGGATCATGCAGGCGCGCTTGTTTGGCCGTGACGTCATGATATCGCGTACCGGTTATACGGGTGAGCGTGGTTACGAGATTTTCTGCCGCGCCAAAGATGCCGTGCATTTGTGGGATAGTATTCTGCAGGCAGGTGGAGATGACGTGCGCCCCGTGCAGTTCAGCACCCTCGATATGCTGCGTATTGAAAGCTACCTGCTGTTCTACCCTGGCGACAACTCCGAGACGTTCCCGTTCGAGGATGGCAGCCCCTGTGGTGACACGCTGTGGGAGTTGGGCCTCGACTTCACCGTCTCGCCCGACAAAATCGGGTTTATCGGATCTGAAAACCACTATGCCTCCGAGGGAAAAGAGCGCTTCAAGATATACGGTGTTCAACTGGCAGATAGCATGGCGCAGATGGACATGGGTGCGCGCTGCATGATGGGTGGCAAAGACGTTGGTGTTATCACTTATGGCCTGTCCTCCGAGTTAACAACTATAGCGTCGCTATTGCACGCCTCTCGCCGGAGGCAGCCAAGGCAGGAACCAAGATCGAAGTCGTTCAGCTGGACGGCACTAAGCTGGCCGCGACCGCTGAAGAGATGCCGTTTTATGACAAGGACAAATCTGTCCGTACCGCCAAAGGTTAAGTTGCAGATGGGGTGCGGTCCGGCCGCATCCCGTTCCAGTACGAGGACAGATATGTCGAAATTCCAATTCCCGCCGTCAATCATCAGTAGGCCTGTATATGGCACCCTAGAAGCCCGCGCGGGTAAGCAACATTTGATGATTGCGGATGCGCAGGGCGCTGAGGCGATCCTTGATGTAGCCACGCCTGATCTAATGGCACGCAGCCACATTATTTTTATCTCAAGCGGTACTGACTATGCTGAACGTCTGCGGGCGCTGAACCCACAACAATTCTATAAGGGGCCTACCTATGCCGCCTCTGCCAGCCGTATCCGCCGCGTGTTGAAGGATGCGCATATGGGATTGCAGGTCTATCTCGCAGGGACCGAAGGATTGATGGGGCAAGCGCAAAATGAGGCCATGCAAGCGGGCATTCCGCATACCGCCATCCAGACCGAGCATCGCGGCAGCACAGCACGTCGCATGCAGTGTGTGCATTGCAAAGGCATCACCGAAAATGTGGCGATTGACCCGTTTCAGTGTGCGCACTGTGGGTTGAATCTGTTTGTGCGCGATCACTATTCGCGCCGTCTGGCTGCATATCAGGGGGTCTGCATCGACGCCGAAGACCCCGGCAATGTGCCCGCCTCAAAGGGGATCTACGAATGAGTGGTGCAGAGAAAATTGCCGTGCGCGTGACCGAAGTGGCTGCTCTGAATGAGCTGGTGACACGCTTTCGATTTGAGCCTGTCGCGGGTGGGTTGCTGCCTACGTTCTCCGGCGGGGCGCATACTGTGGTCGAGATGCAGGACGCCGAGGTCAAACGCCTGAACCCGTACTCGTTGATGTCGGACCCGTTTGACCAGACTGCCTATACGATTTCTGTGCGCCGCGATGATGAGGGGCGAGGCGGCTCGCTGTTCATGCATCAGAATGTAACGGTTGGCGATGAGATGGTGATTTCAAACCCCGTTAATCTGTTCAGCCTTGATCTGCGCGCGCGCAAGCATCTGATGATTGCCGGTGGCATCGGCATCACGCCGTTTCTGGCGCAGATCAAACAGCTGGATCGCGCGCATGGCAATTGGGAGCTGCATTATAGCTGCCGCTCTGAAGCTTTGGGGTCATATGTCGACTACCTGACCGCGACGCACCCCAATGATGTGAACGTCTATTACGATGATCAAAATCAAGCCATTGATCTGGAAAACCTGCTGGATGGGCAACCGTTGGGCACGCATATCTATGTCTGTGGTCCCAAGGGAATGATCAACTGGGTGCGTGCCAAGGCTGATGCGTTGGGCTGGCCGCGTGAGGCCGTGCACTATGAGGAATTCCTTGCGCCACAACCCGGTAAACCCTTCGAGGTTAAGTTGGCCGTCAGCAACAAGGTCATCCAAGTAGGCGAGCAGGAGAGTTTGTTGGAAGCGATGGAACGCTCAGGTGTTGATGCACCCTATCTGTGCCGTGGCGGTGCCTGTGGAATGTGTGAAACGCGGGTGATCGATTATGCCGGAAATTTCATTCACCGCGATCACTGGTTAGAAGATGATGAACACGCCAGTGGTGAGAAAATCATGCCATGTGTGTCCCGCTTTGAGGGCAAAACTCTAGTATTGGACCGTTAAGATGACACTCCAGTTTAATGATGAAACCTTCCGCGAAGACTATTCGTTTCATAACTCACAAAGGGCGATCAATCGCTTTCCGTTTCCGTTTGATAAAGACAGCTACATGTATGCCGTCAATATGGAGCAGCACCGCGGTGGTCCTACTGACAGCGTCTATGAAAAGCGCTTCGACGTGGACGAGCACTATGTGAGCGAGATGCGCGATCGTGCTATGGTCCTGGCGGATGATCCGCTACGGTGCCAGTCCTTGCCGCATATGACCTTGGCGGGGTGGGACCTTCTAGAGTTGATCATGGTCTCAAAGTCTGAGGATTATCCCGACCTGTTCCAGCTGCGTCGTGATGGCGACCAGTGGCATTGGATCAACAAGCCTTTGGGCATTGATGACAAATTCACCTTTATGGATGAAACAACGCTGCCTTATGGTCCGATGGAGTATATTACCCGTCAGGCGCAGGGTGACTTTTGTGTGCTAGATCAACGCGATGATAACTTGTGGATGGATGCAGGCACTGTGACCACACAAGCGGATTGGTCACTGGATTTCGACATCGGGATGAACTTTTTCGAATGGCACGCGCCTGTGCCGTTGGCCCATGAAAAGGGTATCTTTGTGCGCGCTTTGAAGTTTTTGCTCAACATTCAGCAAGGCGCACCTGCACGGCGCCTGAACTGGACGATGACAGTGAACCCGTTGCTGGATACCTCGCCGGAAAACTACCACAAATGGGGTGTGCAAAAGGGCACGATCACGCCAGAAAACATCGGCGCGAAACAGCATCTTCGTGTCGAGTTGCAGACTTTTTACCGTTTGCCACGCTCCAACGCATTGGTTTTCCCGATCCGCTGCTATCTGTGTGCATTTCAAGACATTGTAACCATGCCTAAATGGGGGCGCCGCTTGCACCGGGTGATCCGCGATCTGCCCGAAGAGTTAGCGACCTACAAAGGCTTCATCGACAACCGTCCAATGATGTTGGACTACCTGTCAAAATTCGACGACGGGCTACCAACATCAAACGGTATCTGGCCTGAGAAAGACAGCGAGCCGCAACTGCAAGTCTGAGATTAGAGTTTCTGAGGGTAGCTAATGATGGACAGGTACCGCGCGGGCAGTTTTACCAATTTCTCTGGGCCGTGCGGAGCATCTGCATCAAAGAACAACGTGTCGCCGGGCTTGAGCGGATGGACATCGTCCCCATGGCGATAGTCGACTTCGCCCTCCAGCATATAGATCGTTTCGATCCCACCGTGTTGGAAGGTGGGGAAGATATCGGATTCTTCGGTCAGGGTGATAAGATAGGGTTCGACCATGACGCCCGAGGCATTCGAGCCGATGTGGCCCAAAAGGTTGTATTGGTGATTGGCGCGGGTGCCGTCACGATCCGTCTCAACACCTTCGCCCGCGCGGGTGTGCACGGCTTGGCGATGCTCTTCAAAGCGGTTGAAAAAACTGGTCAGCGGTACACTCAGGGCATTGGCAAGGTTCTGCAATGTGGTGAGCGAAGGCGAGGTATTGCCGTTCTCGATCTTGGACAACATTCCGATGGAGATGCCTGTGATCGCGGATAATTCAGCAACGGTGATCTGCTGTTGGCGCCGGTATGCGCGGACTTCACGGCCGATTGCGACCTCCAGAACCTTTTCGCGATCTGTATCGCGGGTGCGGTGGGGGTCTTGGTTCAGCGATATAGTCATTTCTGGTCTCGGCTTTTCGACATTCAAGATTCATCTGCCTTCTATGGTTCCAACAGGCCGACGACAATTTGAATTCGGCACGGTTTGGTCTGTTTATATAAGTAAAATTTCCTCAGGTGAAACATAATATGCATAGGGGTGAAATCAAGACGGTTGGTTTTCTACTTTTTCCAGGGTTCCCGATGGCGTGCCTGACCTCGATGATCGAGCCGTTTCGCGCTGCAAACGAAATCGCCGGTCAAGAGCGGTTTGCATGGCGGTTGATCTCGGAGGACGGGCCAAAGGTCATATCTAGTGCCCAGGTTGTGTTTGAACCTGACTGTGCATTGGACGGTGCAGATGATGTGGACGTGTTGTTTCTACTCAGTGCACCAACAGCCGCATTCCAAGATCCGCGTAAGAGCCAGGCTGCGCTGCGCAAGATGGAGCGGTTTGGCTGCATCATGGGTGGCGTCAGTGGTGGTGTTTTCCCGCTTGTTAGGGCTGGGTTAATGCACGGATATCGCTGTTCGGTACATTGGTGCTATGAGGCCGCGTTTCGCGCTGAGTTCCCGCAAATCGATGCAGTAGATAATGTGATTGTAACCGAGGCCAAGCGTGCGACAGCCTCAGGGGCGGCGGCGGCGTTCGATCTGGCACTGCAAATGATTGACCGCGAACTCGGACCTGAAATAGCTCATGAGGTTGCCTGTTGGTTTCAACACCCCACGATGCGCGGCGAGGGGGTGCGCCAGCGCGTGCCAATGCTGGACGGTTCAGGGCCTGCGTTGCCCGGGATCGTGGGGCGCACGGCAGCACTGTTTGCCAGTCGGATCGAAGACCCGATTACCATCGGTGAGGTTGCAGACGAATTGGGCGTGTCCTCACGCCAGATCGAGCGTGCCTTTAAGAAGAGTACAGGGCAAAGCCCGTCACTGTACTACCGCGCGCTACGGATGAAAGCTGCACGTCAGCTGGTGCTTTATTCCAAGGACAGCTTGCCGTCGATTGCGGCGGCGGTAGGGTATGGATCATCCACGTTGTTGGTTGGGTACTACCGCGCAGCCTTTGGGGTAACGCCGCAAGAAGATCGCATTAAAATCAACGGATTTCGAGTGCAGGGCAATATGCCTTTACCTACGATCTGAGAATTATAGCGCGGATTTCATCGCCGTGAGGATCGCATGATGCAAACTACCTGCCGAGGCGCGAGGCCCCAAGATCCGCACCCAATTCGCAGGGTCGCGGCGCAGCACGAAACAACCCAGATGGTGGATCGATGTACGTGTCGCGTCGCCTGTTTCCATGGCGCGAATGTTGACGTTGCAAAGCAATTCGACCATGCTCTCCATCCGGTCACCTTGCAGATCAAAACAGACCCAAGCATCCGTCTGTTCGGTAACGGATGCGGTCTCGCCCATACGCTTCTTGAGTTGCGCGGCGAGGTCCTCGTGGGTGTCAATCGGCGCGCCTGCCATCCATTGATCAGGACCCATCCAGAAGGCCGCCTCTGGATCATGCAGTCTACATTTTCCGGGGCTTGGGGCCGGGCCTTCTAGAACATCAGCCAGATGCGCACGACAGGCCGCTTCGTGACCGCGCCGTGCTGTGACCGAAGCAAATGCAATCCCGGGTTTCTCAGTCAGCGTGACGCCGCCAATCGTATCAATACGCGGCTCTGTGCCACCAAGGGCAGTGATGGGTTTCAGATCATGCACGGACACGCTCCCCTTCGGGGTCAACAAAATGGGCCGAGACGATCTCTACCTCTATAGTTAATTCGGTTACGGGCGAGACGAGCCGCATCTTTTCACCCGTACGGTTGCTACCGTCTTTCAAAAAGCCAAGACCGACCATCGATCCCATGGTAGGCGAGAAGGCGGCAGAAGTGACATAACCTTGGTCATGGGCAGCATCGACGGGCCCATCTTCGTTCATCAGATGGCCGCCGGCGGTAACTTTTTGCGCAGCGTCTAGCGGCTTGATCCCCACTTGCATCAGTGCGTCAGGCTCGTTCAAGCCCGCACGTTCCGAGAGCTTTGAACCGATACTGTCTTTTGCCTTGGAAACCATACGGCCCATCCCGAGGTTCAGCGCAGTGGTGGTGCCGTTCAATTCGTTGCCCGCGGCGTGGCCTTTTTCGATCCGCATTACGCCGAGGGCTTCTGTGCCGTAGGGGGTCACATTGTACTCTTCGCCCTCAGACATCAGGCGACGCATCATGGCGTCGCCGTAACGTGAGGGGACCGCGAGCTCAAAGGCCAGCTCACCAGAAAAAGAGATACGGAAAAGGCGCGCCCGCAAACCACCGCAAACGGTGATGTTGCCACATGCCATGAAGGGGAAGCCTTCATTCGTGATATCGAATTCGGGGTCGATGATTTTTTGCAGCAGCTTGCGTGAATTCGGTCCTGCAACCGCGTATTGCGCCCAGCCTTCTGTGGTCGAGATCAACTGCACATCTGCGTCCGACATTAAGCACTGGCGCACGAATTCCATGTGTTGATAGACGCGTGCGGCGTTGGCGGTGGTGGTTGTGACAACAAAGTGATCCTCGGCCAAACGGCCTGCAGTGCCGTCGTCCATTGCAATGCCATCCTCACGTAGCATGAGGCCGTAGCGGACCTTGCCCACAGCGAGTTTGGCAAAGCCATTGCAGTAGATTTTGTTCAGGAAGGTCGCCGCATCCACGCCTTGGACGTCGATTTTGCCCAAGGTCGTGCAGTCGCAAACGCCAACAGAGGCGCGGGTTGCTGTGACTTCGCGGTCTACGCTGGTCCGCCAGTGGGTTTCGCCGGCGATGGGGAACCACTGTGCGCGCAGCCAGTTGCCGACCTCGACAAAGACTGCCCCGCGCTCAGCGGCCCAATGATGAGAGGGGGTCAGACGTGTCGGGTGGAAATCCTTGCCCCGCATCCGACCACCCATGACGCCGATTGCTGTCGGGGTGTAGGGCGGGCGGAAGATGGTTGTGCCAACCTCAGGGATGGATTTTCCGGCCAGTTCGGCCATGATCGCAAGGCCGCCCATGTTCGAGGTTTTGCCTTGATCGGTCGCCATGCCGAGAGTGGTGTAGCGCTTGAGGTGCTCGACGCTGCGAAAGCCCTCTTGGTGGCTAAGTTTCACGTCTTTGACGGTTACGTCGTTTTGTTGGTCCAACCATGCACGAGAAGCACCCTCAACATACCAGAATGGGGTTTGACGGGTGGGGGCGTCTTCAGCTTGCGGGGCTTTGGCGGCTTTGATGCCCATCGCTTTGGCCGCGGCTTTGGCGCCCGAGATCAAGGCGGCATGGGTGGAAAACGCACCCGTTGCAGCGCCCGCAACGGTCATGCCCGGAGGCAAAGTGCCGCCCGGAACAAAGGCCGCGAGGTCGTCGTCCCATGTCGGGCGACCGCCTTGGTGGCAAGTGAGGTGGACGTTTGGGTTCCAACCACCCGAGACCCCGAGAGCGCCGCATTCTAGCATGCGGGTTGAGCCATCGGCCTGTTGGATTTCAGCAAAGGTCAGACCCAAACGGCCCATCGTGTTGATGATCTGTGCGCCTTTTAGTACCTCATAACCTTGGCCTGAAGGGGCATCGGTGCGGGTGTCCACGACGGCGGCGATTTGGACGCCTTTGGCGGCAAGGTCGGATGCTGTACGGTGGCCATCATCGTTGTTGGTAAAAATCGCTATGCGTTTGGCTGCCGTTGTGCCGTAACGATTTGCATAAGTGCGCAGGGCGCTGGCTAACATGATGCCCGGGCGGTCGTTGTTCTCAAACGCGATCGGACGTTCAGTCGCGCCAGCACAGAGGATCGCGCGGGGGGCATAGATACGCCAGAGGATTTGGCGGGGTTTATCGGTTGGTGGAATGGGGAGGTGATCGCTGATCCGCTCAACCGCACCGTAGACGCCGTGATCGAATGCGCCAATGATCGTGGTGCGAGGCATGAGGCGAACATTGGGCAGGGCGCTTAGCTCAGCGATAGTAGCCGCGACCCAGTCGGTGGCTACGTTGTCATTAATTGGGTGGCTCTCGCTGTTAAGGCGCCCGCCAAAGGCGAAGTCTTCATCAGCTAGAATGACTTCTTTACCCGCGCGGGCGGCCGTGAGGGCGGCCATCAGGCCAGAGGGCCCCCCGCCAATGATCAACACATCGCAGTGGCGAAAGCCTTTGTCGTATTGATCAGGGTCTTCTTGCATTGAAAGAGAGCCGAGGCCTGCTGCCTTGCGGATGATCGGTTCGTAGATTTTCTCCCAAAAGGCAGCGGGCCACATGAAGGTCTTATAGTAGAAGCCCGCTGTCAGGAAATTCGAGAAGCGGTCATTGATCGCCATCACGTCGAATTTAAGCGAGGGGAAACGGTTTTGCGAACGTGCTTGCAGGCCATCAAAAAGCTCGGCTGTTGTAGCTCGGGTATTGGGTTCCTGGCGCGCGCCGCTGCGTAACTCAACGAGGGCATTTGGTTCCTCGGAGCCAGCGGTCAGTGGGCCACGGGGGCGATGATATTTAAAAGAACGCCCCATCAGGCGGACATTATTGGCCAAAAGGGCGGAGGCGAGAGTGTCTCCAGCGTGGCCTTGGTACTTCTTGCCGTCAAAGGTGAAGTTCAGCGTGATGTTGCGGTCAATCTGGCCCCCCGCAAGGCGGTTGATCTGGGTCATGATACTGCCTTTAATTTGCGCGCTACATCGCGGGCTAATTCGACGCTTGTTATGTCGTGGGTCAGCGTGTTGCGCGTGACGACCAGCATCGAGCGGTCGCCACCCTCGTGGAACCACAGCTCACACAGATCACCAGCTGGGTTGTCGCGCAGGTAGCCGTAATCATACCAGTCTTTCGGGGAGGCCGTCTCCGGATCGGGCCGGTTCAGCAGGCTTGCGTCACCCAGATAGACAAACTCGGCGCTGTCGCGGGGGCCGAGGAGGGGGTGGTTGATGATCATCTGTGCGCCCTCGCAGTTGGGGTCTGATTAAGTTTATTTGGCCAAGTGAAAGTCATAGGTCAGTGCAGGTTCGGCTGGTTGCCCATGCCTTTTTCGTCGATCATATGTCCGGTTTCAAAGCGGTTGAAACGGTAGGCTGTGGCGGTTTCATGGGGCGTACCTTTGGCAAGTAGGTGGGCGTAGGCGTAGCCCGATGCCGGCGTGGCCTTGAAACCTCCGTAGCACCAACCGCCGTTGAAATAGAGGCCCTCGATATGGGTTTGGTCGATGATAGGAGAACCGTCCATCGACATATCCATAATGCCCCCCCACATTCTGAGCAGACGCGCGCGGCCAATCATTGGCATGATCGCCATGCCGCCTTCGCAGACGTCCTCTACTACGGGAAGGTTGCCGCGTTGCGCATAGGAGTTGTAGCCGTCGATGTCGCCGCCAAAGACGAGACCGCCCTTGTCGGATTGGCTGACGTAAAAGTGGCCTGCACCAAATGTTATGACGCCTGGAAGGACAGGTTTGAGCCCCTCGGAAACGAAAGCCTGTAGGACGTGGCTCTCTATTGGTAGGCGCATGTTGGCTTTGGCCATCAGGCGGCCGGAGGAACCAGCAACAGCGCTGGCCACTTTGTTTGCACCAATGAAGCCTTTAGAGGTCTCAACGCCTAGGCATTTACCGTTTTGGATGCGAAATCCTGCGACTTCGCAGTTCTGGATGATGTCAACGCCGTAGCTGTCAGCCGAGCGTGCGAAGCCCCATGCGACCGCGTCATGACGTACCGTGCCGCCACGCCGCTGGGCCAACCCGCCTTTGATAGGGAAGCGGGCATCATTGAAGTTAAGGAATGGATATTCTTTGCGGATTTGCGCCTCGTCAAGCAATTCGGCATCCGCGCCGTTGAGCATCATGGCGTTGCCGCGCCGGATGAAGGAATCACGTTGGGCGTCGCTATGGATCAGGTTCATAATGCCGCGCTGGCTGATCATAGCATTATAGTTGAGATCTTGTTCTAGGCCTTCCCAAAGTTTGAGGGAAAACTCGTAGAAGGGTTCGTTGCCATCGAGCATATAGTTGGAGCGGATGATTGTTGTGTTGCGCCCTACGTTGCCGCCGCCGATCCAACCTTTCTCGATTACCGCAACGTTTTTCTGACCGTAAACTTTGGCAAGATAATGTGCGGTCGCCAGTCCGTGGCCCCCGCCGCCGATAATGATGATGTCGTAATGGGGCTTGGGCTCTGGGTCACGCCATACGGGTTTCCAGCCTTTGTGCCCTGTGAGAGCTTCTTTGATCACCTTGAAACCGGAATAGCGCATTTGACCTGACTCCCTCGAGGCAAGTTTGCCATGTTTTCATGGCCAGGGTCCGTGTGAAATCCGACATTTATGTTTCCAAATCGGACTTGTGATGATTTTTTAATCAAGGCTATGAGAGGACAAACAACTAACTGTAAGAAAAAAACTTGATTGATAGGAAAACTATGTAAGACTGCACACAGCGGGATACCGAAGACGTTTTCGGGGATTCGAAGCTGGGATCTGGCGCTCAACTGGTGCGAAGACCCTTTTAAAGCGGCAGCTACAGACCGCGCACAACTGGGAGATTAAAATGAACAAATTCACTACAGCACTGGCAACAGGCGTTCTGGCGCTTGGGCCATTTGCCGCTTTTGCCGAAGACAGCAGCGATCCGATTGTTATTCCAATCCACAACTGGTCGTCACAGATTGTGATGTCCAATGTGATGGGCCAAATTCTGGAAGCCAATGGCAACAGCGTTGAATTCGTCACTACAGACAGTCAAGCGGTTTACGAATCCGTGCGTCTTGGCGATGTGACGCTTGAAATGGAAGTTTGGGAAGGTGCCTTTGGTGCTTCGTTCCGCGCAGCACAGGAAAAAGGCGGTATCGTTGACGTAGGCGATCACGCAGCAGTTACGCGTGAGGATTGGTGGTATCCCATGTGGACCAAAGATGCATGCCCCGGCTTGCCGTCATGGGAAGCTCTGAATGATTGTGCGGCTCTGTTCACAACAGCTGAGACAGGTGACAAGGGCATGTATCTTGACGGTCCCGTTGACTGGCTCAAGCACGGTCAAGAGCGCGTTGCGGCACTGGATATGAACTTTACAGTTGTGAACGCTGGTTCGGCTGCTGCACTTTGGGCAGCCATTGGTGCCGCTGAAGCGGATAAGACGCCAATCGTTGTCTTCAACTGGACGCCAAACTTTGCCGAAGCTGTCTGGCCCGGTGAGTTTGTCGAATTTCCTGAGTGGGTAGACGGCTGTGACAAAGATCCCGCAGTTGGTCCAAACCCAGATGCGCTCTATGACTGTGGTAACCCTGCAAAAGGCTACATGAAAAAGGCGGCTTGGGATGGTATGGAAGCTAAATGGCCAGCCGCTTACGCAGTGCTTGAGCAAGTAAGCTTCACCAACCCGCAGATTGCCGAGATGGCTAAAATGGTCGACATCGACGAGATGGAGCCAGAAGAGGCAGCCGAAGCATGGTTGGAAGCAAATGTGGACGTTTGGAAGCCTTGGTTGGGCAAATAACCTAGGCGACTAAGCCCTGAATACGCGCCCGCCCCAAAGAAATTTTGGGCGGGCGTTTTTGCCCACCAATCCTCAGTTTTTGGGGAAGCGGAGATCGAACTCTATGACCCAACAGCCCGTTATTTCGTGCAAGAACGTATGGAAAGTCTTTGGCTCTAAGCCAGAGGCATATCTTAAGACGATGCCGGAGGGGCATAGTTATGATGAGATCCGTGCAGACGGCTACATTGCGGGCGTTAAAGATGTCTCGATCGAGGTATCACGTGGCGAGATGTTGGTGATAATGGGGCTGTCAGGGTCGGGGAAATCTACGCTAGTGCGGTGTTTCTCACGGCTGCACGAAATTACGTCGGGAGCTATTGAGATTGACGGGCAGGACATCATGTCGCTGTCTGAAAAGGAACTGATTGAGCTGCGGCGCAACAAGATGGGTATGGTATTCCAGAGCTTTGGTCTGTTGCCCCACCGTACGGTTCTCGAGAATGTTGCGTTTCCATTGGAGATGCGAGGCCAAGACAAACACACACGGCGTGCGCGCGCATTGGAAGTGATCAAGCTGGTCGGTCTAGAAGGACGCGAGGAGTATTTCCCACGTGAACTCTCTGGTGGCCAACAGCAGCGTGTAGGTATTGCGCGTTCGTTAGCGATTGAGCCTGACATCTGGTTCTTGGACGAACCTTTCTCAGCACTTGACCCATTGATCCGGCGCGAAATGCAGGATGAGTTTTTGCGACTGCAAGGGCTTCTGAGCAAAACGATTGTCTTTATCACACATGACTTTGACGAGGCCCTGCGCCTCGCGGACCGGATCGCGATTATGAAGGACGGCGCAGTCGAGCAATGCGACACCCCTGATCAGATCGTTCTACATCCCGCGACGGAATATGTACGCAAATTCACAGAAGAGATCGACAAAGCCCGGGTGATCACAGCCAAAACCCTTGCGATCGCTGAAACTGAAGGCGCTGGCGAGCCAGTTCCCGCGGATGCAACGGTCAAGCAACTGGCCAAGCTATTGGTCCATGACACACGTGAGGTGATCCCGGTAACCGAGGACGGCATTATCATTGGCGGGATGAATCGTGCAGATGGCCTGACACTTTTGCTGGAAGCAGACTGATGTTGGACGTGACTGATAAGATCTCCGGCAAGACGGAGTTGACCCGAAATAAGATGGCGTTGATCCTTGTTGGGATGGCCGCGGCTCTTATGGTTCTGCGCTATGCCGGATTGCTACCCGAAGCATTGTTTCGCCTGCCCGAGGCGATGATACCGCCTTTTGCGATCTGGCTGGATGCGATCTTTAACTTTGTTAAAGATGACCTGGGGTTGCTGAAGTTAACCCGTTTTCTGACTGGCGGGTTGGAAGCACTGTTGGACACCACAGCGAACCTGTTATTTGGCAAACGCCGCTGGCCCAACCTTGGCCCTATCCCGTGGACCTCAATTGCGGCAGTTGCAGCTGTTCTGGGATATTACTTGGGTGGTTGGCGCCTCGCGGTCCTTGCGGCAGGTACGTTTATCTGGACGGCTCTGATTGGCCAGTGGAAAATCGCGATGGAGACCATGTCGGTGCTCGTTATTGCCGCCCCCGTTGCCTTCGTGATTGGCATCACATTGGGCATTCTGGCGTGGCGGAACCCTTGGTTGGACCGTGCGCTCAAGCCGATCCTATCGGTGCTTCAAACCTTGCCATTCTTTACCTATTTGCTGCCTGCGGTAATCTTCTTCAAGGTTGGTCCAACGGCAGGCGCTGTTGCTACAATTATTTATGCCATTCCGCCTATGATATTAATGACCACGCTCGGCCTGCAAAAGGTCCCCGAAGAGGTCGTCGAGGCCGGTCACATGAGTGGTTGTTCGCGCTGGCAATTACTGCGCTATGTGTACATTCCTTCCGCGCGCCAAGAGATTTTGGTGGGTGTGAACCAGGTCATCATGCTGTGTCTGGCGATGGTCGTTCTGACGGCCTTCATCGGGATGCCTGGCCTTGGCGCGAAATTGCTGGCGATGATGGGCAGCTTCAAGCTGGGGCGGTCGCTTGAAATCGGTGTGACGATCGTACTGTTGGCCGTGACGCTGGACCGAATGTCCAAAGCATGGGTCGTCAAACAACCGGCGCATTTCGAAAAGGGCACCCCGTGGTGGAAACGCCACGTGATGTTGCTGCTGGCCATTGCGGCATTCATCTTCTTCATCCTCGTCTCGCAGTTCATCGAAGTTGCCTCAACCATCGGGCGCAAACAGAACTTTTCGCAGGGCAAAGAGTTGGATCACCTGATCAAAGGGTTCTTGAATATCGAGGTGGTCAAGTCGACCACCTACTTCCTGCGCGCCTTTGTGAATGTGCAAATTCTGATACCATTCAGGAACTTTATCCTGTCGATCCCAACCCCTGCTGTCATTTTGCTGGTCGCTGCGTTTGCCCTTTGGTTGGGGGGGCGTAAGCAGGCGGTTCTGGCAGCAATGTTCTTTTCGCTAGTAGCCCTTTCAGGGTGGTGGGATCGTTCTATGATCACGCTTTATTCGGTGATTTCGGCGGTATCCATCGCGATGTTGATTGGCCTACCGTTAGGCATAGTGGCGTCGCGTACTGAAAAATGGTCACGTCGTATCTTGCTGGTCTGTGACACGGCTCAAACATTCCCGAGTTTTGTCTACTTGATCCCAGCGATTATGTTGTTCGGAATTACGGACATCGCGGTGATCTTCTCGATCCTGATCTTTGCGATGGTCCCATTGACGCGCTACACCATCGAGGGACTACGTGCCGTCCCCCACGAAATGACGGAGGCAGCTGATATGGCAGGTGCCACACGTATGCAAAAACTATGGAAAGTTCAGCTGCCTTTGGCACTGCCCACGATGGCCGTCGGCTTCAACCAAGCAATCATGTTTGCATTCTTTATGGTGATCATTGCAGCCTTCATTGGGACGCAAGATCTCGGTCAAGAGTTGCAACGCACTTTGGCAGGCACTGATTTGGGAAAGAACTTTGTGCTAGGTATCTGCGTGTCGCTGATGGCGCTAACCTTTGATTTGACGATAATGAAATGGGCTTCGGATCAAAAGCGTGCGCTAGGGCTTGGTGAGTAGGAATCGGGCATTGGTTTCAGAGGCGCATTAGAAGAGATGCAAATACTGGTGGTTTCAATGTTGAAAAGCAGCATCACTGGACATGCTTGTGTAATGAAAAATTTATAACATAAGGACCCCTATGAGATCGTGTCAAATTCAACATAAGATTGATTATGCGTAATTTATCAATAATATATTTAGAGTTGCAATAATATACTAACGGAGTCATGCTGCTTACACCCTACTCGATAGGATGCTTCACATGCTTCGCACATTTCGAAAATACTCAATTGTCGCCGTACTTGCACTTGTT
>Ga0213868_10003303_pt1 | contig 15078 bp, 9 predicted proteins | sample PICome_9_FD_160087 | JGI IMG/M metagenome (GOLD analysis project Ga0213868, IMG submission 160087) | Coastal seawater microbial communities near Pivers Island, North Carolina, United States - PICO127 | ecosystem: Environmental > Aquatic > Marine > Coastal | place: USA: North Carolina | collected...
TCAATAATGTTTTGGATACCTACCAATCTTGACAAGAAATCATCCAAACAAAATCAAGGCAAGACACTGGATATTCTTGTGCACATAGAGGGCGACGAGAAAAAACATCTTCCGCCATCATTCATTTCTGATAATTCAAGACCACAAATGGCTACATGGAATCATGACACTCCTGTATCAAACGGCAATGCAACCAATTTTAAAGTAGTTGACATGACACCTGTGCGGAATAATAGGACAAGACCATCTACAGAAAGTTCTATTGGTAAAAGTATACTAATACCTGAACTCAAAAAGGATGATAACAGTACAAGAGAACAAGGCAGGATAGGTTTGAGAAAAAAATATTCCCGAACTCAGTCATCAGTAGATGACTTGGACTTTAGTGACGTTGATAGTATTGATAACGATGCGTCATCTGTCAGTTCTCACCAAAGCCATGAATTATTTAGGCCGATGCAAATTACCATTGGAAAAAAAGATGGCATTCTAATGTTAAAAACTGAAGATGATGAAATCAGTCTTTCAGATGCATCGTCGTCGTTTCATATCGATTACATGGATGACAGTGTTGGGAATTCCATAGACGAAATGAAGGAATACGATCACGATGGAGACAGTAGAGACGACTTCGATGATGATAACAATCGCATACAACATAGAAAGAAAGATATTTCAACTACTTCTTTCGAGCTAGAGTCGACCAAGCACCAAAATCACAAGGACGACAAACAAAAAAAGTACCATCAAATCCGAATTGCATGTCTTGAAGTAGCCATCGACAGTTATAAAAAAGCAAAAGTTGAAGTTCCTGATGTAAGTACCTGCGCATTGTGCATTATGAATTGTGCTATATCAATGTGACCATATGATTTCTAAACGAATTTCGTGATTTTCTTCTCTCAACAACAGATAATATTAGCTCAACTAAACGATCACCGTAATCTGCTTCTTGGAAATGTCGAAGAAGACGTAGTTTCCAAAGAGTCGACATCTCCCTCAAATGCAACCCCTCAGAGGACTTCCAAGCGGTTCCGTTATATAAAATTACATAGCAGTGATGAAATACATGTCGCTCCATGTCAATGTGCATTGCGACTGGTTGGTATGAAGGAGAGGAGTAATTCGATTGATACACAGCCAGCTGACGAAGATGGAGGTTCCTTTGGAAAATACTTTTTAGGCTTGAGTGACTTTGAAAATGACCAAATCCAAAATTTTCACAAGAATCGAATTGATGACGAAATTCAACCACATCAAGATGTAATGACATCAATGGTGAGAACGAAATCAGCACAAGCTCAAGTTTCAAGCAACAGTCTTCACAAAATGAATCCATCACATACATTCAAATCAACTGATGGCCACAATCGATCCGATAGTAATTTGTTTACAAGTATGAAATACCATGAAATTATGATTTTATGCGGACAGTCAACAGAGGATTCTGATAAAAATGAGAAGAACAGTTATGAGTTCGAAAGATGGGATGCGCTTACCTTTAGATGCAAAACACACGATGAACTTGATACGTTAGTAAAGGCGTTGAAGGATTCTTCCGAGGCTTCAGTTATTCCATTCAGTTCTAACCCCAAAGAAAGGTTAAAGCAACTGAAGAAGCGAAAAAAACTGAATGAAAGTAGACAAAGTGTGATTATATCACCGAAGAAACACGGAGACAAAATGAACGACAACAGCTTTCATCTTAGCACCCCAAATTCCAGCTTGAACGTTTCACCCAAATTAGTAGGCAGACCAAAACAAGATGTTAAATTTTCTATCGACCATGAACAAATTTCAAGTAATGAAGACGCCGCAAAAAGAACACCGAAGAAAGAGACGATTGAATCAAAAAAAGAGAAAATGATACCTTGGGATTTGAATTTCAACAAGAAAGAATACTGTGAGTTATGTGATTTGACCTTTACCCTGTTAACGAGGCGTCATCACTGTCGTCAATGCGAACGTAGTTGCTGTAGCCATTGTTCAAGACTACTGATTGTGAAAGGCTGTGACGAAAAACGATTTTGCAATGCCTGTAGTGCAGATATTTTGCAAAAACAGTCAAAAGCCTTACGTGGTCGCATGCTCAAAAAGACACGTGAGACGGTTCTACCTGGAAAAGTTCATAGTGAATGTCAACGTTTGGGCGTTGGCGTCATCGGAAAGCTACCTCATTGGAAAACGTTTTTGACAATGAGCCCGGAGCAGAGACCAGCAGTTGGAAGAATAACTATAGAAGTTCTTGAAGCCTTAGCATTGCCCAGTGTAGACTTGGTAAATGGACGGGTTGATCCGTACGTTCGTGCCACAGTAACTGGTTATGATAGAGACATTAAATGGACGCTGCGTGAATGGCTCTCAAGTAATAGATATTCCATATGCAGTGGGTACTGCACTGCGACATTGTCTCCTCAATGGAGAGGATCCGGACGGAAAGGGGGAGAACTTCTTACCTTGCCAGTGATAAGCACTGCGGGTGCTGTCTTACGTCTCGAAGTACTTCATTACAATGTTCTTACGAATTCTAGAGGAAAAGATACAGTGCTGGGTGTAGTTGAAATTCCTTTGAGCGATCTTCCAAATGCTAATTTAAGACATCCAGGAGGCATTGAATACACTTCACCCGATGGAAAGATAAAAAGTCTTGCATACGATGGATATTGTGATCGTTGGTATCGCTTGCTAACAACAGACCATTTTGATAGTACAACTATTATTCTTTCAAAACCAAGCCTTCCTCCTCAGATGGATACAAAGCGCCCCATTCGAAGTAATAGGAAGTCTGGAAAGCAATCACTTGACGAAGTTGGGAAACGTATGCAGGCTTTAGCGATCGCGCCTGTAGAATGGTTTGCACAGATGATCAAGCTGGATCTTCCTGCGAAGAGACCAGAAGCAGTTTGTAAAGAGCATGAAGCTCGCAGCATGATACATGTTCGTATCAAACTTAATGCATCTATTCAAGGAGATATCTTGAGCCATGCTTGGTTTCCACCGATTCGACCTCGCCCTCTGCCCCCTCCTTACGATCCAGCGATCCTGCTCACCAATATTCTACAAGTAGTGAAGCAAATACAATCATACGAGCCAGTGCTCAAATATATCGAATACACTATCCAATGGAAACATAGTCCATGGATCTGTTTGAGAAACTATGTGATATTTTCTCTTCATCTTGCAATATTTCCGCATTTGCTTCCAATCTTACATGTGTATCTCTTCATATTTCTATGGGGGCGATTACAGCAAATGATGAAGAACTCGAATGATAATGAATCATCTCTCCAGACCTCTGACTCTTTTGATGATATGCAAAAGCTGCATTCCGATCGTTATGACTTTCAGAACTCTCCATCATTGGAAGAGCTGAGTTCAGTATCATTGAAGAACAATAACACACTACTAACATCACCCTCCAAGAAACAGCACCATGACAAACAAAAACAAGGATTATCATTGGCAAAAGATGAAGAAGTTGCCAAACTGAACATAGCTGTTCATTGGTTAGCTAAACGTTTCGGAGAGAATAAAGGCCTTGAAATTCTGCAATTTAAATTAGGTATGCTAGGCAAAGATTTGAAAAACATCAATTCTGTATGGAATGGAACGAACATCCTTCTGACCAAGGCAGCCATAGCTTCCATAATGGTGTCATTTATTCTGCACTTTTTAATCAATCAAAGAATCTTGTGGATCTTCGGAACCTTTTCTTGGTACTTCGCTCATAGTCCAATTTGCATCAGAGGTGCAAGAATGTTTTTTGGACTTTGGCGTGGCATTGCCAAGGTGACCCGGCGACAACATTTGCTTGATTCAGAGATACTGGAGGCAATTAATGATGTATCATAATCTATTTATATTCATCTAGTTGTTCGTTTTCCACGATTGTATTTGTCACTTGCAGCTTTCACTCTATTTATACCCATCTTGACAAGTTGTGGAAGATCCGCATCGTCTGGAAATTGTATGTAGCGAATCATGCCACCACGAATTTGCAAGAGTGAATAATCAATATAATTTCTATCTTCGGTACATATTTGATCACTGGTATGTGTGTTGGCATTTCTAAGAACAATATTCATGGTATGATCATCGCTTTCATGAAGTATGCCTCTGTAGATTCGTCCATTTTTCAGTTCCACTGCAATCTCAAGTCCGATGAAATATTTTAGCAGAGACGATAGATTGGTTTGTTGCTTGGAACTTCCACCACCTGTTACGACTGACTTTTCAGTTTTCGACATGAATGTGCTTGGGATAGTGATGAAACAAAAGGTACGATATCATGAATTATTAAAATAGCACGCTCGGCAAATATCTCTAAGTTCCTCAGAAGAGTCAAGAGTCAGTCGTCTATCGCAAATCTGAACTCAAACCAAGAACCATAACCGAAAAATGCTTTAATCTTTAATAGACATCGTACGAGTAACCTGTCTCCTGTAGATTGAAACTTGAAACCACAACGTGCTGCGTGCTGCCCACAAAAAGTGGGGGGCTGCCTGATGATGCCGAGCGCGCCAAAACAATTTTCTCCGAAATCGATGACCGCTTGCTATTATTTATGTGTCGGACATTTTCCGGGCACCGACAACACATACGAAACGAGAATCCAGAATCCTCTTCATTAGTCTATTTCAAGAAAGAAGTCGCAAGTATAGGCGATATGCATCCCATCATCTCGTGGCTGCTGTAAATAGGAACATATAGTATTACTCATCCATTCATTATCGCGTTGATTATCACGATGAAATTGGTAAAGAATCTTCTCCTAATCTCTACATTCTTTTTCTTCGTCATGATTCAGTACATGAATTTATCATTTGCTCAAGAACAAAAGAAAATAAGGCGGAGCTTATTTCCCTCTACGGTTAAAGTTCCCAAAGGTACTTCCAGCAGCCGTAACCCTTCACTTCTGAGATACAGGACGCTCACTGGCAACGTTGTCGACAATTCTGCTGCCATTACATTCACTCCTGCGCCATCCAAGATTCTCGTGAGCACATTCATCTTCAAAATGCCCTCTTCCTCATCTTGGAGCGCCGACGATGTTTCTATTATAAATGTTGAAGCTAACATCAAAACTCCAGATCCAGGAACCAATGTGTATCGAATACAGATTCGAAATAATAATACCAAGAAATGGGAACTTCTGGCAAGTAGCACGGGAATGACTCCCAATAGATGGAACTTGTGGAGAAAAAAGATGATTGGTATCACTTCCTTTAGTGATTATGTCAATTGGAAAGGCCAAATCATCATTCGTCTCACATCAACCAGCGATGCTGATCCTGTACAGATGGATTTCCTGAAACTTCGTCTTCTTGCTATTGTCGAACCTCCGATACTTTCCATTGGCGATTCTTTCATTTACGATCTCCCCGGCGCTGTAACGAACTATGATCAAAAGGTCGTAGCGATTGACTTGTTTGATACATCAAAGGCAGACATCAATCAGCTAAAAAGTGAAGGGAAATCTGTCATTTGTTATTTCTCAGCTGGGACAGTGGAAAACTGGCGACCCGATGCTGGAAGTTTCCCCACGGAAGCGGTTGGTTCCGACATGGACGGTTGGGAAGGTGAAAAGTGGCTAAATACGATACATGCTGGTGTAAGGAGTATCATGGCAAATCGTGTTAAATTGGCAGAAGAGAAAGGATGCCAAGCCGTAGACCCGGATAATATCGATGGGTATCTTCACGCCACAAATTTTGATCTAACAATTGCTGATACAAAAGATTACCTTATATTCCTTGCCAATGAAGCTCATAGTAGAGGATTGTTGATTGGAATGAAGAATGCAGCCGAAATAGCTGGCGATGGAAGTAATTTTGTGAAGAACAATATGGATTTCGCTGTTGTCGAGGAATGCTATAATTATGATGAATGTGATCAATATTCGACATTTATTGAGTTGGGTAGGCCCGTGTTTGCTATCGAGTACACTTCATTGGACCCATTTGATAATGGTGTTTGCGCATCTTTGTTGCCAATTTTTGAGTCTCTACAGTTTAGTTTACTGGTTGCAAATTATGAGCTCAATCAATCAACGGATTGCAGATCTTAGTGCAGAATGCCTTTATGTATCATTGAACACAACTGTATTACATCAACGACTATTATACTGCAGGAACAACAGGAAGTGCTCCAAGCATTACAGATTACAGCTGTATTGTATGACCGAATGTTTATTCCAGAACAATTCTAAGGGTTCAAAGCACATGGTCTGGCAGGATATCGCATATAAGCAACATGCTATGTGTCAACATATATTCGTTTTGCTCGTGTCATCCCCTTGCTCGTTCCCTGATGTTGATATTTTAAATATATTTATTTTCAAAGTAGAGTATGAAAAATGACATATGACATCGACATTTTCCTCGTTTTCACTTTCCGAACATTGAGTACCAAGAGGAATGTTAGTATTGAGTAATTTAGCTTATCAGATCCAAATTTTCTCTTTCTCGTTCTTTCGTTTTGAGTTGAGATATTCATTACTTAGTGAGTAGAGTAGTAAGTAGTACAAAGCGTGACTGTTCCCCAAACTCTTGTTGCAAATTACTGGCCTCGAAGAAGACATCCTTTTAAAACGATGGCAGCTGATCTTAGACTCAAAAAGGAGCTTGCAGAAGTCTCAAAGGAGAATGATCCATCCGGTGTAATTGCCATTCCTTTTTCAGAATCCGACATTCGCCACCTGAAAGGAACCATACGTGGTGCATCCGGAACTCCCTATGAAAACGGTGTATTTGAAATTGACATTGTCATACCAACACAATACCCTTTTGAACCTCCAAGAATGAAATTCATTACAAAAATATGGCATCCAAATATAAGTTCGCAAACTGGAGCGATTTGTCTCGACATTTTGAAAGATCAATGGAGTCCCGCTCTTACCATCAAGACTGCTCTACTAAGTCTTCAAGCTCTATTGTGCGCTCCAGAGCCTGGTGATCCGCAAGATGCTCAAGTAGCAAGGATGTATTTGGATGATCAGGAGGAGTTTAAAAAGACAGCGAAACATTGGACAGAAACATATGCCAATGAGAAAGGAAAGGACGTCGCTGTACAAAAGGTGTGTGAGATGGGATTTTCAGCAGAGGAAGCAAGAGAGGCCTTAGAAAAGAGTGGTTGGGATGAGCAGGCTGCTGTAAATAGATTGTTAGGTATGTAATGTTGCTTTCCGCGAAAGAAAGTTTTCATTCATAAATATATATATATATATTTATTGCCAGTTTCAGTCCAAGATGTTGCAGTTATAGTATACATTTGAAATATCCACATCCTCGTCACATTTATCCAAGAACTTTTGCCACTGAACCAAAGAATCATCTCGTAGCTCGATGGCGGAATCTGGATCCTTCGGTACATATCTCCATTCAAATTCAGACACATGATAGCCACCTTCACGAAGACCAAGTACAAGAGGATGCAAATCCGTAGTTGTACATTTGACAACCGCATACGGATCGGTTTCATCTCCAAAATCTACATCCATAGCGCCGTTTTCTAAAGCACACTCAAGCAACTCATCTTCTTCATTTTCACCAATGGGCCGAAAACTTTCATCATCATGAACTTCACTCTCATCTATATCGCCTTCAATTTGATTTTTCTTTCTCTTTTGAACAATAGCAAGGCCTACATAATCAAATAACCAATCGTTTGCTCCAGTATTTTCGAGTTCACCATTGCTTTTTTTCATGATAGTCCTAACATTGGCTGCGGTTCTATTTTTATTATCTGTTAAAGCAGTCACTATTAAAGGTATTCTACCACAATCAGTACTCAAGAATCCATCGTATCTGACTGGAACCGTTTCCTCCACGTTTCCACGTCCCACACAATTAATTGCGTCCTGAATCTTGTCCTTGGGACATTGGATTGCCTTTGCGGCAGCTATTGCACTTTGTAAATGGAGGTTGCTCAGATCACCATTACAAGACCTTGATGCAGCTCTTATTGCTTTCGTGCACTTGGAAAACATGGCAGCTCTTGAAACATCCTTGGCACCCTTCTTATGTTTAATTTTTGACCATTTGTTATGACCCGCAAATCTCTTTTGAAGGCTTTGGTTCAACGGAGAAACCATACACCTAGGTCTATACAATTTGAGCAATATCATGAGCGGCCACTAGAGAGATAGTTTAGCAATTACTACTCAGTAGTTAGTTTATGTACGCATTGACATGCATTTTTGAAGATGTCAAACAAACATACAACCAACAAAATCAACACACTCAATACTAACATTCTCTGATATGTATAATTTTCAATTTGAAAGATTTCGCTTCTGTCATTTTTCAAAAATATAATCGATCGAAGTTTTGAAGGGTTCACGAGCGCTATTCCAAAGGTTATATCCTGCTATAGCGGTTATTCCTGCCGTCTCAGCTCTCAAAATGTTAGATCCTAATGATATTCCAATGATGGACTCAGGATACACTTTACAATATTCATCAAACAAAGCTTCTTCTCTTTTACTCCATCCACCCTCTGGACCAATTAAGAAAGCTACTGACTTTTCATTATAGACATTTAATGCTTGCATCAAAGAAACTACACCTTGTCTTTCTTCTGTCCTTTCTCGACAAATGAATAATGCTCTAGAATCATTAGTAAAAGACTTCCATTCTTGTAACAAGCATTCAACATTCGATTCCAAACCATTTTCACTATTAGTCCACGATGTAAATATTGGAACACTCAATTGTTCACTTTGCTCGGCAGCTTCAAGAGCTACAGCTGATAATTTATCCAAATCTTTTGCTCCACTGCGACGTGATGAATCTGCATTACTATAGAGTAATGATAACGGATCATCAACATTTTCATTAGATGTCTCTACACATGCTTCTGAAGCTGATGGATCGGTATGATCCGTAACAATGGGATAGAAGCGAGAAATTCCTAGTTCTGTACATTTTTCCACTAAAATTTTTGCTCTTTGCTTCTTGATCGGTGCAAAGAATAACCAGGGGTAATTAGTAAACGACGAGTCTTGCTCACGTAGTTTGATGATACAACGAGCCTCCAGCGTGGTAGTACTTTGTTTTATTCTACGACTTGACTTGGTGCTCGGATTATTTGATAGAATTGGGTCTATAACTTGACATAACCATTCACCATTCAAGCCATCAAAAGCTCGTATACAAGTTGAAAGATCGATCTCGTCGTTTTTATCCGAACTTGAAATTGCAGACATTTTTTGCCTCTTTCCTTTGCTAAATATCCGCATTACTTTAGTAAGATAAACAGACTGATCATTTGAAAGTGTAATGATGTAGGACTCTCTAAGGAGAGATTCACAGTTCTTCATCATAGATGAATCGTGGTGCCCCACAAATAGTCGAGGCAATGTATGATAATCATTTTCTATGGATTGCGCACTGAAATGCCTCCATCTCTTTAACCTGCATATGTTAGAATGCTTATTGTAAATCGGGAATGAACTGACGAAGGGACATAAAATTAGAGTAATCAGTATACGAAAGGTGTGCATGTCATAACAGAAATTCTTTAGAAATGATGCGAGCTCCTTCTCTAATAGAGCTAGATAGTTACAGTAGAAGTTACGGTGATTTATTGTGTAACAATATCGAAGTCGGTGGCTTTCTCGTACTCTCTCTGAAATTGCTCCCAACTTGCTCTCTTGTCGCTTGTGGCTTGTCGCTTGTCTTAGTACTTTACTGGTTACTGGTACTCTTCACTGCTGGCATTTGAAAAAATGTACTGCAAGTTGTATCCTGTCAGGCTGTTCTAAATTACACTGATTTCGCCGCACTGATCCGGGACAACTTTTTCCACACACGTCTAGCTACACACGTCGTTGGTCGTTGCAGTTTGCCATTTCTCATTTCTTATTTGCCATTTGCCATCGCACGATCACAAATGAACTCAAATGACTTGATAGTTTATTCTAACGATGAGCTTGAGGCTATGCGAGAAGCGAAAGCTCTCTTATTACAAGAAAAATTCTGCCAAAGATACAAGAGGTCTTCATCTTTTACGGAAGATGAAATTTCCAAACGACACTTGGCAATTACGACAATAATTTGCAAATCAAGACCTGAGGAGGCAGCAATAAAGTATATAGAATGGATTCGCACACTTTCCAATTGGGGAATTTCATCTTTGAACGATGACCAACTAATGCGATCATGTAAACGCACTGATTACTATCTAAAGTTTTACAAATTGGCAGGAAAAGACATACATGGCACCAATACGTTCTGGATTGAATCGAACGAAAACATTCCTAATGACTTGGAAGAGGAGAAATTCTCTATTTTATGCGGTATCAGGTATCACATGGCTATTCATTCTTGTCCCAAGACTCTCAGAGAAGGTTTGACTTTTGTAATTAACGTGACCAACAAACCAAAAGAGAGGGTTGGCAACGAAAAGAGAATGCAAAAAGTTAACCAGAGCTACCCCTTACGTCCGAAATATATATTTATTGTTGGTGCAAGTAAATTGATGCGGCTTACCATAAACACTCTTTTGAAAATTGGTGGAATTGTCACTAAAGTCAAAATCCTCAAGCGGATAAGGTTCGCTACTCTAGAAGAAATTGTAGATATGCAAAATGGTGGTTCTATCCCCAAAGAGAGTCTACCAAGGCATTTACAGGAATGCAATATTGAAAATAGTAGTTTTGAAAGCATGAAAAATCATGAGGGTGATGCTTTGCGACCCCATCAAGAGGAGATTGCAGAATGGGTCAAAACACGAATAGAGGCTATACCGATACCGAATATTTGATGCATATGACGGTTTCACTCAGTAGGAACTTTTAACCCTTCCAAAATTATATATATTTATATCATTTTTAGAAAGTATATGACTGCCTATCTCGGCTAGTGCAATATTTAATTCTTATCGAATTCTGCCACCGCGGCGTTTAATCTATTTACCATCCCATCAATATCAAACTTTAGAACCTTATCTGGATAACTTCCTCCATCAGGGTAGTACTGGTCATGATTTGCAGTACCCCCCAAAAATGATGGGATATCTCTTTCTCCGTTCAACAAGATCTTGCTAAGTTTAGAATTTGCCTCTTCATGCCCAACGAGTACAATTTTACTAGCTAAACGTTGAGGCATCAAGGGTAAAAGAAGTTTCATGACTGTTTGAATTACAGTTCCTACAGGGCAGGAAACTAAGTGGTTGAGCCGATCAGGATAGCCTTTGACAAGGGCAGAGAGAAGATTGAGCATAAAGGTTGGATTGGGCGGTGGGGGAGAATTGGAATCGGCAATGACAACAAAGTCAGTGACACCGTTAGGCATGGCCTTAATGCCAATATCGGCAAGGCAAATAAGAGCATTGACCTGAGCTTCAACATCTGGGAACCATGGCTACATTATAAGGAAAGGAGTACATGGCATTTTATGTCGAAGAGTGAGATAATCTGTGAATCTTTGTGAATCTATGCACGTCGATAGGAAAAAAAACTAGTCTCACAAACTTACCATTCTGCCTGTTCTAATCCAGAGCACAGGTCTGCCTTCTTTGTCTAGTCCATGCCAGTACATGGACGAATAGTTCAAACTGACAGCGAGTGCTTTCGCCTTTGTGTACTTATCTGACGGTTCACCACTCTCTTGCTTCGCCATAGCGATTAAGTCAGGAAGACCAACAGCATGCTGTTCACGCCACTTCAAGAGCTCCTTGAGTTTCTCCGTGGAGTAGGTAATAGGACGACGAATCGAGGTATCTTTTGAGTATGGTTTCGAAGCTACAGACTCGATATAATCGTCAGAGAGAAACATGAAGTCTTCTGGAAATTCAACCGCGAGATCAGCACGGATAAGGCTGACTTCTTCTTTCGAGACAGGAAACGTCTTTTCCTGGATTTCTCCTTGGTTATACTCTGCGTGCTCGTGTTGATTACTCATTTTTACAGAAAGTTTCTTAATGTTCTTGTTAGTTTGTTGTGCATATTCGACATTCGAAGTGCCAAGTGCCAACTTTCCTCGCATAAAAAAAGCGGCTAACCGTTGCCGTCGTTGTGACTTGCGACTGTTTCCCGCCTAAAATAATGACAAACGGAAATGGATTACTAAGAGATAAGTACACAAATATCTAAAACCAATCAGATATACTCGATATATTCTATTGATTCTCCTGAAGCATCAGGAGATTAATACTTGTATCTGCCATACATTGCATGAACTCATTGAGCTGCTTAGTGTCCAGGCAGCTCGAAATATCATACTCAGATGCAGCTACAGTGTTTGCTAACAATAAAACATGTCGATACCACGTAGACGGCTGAAACGGAGTTTCGATAAATGGTACACCACCATCGAATTCGATGCGACCGTAAACTTCCAACCCTTTTCGCTCCCCAAAGATATCAAATACTTCATTTTTGAAATCTGTCATCCAAATAGCTGTGTCGTTCAAAACACGATAAACTAACGATAATGCCATGGGTAAACAAATCGTTCGAAGACGTTCAACTTCAAAGCGACGTTTCATTTCTTCCTCAGAATCATCATTGGTGACTAGTTTGAGCCAACCCACATCTTGAAACTCCAATACTGACATAAGGGCACTCCTTGCTGATTCTGCTACCTTGAACAATCCGATAGCTTGCTCTCTCTTCTTCTTTACATACCTCATAATCTCCACATTCATTGCTACTTCACTTTCAACGGATGTTGCAGTGAAACGATCATCGAACTTGACTGCAACGATTGATTCAGTATTAGATATATAGTTCTTCCATGATTCATATGCACTGTGAGCGCGAAGAAAGTCAGCTAAAGCATGATATTCTGAAATACTGGATGAAATATTCATATTCTCGATTTCCATGTTTCGCGATTCGGCTTTTCTTGCGATGGAGAATGAAATTACACGTGATTGTAGTAGCTTTGCAGCGTATAACTTAGAGCTCGAAGACCAGTCCATGATGGAATCGGTATCATGTTCATTCAATTTACTGCTCAACTCAGTTGGAATAGACAGTATCAATTCACGCAGAAGAATATTCCCACATATCAAGGAATCAGCGTAATGCTCTTCAAAAAATGTCAACCAATATAAACCATGAATCTTGTAGATATCAATGGAAGAAATTTGCTTCACAAGAGTATCATCATTCAGCCCATCATTACCAAGTGGCAGGAGAGCAAGCCATGATGGAACTAAATCATTCACAATTTCTTCATCCTTTTCCGTCGTAGATAAGATAGCTCGTACAACACGTCTTAAAATTTCAAGATCAAGACCCTCCTCAAAATATTTTCTTGCTTGATTTAGAACCATCTTACGGTCTTTCTCATCTAAGATATGTGAATACCAAAATTTGGTACAGACATCTAGGGTAAGATCTGTTGGAAGCATTGATGCGTACAAGTTGAAAAATTCCCATAGGGGTTTCTCTGACATCAGTCGCAGAAGATATGCTATGATGAGTTGATCTCTTTGAGGTTCAATTGCATCTTTATAGAACTTGGTATACTCTTCGATATCTACTTGACAGAAAGACTCCAAGAATAAAACTAAATGTACCATGAAACGAAGATTTGCCTCATATTCATCAGTTTGAGTTTCATTCGATCGTATAAGTTCAGAAGTCATTCCATATATAAAAGATTTCACATCTTGAACACCCGCTAAAAATGCAGAAATGCCCTTTATCCAAAACGAGTTTTCGTTGAATGAGGATTGAAGGCTATGCAAAAAAGAACCCTCACCCAGTCGGCTCATGTCTGCAGTGCACGTAAGTTGCTCTTCTTCTTCCTTTAAAAATTCTGTCCCAATCAAAGGAAACTTTTCTCCATCTATAATAGATCTCCTTTTGTTGTTGAGAGAATGAAAGACCAGCTCCATTAAATACGCTTGTACACCGTGATAATACAACCAAATCCTATCTAACCAGCTACGAGACAACATCGGGTTATTAGAAGCTGTCTTGATGTCATCTGCCAAAATTGCCATGATGGCAGCTTCTAAGACCAATGCCCCACTGGCAACTTGGGTTAATCCATATCCACTGCTTCGAACTTTAGAATTCATGGCTTCACTTGCTCGCCACACAGTTCTTTTCCAGAGAGCTCGCTGCGGATTCCCAACTAAAGCGTATATTTCGTTGTCATCTTTCATTTCACTATCATTTGGTTGTTCCATTGAAACATGCCCATGTGGTGCATTCCCATCCCAAGCGGCAACACGCCAAGATTGTCCACTGTCTGCACAGAGTTCCAGCGCCTGTGCAAATCTTCCTGCTTTCATCAATTTTATACATTTCGTAAGCAACTGCACTTCGTTCTGATTATCGTTTCCATACAATGGAGCCACATCGTTCACGAAAAAAGGAGCATCTGGATGAATGGAATCAACTTTCTTCTTATTTTCTCCATCTAACCGATTTAGTTTCAAACTTTTGATAGTGTCCTTCCACATAACCTTACTCTCACAATGGGAGATATCAAAATCAATGGCTCTGCCATGACAAGATTGAACCCATTCCAGAATACATTGTCTACGCTTTGAAATATCAGGCGGAGACGGTACATTACCCTCCCCTCCCACAAGATTGCGAAGAGAGTCTTGCACAAGCGATGCCAGTACTGCCGGCTCCAAGGAAGCGTTCTTATCTACAATCTCTTTTACAAATTGGGCAATGCTTTGTTGGATTTCTCCTACAGTAGTAATTGGAAAGTAAAGAAGGAAATCTTCTTGAGCTTTAGGTGATTCCTGTAACAATTTTCCTAACAAAGACCAAAAATGCCCTTCATACTCCAATCGTTCCATCGTTTTCCGATTGGGTGAATCATTTGCTTGTTGTCTCAAACTAGTCGCTTGCGCATATGTAGATCTCATTATGCTATGAATATATTGCATATATTTGTCATTATTGCTTCCGCGGATATTGTTTTGCTCTTGACTGCTATGGAGCATAGCCAGTAATGCATCATGATATGGTCGATAATCACTGTTGAGGGACGGTCTTGCGACAAATTTTGGTTGCGTTACGGATATATTTTGCGCTGCTAGCATTGTATTCTTTCGTGTGTTGCCCTTCATATTCGCATCATCATCATCATCATGTCTGACAAC
>Ga0213868_10003304_pt1 | contig 15074 bp, 10 predicted proteins | sample PICome_9_FD_160087 | JGI IMG/M metagenome (GOLD analysis project Ga0213868, IMG submission 160087) | Coastal seawater microbial communities near Pivers Island, North Carolina, United States - PICO127 | ecosystem: Environmental > Aquatic > Marine > Coastal | place: USA: North Carolina...
TGCATGGACAAATGTTGAAAATGTTTTTTATGGATTTTTTATCTTTCCTTTTATCTGTCTTCCATACATGGCTACAGGGTTGTTCGTTGGATATTTGGCTGGGAAATATTTTGACACACCTCATATATGAAAGAGCCCAGAAGTTAATACAGAGTCTGCTGCAACCTTTATAGGATGATAACGAACAATCAAAAACCAACCAACGTGTTTCGAAGTTATATGGTCTGAAGCACTACCTTTATTCGGATCGATGTTAATGAACTTAACTCTGTTTTCCATGGCACTTTTATCAGCAGTATCTTCTTGGCGGTAGCGAAGGAAGGTGCAGTTAATTGCTTCAAAGTTTTCAGGCTCAACGACTCGGCGCCAGTTTGGCATTACCATCCCTCCCTGGTCGTCGAGTTAGTGTTGCCATCGTCAATTGTTCTGCACCAACTTGTCGCCGTACCAGATACCCGACATCACTCAATTTGTTGGTCTATATCATTTTTCCTCAGGTCTTCAAGTGCGTCGACTAGTGTGAGCAGTTTTATTTTTATCGCAGCACTAAAAGTCCAGAACTAACAAGTACATTACCTGTCGTAAAGCTATCAAGTGCAGCCTAAGTCAATACTTAGTTTGCATCACACTTACTATTAGAGATATTTTCTTGAGCTATCATTCTTTAGAATCACTTCGCGTAGCTAATGCCCTTAAAACCTCATTCATTGCTGACTCTTTAGCCATGCCCATTCACTGGTTTTATAACCCTCTAGAAATAGAACGGGCCTTTCCGGGTGGCATTCAGCAGTTTGAAGCTGCGCCAGCGTTTCATCCCTCCTCTATTATGTCTTTACATTCAAAACGTAAAGGCGGCCGCAAGTCTATTGATACATCAGTCAAAACAGCCATTGATGTAGTTGGCGATGTCATTTTAAAAGATAAGTCACAATTCTGGGACAAGCCGAATATGCATTATCACCAAGGGATGGCTGCAGGCGAGAATACTTTAAATGCCCACTGCGCTCGCCTAATGATGCGTGTTGTCGCCAATTCACCTGATGGCTATGACAAACAAAAATTTGTAAACGCCTATATCGAGTTTATGACAGCAAATCCACCTCGTCACCCAGACACCTATGCTGAGTCATATCATCGTGGCTTTTTTGCTAATTTTATTCAGGGCCGCAAACCAGAAAAATGTGCAATGAAAACACACGACACAGCTTCCATCGGGGGGTTAATCACTATTGCTCCCTTAGTATTCTCAGAACGTCTGAGAGGCACAAGTGAATCTGCAATACAAATTGCTTGTCGAGGACACTTAGCGCTGACACATCCTGATGAATCATTAATGAGAGTCTGCGATCGTTATGTAACACTGCTTTGCGGGCTGATGGAGGAGCCTGACCAAGAAGGTATTAAAGCCTTGTTAGTACAAGCAGGTAAAGGATCACAAGGTTTGGATGTCGCAGGTCTAATCAAACGCAACCTACCTGATAATCAAGTGGTAGGGCACGTGTTTTCACCTGCCTGCTATATTTCAGATTCTTGGCCTATCGTTTTATATTTAGCATATAAATATCTAAACGATCCGTGGAAGGCACTTAAAGTTAACGCCAACCTAGGTGGTGATAATGCCCATCGGGGTACTGTACTTGGCATCTTATTAGGGTTGCAAAGCGATACTGTAGCAAACAAATGGTTTGAAAGGCTGTTAAACCACAATGCAATTGGTCAGGAGATTGATGCACTTGTTAATATGGCAAACGATACTAAAGTTTAATATCGATTAAAACATCAATAATCTATCTTTTATACTAAGGCTCTATAGACAAGCATAAAGCCACTTAGATAATAAAGAAACTCATGCCCATAATCTGCAGAATCCTTCCTATCTATGCTTGCTAAATGGCTGTTAATTGATAATTTGTTATCAACTGGCACTATCGAACCGATTAGCTAGATAGAGAAGTTGATGCAGCAGAGAATGCTTCCTCAGGTTTTTATCGATTATATTGTGAATTAGGTGATTAACCTACTCAGACCTAAAGTCTGATATGGAAGTATCGGGCTTTCATAGCTGAGAAAATAACGGCTTATTCGTTATGTACCATTAAAGTAGTGCTTCGATTGCTTTTGTTAATTTTTCTGAATTTGGTTTAACTCGGCTTGAGAAGTGCTTCACTACCCGACCATCTTTATTAATGAGATATTTGTTGAAATTCCAACTTGGTTCTTGTGACTGTTGGTTGATGACCTCGAACACAGGATTAGCTCTAGCGCCTTTAACAAAACTCGGGGCCACCATGGTGAATGAAACACCAAAATTCTGACGGCAGACTTTAGCTGCCTCTTCTTCAGATTTGGCTTCTTGATTAAAATCATTGCTTGCAAAGCCAACAACGAATAGTCCTTGGTCTTTGTATTTCTGATGTAGCGCTTCTAATCCTTCAAATTGTTTTGTATAACCACAATGACTAGCAGTATTGATAACTAGTAATGGTTTACCTGCAGCCATTTCACAAATATTAACGGTTTCTTTTGAATGTAATTTAGGCAGATCGTAATTAAGGTGTTCTGGACAATTCTCTGATGCAAATGCTTGGAACGACATGGATAAAAATATTACTGCTAATAATCGACTCATTTTGACTAGCCTTGTTGGTAAGATCAGGATTTAAGACATAAAATTTTATAGAAAGTTCTATTCGCTAATGTAAGATAAACTCTTTGGTGAAACACTGTCAAACTAACTAAGGTGATAATTGTACTTCTAACCCTCCGTTATTTTGTGGTGTGTATTTCATATTGAATCACGCTAAGTATAGCTCTAGAAGTGTTTGCGGTTAGGGCTGCTACAAAGAAGGGTTTAATGTGCTTTGAACCTTATTTGCTAACGCTTCCCCATTGATGAAACTCATAATATTTGAAACACTGATTTCTGAGATATAAATTATCGATTCTTTGGTAAAGTAGGCTTGATGTTCAGAGTAAGAACATTAGGTAAAGTAAGTAACTATTGAAAAATATCATTCTCAATAATTTATGACGAATGTTCTACAAAGAGATGAAGACTATTACGATACTGAAAAACTACTATGAATAATCCAAACCATAACCCCTAGAGCTTTAGATTGTGTCACCACAAATTGTATATTTTAGTATAAGCTGGCGATGATGAAGACAGTACCAAGCGTGCTGTAATTTAAACTTTTATTTCGCTGTAGATCTGGCCTGACATGTGGAAGTTATTTAGCACGATGAAACTAAAGACCAAATTCGTATTATTAATGCTTCTGATTTTCATGAGCTCTAGCGTCTATTCTGCCGAGATAACAGGGCCCATTCTTTACAGTAAATCTAAAATTCTTGTCGTAGGTAGCGAACAAAACTTTCCGCCATTTGCTACAGGAATGACTGATGTAACGGCAGGTGGCTTCACCATAGATCTATGGAAGGCGATAGCAGAAGAAGTAGATCTGAAATACACCATTCGCGTAATGCCTTTTGGCCAACTGCTTGAGGAGTTTGAGGAAGGTAGAATTGATGTATTAATTAATCTTGCTATTTCTGCTGACCGTCATAAGTTTGCTGATTTTTCTGTCCCGCATGTCATTGTTAATGGCGCTATCTTTTTGCGTAAAGATAATACCAATATTCACACTGAGGATGATTTATCAGGACAATCTATTATTGTGATGAATGCTGACTTAGCACATGACTACGCTCTATCTAAAGGATGGAGCAAACAACTCGTATTAGTAGACACCGCAGCACAAGGCCTGAAATTACTCGCATCAGGTAAGCATGATGCCATGCTGGTAAGTAAACTGGTTGGCATGCAGTCGATACAAGATCTTAGCTTGACCAATATTAAGCCATTACGTTCGCCAGCAGGCTTCTCACAGAAGTTTGCATTTGCAGTAGCTGAAGGACAAACCGACCTATTAGGCCGAATCAATGAAGCCTTGGCAATTACTAATACTAACGGTATTTACACAACACTTTATGATAAATGGTTTGGAGTTTACGAGGAAAAACAACTTACAACGCGTGAATTAGCAATATACATTAGCCCTTTTATCGTTTTATTTTTAGCCGTTTTTAGCTATTTTTACTATCGCCGAGAGCTTGAACGCAAGCAGGCCGAAGAAAAACTAAAACTGGCCGCCAGTGTATTTACTCACGCTCGTGAAGGCATCACGATCAGCGATGCCACAGGTAGTATCATTGATGTTAACAAGACCTTCACCCAGAAAACGGGCTACAGTCGAGATGAGATTATTGGCAAAAATTCACGCATCCTCCATTCAGGTAGGCAATCACGTGAGTTTTATAAAGACATGTGGAAAGCCTTGTTGGACCAGGGTTACTGGCAGGGTGAAGTATGGAATAAACGTAAAGATGGTGGCATCTATGCTGAAATGAAAACCATCAGTGCAATAAGAAATGAAAAAGGAGTAATCACTAACTATGTAGCGCTCTGTTCTGATATTACACCGATGAAAGAACATGCGGCCCAATTAGAGCGTATTGCCCATTACGATATACTAACTAACCTTCCCAACCGCTCGTTACTCGCCGACCGCTTATCTCAATCCATGGCACAAAGCCAGCGCCATCATAATTCTCTAGCTGTCGCATTTCTGGATTTAGATGGTTTTAAAGATATCAATGACACCCACGGTCATGATGTAGGGGATCAACTGCTCATCGCCGTATCACAACGCATGAAAGAAGCGTTACGTGAAGGTGATACGCTAGCCCGTATTGGAGGTGATGAATTTGTCGCCGTATTAATTGATCTAGCCAACATTGAAGATTGTGAGCCGATATTAGAACGATTGCTTCTGGCTGCATCTAAAACGATAAAGATAGATAATATAGAATTACACGTATCTACCAGCATAGGTATTACCCTCTACCCGCAAGATAACGTGGACGCAGACCAGCTGATGCGGCATGCTGATCAAGCCATGTATGCGGCTAAACAAGCCGGTAAAAATCGTTATCAATTATTTGATACCGTTCAAGATAATGCAATTAATATCCGGCGAGAAAACTTAGAGGCCATGCGAAGTGCATTCGATAATCATCAGTTTGTACTCCATTATCAACCTAAAATTAATATGCGGACAGGTGTGGTAATTGGTCTAGAGGCATTAATTCGCTGGCAACATCCGGAACGCGGTCTACTACAGCCCGATGAATTCTTGTATATAGTTGAGAACCACAGCATGGGTATTCTGATTGGGGAATGGGTACTAGACACGGTTTTGACACAAATTAGTCTATGGCAAGAAGCAGGGCTCAACCTACCCGTAAGTACCAGTGTAAATATCGGTGCGGTGCAATTACAGCAAAATGACTTTGTAAATAGAATAAGTGCATTGCTTGCGGCTCATCCCGATGTTAATCCACGTTATTTAGAACTAGAAGTATTGGAAACTAGTGCCTTAGATGACGTCGCTCATGTGTCGACAGTAATGGATGCCTGCATTGCGCTTGGCGTGAATTTTTCCCTAGATGATTTTGGTACGGGTTATTCATCGCTTACTTATCTTAGACGTCTACCAGCGCGCATGATTAAGATAGACCAGAGTTTTGTTCGCGATATGTTAGTCGACCCTGATGATCTTGCTATTGTTGCGGGCGTTATTGCCTTAGCTAAATCATTCAAACGTGAGGTAATTGCAGAAGGTGTCGAAACCATTGAACATGGCGCAGTACTACTGAAAATGGGCTGTGAATTAGCACAAGGTTATGGCATAGCAAGGCCGATGCCAGCGGATGAAATTCCTGAGTGGATTAATAATTGGGAGCCTGATATCAGTTGGTAATCATAAATAAACCGTGTTTGGGCTCACCTGTAAATGAGTAAGCAATTGATTGGCATACTTAAATGTATCTTTGATGACAAAAAAGCGTTCCTTTAAACCTCCTTGGTAATAACATCGTTATTAATTAGATAATTGTAATATAAGAAATTAGTGTAACTTGTTGATAATCACATAAGATATAAATTTAATGAGTATAAATCTAAAATTCATCTTATCAATTATCGCTGTTTTTATATTAGGTATAACGGCATTGTTGTGGATATACATAGTTTCATTACGCGACTTAAATGTTGAACTTAAAAATATTGAATATAGCCGCCACGAAATGTTTCTTAAGGCTGATGAATTAAGACAAAGCTCTGATGATTTAACCAAATTTGCCAGAATGTTCGTTGTTACCGGTAAGCAGCGCTATAAAGATGATTATCATCTCGTCTTAGCCATTCGAAATGGACTAAAAAATCGACCAAAAAACTATGAGCAAATCTACTGGGATTTAACTGAGCCGACTCGACCCTTGCGACACCCACTTGACTCAAAGAAAGCTTTAAAAGAATCAATACAACAACTTCCTTTTAGTGATGAAGAGTTTAAAAAACTCTCTGAGTCAGAACAGCAATCAAATTTGCTGGTGCAACTTGAAGAACAAGCCTTTAAGGCTATGAATGGTCTATTTAGGGATGAAAAAGGTCAATACAACATTCAAGGCAGTAGCAACCAACAATTAGCCATTAAACTGCTCTATTCTGATGAATACCTTCAAGCAAAACATGCCATCATGTTGCCGATTGATGAATTTATGGTAGCGCTCAACGAGCGGACTGAACATTCCATTGAGACAAAAACCCATGAAATATCGGCGTTATTTTCTAATATATTTATCGCGTTGTCGGTTGGCATCATCAGCTTTGTCGGTTATTTGTTTTTAATGTTAAAGACACTCCATCGGCATTATCAAGAGTTTAAAAGATTATCTAGGCATGATCCTCTTACCAAAATCAGAAATAGACGATCGTTTTTTGAACTATCAGAACAGGTGCTTACTATTGCAAAGCGAACGAAACAACCTTTATCACTAATCATGATCGACATTGATAATTTCAAACATATCAATGATACCTATGGTCATATCATTGGTGATGAAATCTTAATTCATCTGGTCAATTCAATAAACACGCTGATTCGGAAGAGTGATATTTTTGCTCGTTTTGGCGGTGAAGAATTTATAATATTATTGCCAGAGACAGACTTATCTGGCTCAGTTGAACTTTGTGAGAAAATTCGGACTTATATCGAAAATACAATTTTTTCAGATGGGAACATTTCTGTACCTTTTACCATTAGCCTCGGTACTTGTGAGTTTCAAGAAGAAAAGTTACTTCGTGAACTGATTCAAAAAGCCGATACTGCACTTTATCAATCAAAGTTAAATGGCAGGAATCTGACTACATCTGTTTAGTCTTAAAACTTTCTTAATTCTTGTATTAAATTTAAGTATGGAAGCCCACGCTTATTCAACATCTATGGTCATGTGTTTACTGAGATAAAAATATACTCAGCTTATCAGCGTATCAAGTGCTACATAAACATAACCATGGGCCTCAGCAACAGCCTCATAAGTAACGTGATGTTGATAAATATTAACACCTGCTCGCAAATGTCGATTGTCTTGTAAGCTTTGTTGAAGCCCTTTATTAGCTAATTCAATTACGAAGGGTAAAGTTGCATTAGTCAATGCAAAGGTTGAGGTTCGAGCAACCCCGCCGGGCATGTTAGCCACACAATAATGAATAATGTCATCGACCACATACGTCGGATGATCATGGGTAGTCGGCTTTGATGTTTCAAAACAACCACCTTGATCAATCGCCACGTCGACTAATACCGAACCGAACTTCAAGTTAGCTAACATTGCCTTTGTCACTAATTTAGGGGCTGTTCGGCCTGCCACTAATACGGCACCAATGATTAGATCAGCATGGCTTAATGCTCGCTCAATCATATCTGAGGTTGAATATAGTGTTTTTAAGGATGGGCCAAACTGCTCATCCAAGATTTTCAGACGCGCTAATGATTTATCAATAATGGTGACATCGGCCCCTAAGCCTACCGCCATTCTAGCAGCGTTAGTACCGACAACCCCACCGCCCAATACCACTACATTTGCTGGAGCAACTCCTGGTACGCCTCCTAATAAAATGCCCAAGCCACCTTGTGTTTTTTCTAAGGCATGCGCGCCAACTTGTATCGCCATTCTGCCGGCGACCTCACTCATTGGTGCTAATAGTGGCAAACCACCGTTGTTGTCCGTGACCGTTTCATAAGCGATGCAAGTTGCACCTGATTCCACCAGCTCTTTGGTTTGAGTCAGATCTGGCGCCAAATGCAAATAGGTAAATAAAATTTGATTGGCTCTCAACATTGCCCGTTCTACTAATTGAGGCTCTTTCACCTTTACAATCATGTCAGCTTGAGCAAAAATATCGCAGGCTAATGCCACAATTATGGCACCCGCTTGTTGATAATCAGTATCAGCTAAGCCGACACCAGCACCAGCATCATGCTCTATCAGCACCTGATGGCCAGCATTAACTAATTCACGAACACCCGCTGGTGTCATACCGACACGGTATTCATTATTTTTAATCTCTTTCGGCACACCTATTAACATGACATTTCTCCAGTTTTTTGTTGCTGGTTTTTCTGCTGTAATGACACTATCATAAACTTATCCCAGATGAACTAGCCCTAGCAAAAAAATACCCTGACACTTTAGCCGATTTGCACTTCGACAAACGGTTTATTCGAGAATTAGCTACTACTTACTACTAATCATCATCCAGTGAAAGAAGATAAAATTTTTCCTCGTGATACCAGAAATCTACAGCTATAAACTAAACATATTCACAGTCACACACTCAGGTAAATTAGCCGAATGACAGCTACATCCACTACACCAACGATCCTCACCCAAACACTCGTACTACTTATGGCAACGGCAACAGGTATTGCTGTTGCAGGAAATTATTACGCCCAGCCGTTGTTACACACTATCGCCGCCGAATTTGGGTTAACTCAAGCTAGTGCAGGTGCTATCGTCACCACCGCACAATTAAGTTATGGCTTGGGCCTGATTCTATTAGTCCCGCTGGCAGATATTTTAGAGCGGCGACGTTTGATCTTTATCATGCTAATGCTGGCCTCAATAGGATTAATTATTAGTGGCTTTGCACCCAGCCTACCTTGGTTATTATTTGGCACGGCACTCACTGGGCTGAGTTCGGTTGTGGCGCAAGTATTGGTGCCTTTTGCCGCAACCTTGGCGGCCCCAGAACAACGTGGTCGAGTAATAGGCATTCTGATGGGCGGCTTACTGCTAGGCATTCTGCTGGCAAGAGTAGTGGCGGGCGGTTTATCAACATTAGTGAACTGGCGCTTTGTTTACTGGATGGCAGCCCTAGCCATGTTTATTGTTGCCATTGCGATGACTAGAGCCCTGCCACGTTATCGTGCTGATAGCCTAATGAGTTACAAACAACTGTTAATTTCTGTTGTTGCATTATTTGTTGAAGAACCGATCCTCAGACATCGCGCCTTACTTGGCTTTATATCATTTTCATTATTCAGCATGCTCTGGACACCATTATCATTTTTACTGTCAAAACCGCCTTATGAGTACTCTGATGCTGTCATTGGTTTATTTGGTTTGGCTGGTGCCGCAGGTGTCATAGCTGCCTCATGGGCTGGACGTTTTGCCGATGCCGGCAAGGGTAAGTTAGGTACTCGCCTAGGCTTGCTAGCCTTATTACTTAGCTGGATTCCACTGTATTTTGGTCAAGTCTCATTGATCGCACTATTTGCTGGCGTGTTATTGCTTGATCTGGCAGTGCAGCTTGTTCATGTCAGTAATCAAAATGTGATTTATGCATTGCGTTCTGAAATCCGTAACCGTCTCAATGCAGGGTATATGACCTGCTATTTTATTGGCGGTGCATTTGGATCGTGGCTGTCGGTAAACCTTTTTCAGCATTTTGGCTGGACAGGCGTTTGCATTGGCGCGGCCATCCTTGCAGGATTTGGTATCATAATCGGTCAATTTGGAGGGACTTCAGCCAAAACTCCGGAGCAGCAATACGAAGCTAGCTGATAATTTTCATCTATTTTCTCTCATGTCCCATAATATCGATAAACTCCCCTTTCTAGAGAATGATTTTTTTGCTAGATTGGAGCATACTAAAACCTAAAGTTTCTATAGAGGAGCTTGGCTATGATTAAAGCAATTTTGTTTGATATCAGCGGTGTACTCTATGATGATAAAGCTCCGGTCAAGGGTGCCGTCGAAGCTATAAATCAACTGCTGTACTCTGGAATACCCTTAAGGTTTGTTACAAATAGTTCTCGCTCAACAGAAGCTACGATTTTGGCTACCTTGCAAAAGATGGGCTTCGCTATCAATGACTCTCAAGTTTTTACTGCACCTAGTGCAATTAAACATTTCTTGCAGACAAATAATCTCAGACCTTACTGCTTAATACATCCAGATTTGGAACCAGAATTCGCTGACTTTGATCTGTTAGATCCAAATGCTGTCGTCGTCGCGGATGCTGCAGAACGCTTTGATTACAATCATCTCAATACCGCATTTGGACTACTTCTAGAAGGTGCCCCGCTTATTGGGATTGGCCGTAACCGGTATTTCAAAAATCAAGGCAAATTATGTTTGGATGCGGGACCATTTATACAAGCATTAGAATATGCCGCAGATGTAGAAGCTCAAATTATGGGCAAACCAGCGTCAGCATTTTTTATGGCGGCAGTTAATTCCGTAAACTGTTTACCAGAAGAGGTATTAATGATTGGTGATGATGCTGAGGCCGATGTGGAAGGGGCACTCAAAGCAGGGTTAAGCGGCTGCTTAGTCCAAACAGGTAAATATAGACAGGGTGATGACTCTAAAATTTTATCGATGGGAGGCGAATGTGTACCCTCTGTCGTTGAGGCAATTTCCCCTTTTTTATAGCATTATCACTACAGAATATTTAGTAAGAGAAATTGAGTCGCCCACAAGTAGTATTTTGTTATTAAGCCACCATAAAGGATCCTAACTTTTAACCACTTTTACCCATTGATGAAGAAAGTACCAAATATAAATAGTACTGAACTTAAAGATATTATTTTAAAACTATAAGAGGAGTTGATTTGAATGGCTAGAAATAAATACAAATTCAATGATGTTGGTTTTTTATCCGATGAAAGTAGCACAAATCATATTGCCTTAGAGGTTATAAAATCTGAATATTTCAGCATTTGTAATGATCTAAATGTCTTGGCTCATTCTGCATTGAATCAAGCGGTAGTACATCCAGATAACCGGAAAGAAGTGTATATCATGCTCTATTTTCAGCGAATGTTATCTCACTACCAAGCAATGATTATTATGGCTGAAAGAGGAATGGTGCACCAAGTAGAGATCATGCTACGTTGCATGCTAGAAACCTTATTCGATCTCGTCGCATTCCATAAGAATAACGATTTATTTGATGCCTTAATCTTCGGTGATGATGAGCAAAGGTTACAACTACTCGTGCAAATAAGAGAACAACAAAAAACAACAGCAACCTATACTCAAGATGAAATCGAAGACCTAGATAAGCTTATTGCTAACGCTGAAGATCTCAATCGAGAAGATTTCAAAGTTTATATGAAAGCAGATATGGCGGGCATGCTTAATGACTATCGCACCACTTATCCATTACTCAGTCAATCAGTGCATACCAGCATCCATTCGATAGAAACAGACCTGATTTTTGATGATTATGATGATGAAATTATTGGTATAAATGCCATTGTGCAAAAAACAGGTGACATGTCATTATTGCTGATGACCAGTGCCAATTACATTGCTATTGGCATAGAAATGCTGTTAATTGCTTTCCCTAACAATGAATGTAATGATGAGCTAACTTATCTAAAAGATAATATTCAAAAAGCATGGGAAAAAGTTATCGTTGCCGTGCAGCATAGATAAGATCAGCTATTTTGATTGTAGTAAGATGAAAAATTTTATGGGAATGATTCATTGTATGATGCTTACCAATCCGTTTTCATGAATATGTGGTTAACACCACTTCTTTTAAGCCGTCTAGTCATTGCTCTATTCTTGGGCTTAACAAATGTTCTTAGTCTTGCAGATAATCTTCAGGAAGGCCTCACCGCCTATCAACAACAGAATTATCAAACCGCTCTCAGTGCTTGGAACCTTGCCGCACAACAAGGTGATACCGATGCAGAATATAACTTGGGCCAATTATACCGTTTGGGTCAGGGGGTTAAACTAAGCTACCCAGTAGCCCAATCGTATTATTTAAAAGCGGCCAAAAAAAATCATCCTCTTGCTCAACTCAATTTAGGCACGATGTATTATTCTGGCATGTTAGGGGTCGACCAACAGGAAAATGCCTTTTACTGGCTTCAGAAAGCGGCAGAAAATAATAATGCCCCTGCCCAATGGATGATTGGCATCATGTTCTTTAATGGCCAAGGTGTAAGCCAAGATAGTATAGCGGCCTACTCCTGGCTCACCCTAGCAAGTGAACAACAGCACCCGCAAGCAATCCTCGACCAAACAAAGCTTAAAACTGCAATGAGTGCAAAGCAGCTCGACCTTGCTGACACCTTAACCAACGCGTTTAGGCAAAACAAAGCGGCTAGTGCCGCAATCCAGCAGCAAGAAGAAAATGCCTTTTATTGGCTTCAGAAAGCGGCAGAAAAAGGCGATGCCCATGCCCAATGGATGATTGGCAACATGTTATATAATGGTCAAGGTGTAAGCCAAGACAGTATCGCCGCCTATTCATGGCTGACATTAGCAAGTGAACAACTTCACCTACAAGCAAGCCTCAAACTAAATCAAGTCAAAAACGAGCTCAGTACTGAGCAAATTAGCCTCGCCAACAACTTAACAACCGCTTTTAGGCAACAGCACAAAGCTAATACTGTCATCACGCAAAAACAGCTAGTAAATAAACCAGAATATCGCGTGCAAATCGGTGCATTTAAATCTAAACAACAGGCTACTTTAGTATTAACTCAGCTCACTAAAAAATATCCTAAACTAGTGTCGCAACAGATATCGACTATTACTCAGCCCGATACAGCTTCAACTAAACCTGAGTTTTACCGATTACAGTTAGGGGCATTTGATAACCAAAATGACGCGAACAAACTGTGTCAGCACTTAGAAAACAACAAACAAAGCTGTTTTGTAGTGAAAGTCGTAGATCCACATTATTAATCTACAGCCAATTGATTACATAACTGCTACTTACATGTGTATAGCGCCATCAGGCGTGGGATAACATTATCGAAATTAAAAGCAAAAGTCGCTATTTTGCCTATTTTTCAAGCATAAGCAGTACAGATCCTGTTATCCTAAAGTAGTACGAGACACCGTGAAACATGCTCATTCACCTCATTTGGTAACAAGAATATGCGCGAAGAATCAGGTAAGTTGTATATTGCATTGCTTAGTATTCATGGCTTAATACGTGGCCATGATCTCGAACTAGGCCGCGATGCGGATACCGGCGGACAAACACTTTATGTGCTTGAACTTGCTCAAGCACTGGCTTTAGAGCCAAACGTGGCACGTGTTGATTTGTTTACACGACGTGTCGTTGATAAGCTGGTCGATGATGATTATGCCAAACCTATCGAAATTATCACCGATAAATTACGCATTATTAGAATTGATGCAGGCCCAGATCAATATATCCCAAAAGAACAGTTATGGGATTATCTCGATATTTTTTCCGATAACGTTACCGATTTTATGCGTAATGCTGGAGAATTTCCCGATATCATTCATACCCATTATGCTGATGGCGGCATTGTCGGCGTGCATCTTGCTAATCTGTTTGGCATTCCACTTGTTCATACCGGACATTCGCTAGGTAGAGTGAAACGAAGTCGTTTGTTAGCTAGTGGCTTGACGGCAGAACAAGTTGAACGCATCTATCACATGTCACGACGTATTGAGGCTGAAGAATTAACCTTAGCGACAGCAGAACGAGTCATTACCAGCACCCATCAAGAAATCGAAGAGCAATATGAAATCTACGATCACTACCAACCTGATCAGATGCGTGTTGTCCCACCTGGTACTAATCTCAAACAATTTACGCCGCCTACCGGCCAAGAACTTGAATCACCATTATTTACTGAGTTAACTGAGCATTTAATCGAACCCAAAAAGCCGATTATTTTAGCTTTATCTCGACCTGATATGCGTAAAAACATAGGCGCGCTCATAGATGCATTTGGCCAATCAAAGACATTACAGTCATTAGCTAATTTAGTCATAATTGCTGGCAATCGAGATGATATTGATGATCTTGAAGAGGGCGCACAAGAAGTATTTCATACCTTACTAGTGGCGATTGATCGATATAACCTTTACGGAAAAGTGGCGATGCCCAAGCATCATCGGCGTGATCAAGTGTCATTGATTTACCGTATTGCTGCTGCATCTGGGGGGGTATTTGTTAATCCAGCTTTAACTGAGCCGTTTGGCCTAACCTTGATTGAAGCAGCGGCATCAGGCTTGCCACTGGTTGCAACAGAAGATGGTGGCCCAAGAGACATTATTGGTAACTGTGAAAATGGTTATTTGATCGACCCCTTGGAAAGTTCGACTATTACCGAAGCCCTATTATCATTACTTCAGGACAAGGAGCACTGGCAGGACTATGTTGATAAAGGCTTGGAAGGAGTGAAACAGCATTATTCATGGGATGCCCACGTAAAAAGGTATCTTAAAATTATCATGCCGATAGCTCAACGTTCAGAATATTTAATCCGTCAGCCAGTCACTCGCCGTTCATCTCACAAAAATGAGTATGTGGTAATTACCGATCTCGATCTTAATTTGATTGGTGATGATGAAGCATTGCAACGACTAATCGTATTGCTTCGTCAGAATCGTAAGACGGTTAAATTTGCTGTCGCCACCGGCAGGCGTTTTGATATTGCTTTAAAATTATTGAAAAAACATAAGATTCCAGAACCCGATATATTGATCACGAGTGCCGGTACAGAAATTTACTACGCCCCTAAATTAACCCCAGATATGGCTTGGAACAAGCATATTGATCATTCGTGGTCACCTCATGCTATCAGACGGCTATTAGATGATTATCCTGGTTTAAAAAGACAGCCTAAATCTGAGCAGAGCCGTTTTAAATTGAGCTATTT
>Ga0213868_10003306_pt1 | contig 15069 bp, 9 predicted proteins | sample PICome_9_FD_160087 | JGI IMG/M metagenome (GOLD analysis project Ga0213868, IMG submission 160087) | Coastal seawater microbial communities near Pivers Island, North Carolina, United States - PICO127 | ecosystem: Environmental > Aquatic > Marine > Coastal | place: USA: North Carolina | collected...
ATCGGAAGAGTCCTCCTTCTTCTTCTTCTTCTACAACAGGAGCATCGTGCGGGGATGAATCAGAAGAGCGTACTTATCCCGCCATTACATCCATCTATGCAGCAGGATCCAGCTCAGCAGCTCTCAGCTCAGCTGGTGATTTGTACACTTGGGGATGCGATAATGCAAATCATCTGGGCCTTTTGATTCCAGATGTTTCATCGATTCCAAATATTGAGCCCTGTCAGCGCCTGAGCTCCTCGTCAAGAATACAGGATTCTCGATCTTTTGATTCAAGGCTCAATGTATTGTCACCAAGAAGGGTTGATGTTTTAAACCAGGTGGGATTGAAGGTTGAAAGTGTAGCCATGAGTCCCAACTTTATAATAACAATTTGTTCTGAGATGGATGTTAATGAAATTCTAGATGAAGATTCTTTCATGATAGGAAAATCAATGGATGCCGTTGAAAAATAATGTACAGAAAAGCATTTCAGTTGAGATAGACTTCTGGTACTATCTGCTTCAAAAGATGATGAACATAGATAACAAGACTGATAAAGCTTAGCTATAGCATAAATAAAGGTCACGAGCAATCAATTTCGAATTACTTAGTTCTTATAACTAGAAATAAAATTCTCGACTGCAAGGCCAAAGTACGCTCCTCCACAAAGACCAATGAAAATAGAAAGAAGAAGCAAAAGACTTGTTGCGTTCTTATATTCTTCTGAATGAACAAGTGTAGGGGCAACTGTAAAATTAGAAGAATGGATGAATCCAGAAGTAAGTCCGAACAAAAGGACTACAAAGCAGCTGAGTAGATCATTCACTGCGTGAACAACACAGACCCCAAAGAGTGGGAAAAATACAATCCTCATTATAGTAGGATACCAAACAAGCTTGTTGTAATGGACAAGTTGATTGCAGCCAGAAACTTCGTCAGAAGTGTCACCATCACTCAGTATCTCGCGCTTTCTTAGTAGAAGACGAAATGGTATCCAAGTTTCTTTCATGCAGATATATCTGCCTAAACAATCTGCTCCATTGAATACTGCAATATTGACAACAGCTAACCAATTCCCCAGAGATGGTGAAGTTGATGAAGAAGGTATCGAAACCACCACTCCAGGGAAAAGGGATAAAGTGATGAAAAAGTTGAGAAAAGCCGATGCGATAGGCTTCCAAACTTGAAGAAATGTCGTCTTGTATATATTGGCTACTTGCACAATCAAAGATGATTGGCGATTCAAAGTCGATAGGTTATGTTCAGGATTGTGTAAAAGATTTAAGGAATGATCTCTGCTGCTGTCTATTTCATCATCGACGTCATCTTGGTTTTGAACTTCTGATTCCAACCGACCATGATCCACTAACCGCTTCCATGTTTTATATCTATCATTATCTATCTTTACCAGCACAACGGTAATGATAAGAATAACTTCGAAACCAAAAGCTATCCAAATTAAAAGATTGGCACCTTTCCGCAATCCTTCAGTTGTAGTAGTATCAAACAAGCTTCTTGTTACAAGTCGAAGTACAGAAACAATAAAACCACTTAGAGCACCCCCCATCGTTGCAGCTGCTGAATAACTTGGTTTGTTGTACGAAGCTGCAAGTACATATAGACCTGACTGAGACATTGCATCCGCTATGCCGATAAATGTCGAAAATACATTAAGTGTAATCATATTTGGTGAACGTGGTAGAACCAAAAAGACCAAAAGAAACAGAAATGTGAAAACAAATCCAAAGAGCACACGATTCTCTGGATATGATATTTCAATCCACGGTTTGACTTTATGCAAGAGTTGTTTCGAATGGTACGAAAGTCTAATGGAAAGAGAGGAAGATTGATGGTGTAGCATACCTCCTTCATCATGACTTGAAATATTATCTTTCTTGATGAGTGTAGAGAAAGGAAGAAGAGACAAAGTAACCACAAACATAGCAGTGAGTTGGAATGATACCATCTGTCCCGATACGTTCTCAATAGACGGATTGATTGCCTCAAAATAGTCAATGCAAGACACAAATGCATTGTAGGCAAATAGAGTTCCCATACCCATTATCATGAAACTGGATTTGAGTAGTGCTTCCGAGAATTGCACTGGTTTTGTTTGCGTATCTTCGTGAACCGTTGTCTGCATCTCATTGCGAATGGGCACACAACTGAATGATTTATTGGACGTCGTAGTTGTTTTAATTTTGTGTGATGATGATGATGATGATGATGATGAGTTGTGACAAGTGTCAAGTGTCCATTTCTGACTTTTTTGATTCCACGGGTTCTCGATGTTTGTAAATATGAATAATGAGGCCTAAATAGTACCAAAATCAGCGCGCTATGCAGGCGACGGCCCAACAAGACTGGAAATAGAATCGTTTTCACGATGGCCTAACCTTTTTTGGTGTAAAAAAATCCAAGACCTGCAAGCGTGAAAGGGCTTCGTCCTCACATCCGTACCGCAACGAAACGTAAAGTGTACTGACTGATTATCGACACTTTCAACTTTTATAAAAATAATAATCATGGGTTGCCAACAGAGTAAGAGTGCCACAACTGTAAACACACCCGTCAAAACTACAAATGCTGCAGTGCGCGACCAGACCTCTGAACTTAAGACGACGCCGGTAACGCCTGCTTCGCCAATGTCCACGGGTTCCTATCGTTCGGTAAACCTCCCCCGTGAAGTGGCGAGAATATCCGATCCGGGAAAGCGTTTATTCACCTTGCTGAAAATTTCATTGCAAAAGAAAGACGATCTCGTCTGGTCAAGGGTGGTTAAGATATGCGAAAAGACTCCTCAGGCGTGTGACTATATTGAACCCAAGACAAAGGATACACCTTTGCATCTTGCTTGTCGAGTGCTTACTGCATTTCCATTCGATGATGACACGCAGGTTAGTCCCCTTGATGCAATTCGTGTCATGATTCGCTGTTTGGCAGATATTGTGGGACGTTCCAATGCTTCTGGGTACATTCCACTTCATGATGCCATTCGACCTCTTGCTCACTCACTACTGAACGCTGCATCGTTGCATATGCACTCTGAAGTTCTTAATTTATTGATTGCGGCAGATTATGAAGCGTCTACGCAGTATTTATCACGCAATGATGTTGTATTTGATCCAGACGATGGAGCTTGCACTCCACTGTATCATGCAGTTGCGTCTATACCTGATGACTTTGCGCAACCACCAGGACCATCTGTTGCATTTATATCGGCGATTCATTTCCCCTGTCCTCAGATGGTCAGTGTCAAGAATGCATCAAATTATGATAAGCCTTTGGCGCTTTTATATCGTCGTTTTTCTCGTCAGTTTGATCACTCGGAGAAGTTTTTCCCTGGAGATAACAGTAAAGAAGAGATTGTCCGATATCGTCATATGTATAAGACAGCGGCTATGAATACCTGGAAGGTGATTGTTGCCCTTCTAGATCCGCTCTCGGATAAAAGAAAAAGTGTGAGTGATTTTTTCATGGTACATGCAGCTGTTAGAATGGATACTCCGCCCGACTTGCTTAGGTACATTATTGAAACTCGACCTGAAGAAGTCAGGCAGGCAAATGAACAAGGAAGGCTTCCACTTCATGTTGCTGCCGCTTGTCCTAAAGATCAAGCAGGGAATAGATATCACTTCAAGTTTGTTGTCGATGAATTATTGTACTCTTACCCAGATGCAGCTGCAGCGACTGACGCTGATGATAAACTACCTTTGCAATTGGCAGTGGATAGTGGAAAGTATTGGATTGGCGGTGGACTGAAGAGTTTGTATGATGTATACCCTGATGCGATGGAAATGGTGAACATGGATGAAAATCCATTAATTAGGTCCGCTCTAAGTTTTTCGACCAATTTTGCGGAAGAGCATGCTTCCGATGAAAAGAAAGTTCAAGATAGCATCACAAAAGAAGAGCATTATGATGCAATTATGATGGTACAAAAGTCAGATGCAGTCCTAGGGGATGTCATCTCAGCAATGTGGGCGAATGAAGAAGATGCGGGTATTCAAATGCTTGGCTGTATGACACTTTCGCAAATGGCTGAAAAATGCAAAGGTGACTCCGCTAAACTCAATATTATAGCTTTGAATGCTGTGACAACTATTGTGAATGCCATGAAGAATCATCCCAATGAACCTGCCGTTCAAGAAAAGGCTAGTTGCGCCCTTCGTTTATTGGCTCCGGCAGATAACTACCGTGAGGTATCGTTCGCTGCGTCGGGGGCAGCTGCAGCCATCGTGGGCGCAATGCAGGCGCATGTCAGTGATGCTATTGTGCAGAAAGAAGCATGTTCTGCTCTAAGAAATATTGTAAAATATGGTGGCCCCGATCGGGCCACTGTTATTGCAAGTGTTAGTGGATTCACTGCCTTACAAAATGCACTTGGTGCTCATCCTGATGATGCCGCTGTTCAAAGAGAAGCATGTTTAACTCTCGAATCCTTGACAGGATTTAAGGATGCTCACCTTCCAGACTTGCCTGGATCTCAAACTGCCCCTTTACTTGAGGCTGCGGCCAAGAATCATCCTGAAGAGTGCCAAAAGATTGCTGAAATTGTTTTGTCTAGACTGTCATAAGACCAAGACATCTCAAATGAATCGACATTGTATAACTCCCCTACTAGATTGATAATAATAAGTATTCTCGTCAACTTTTAAATCTTTAACTGAAATTAGTGTGTTTTTGTTAATTAAAATTTTCCACTTCTCCCCTAAGATGGTATCATAATGTTTTTCTGTTAACTTCCTGTCTCAGCAGTGGCAGCATCGGGTTCTTGTTTACTGCTTGATTCCTCTGTTGATGCTACAAAAGGCGCACTATTCGCAGCCGAAGCGGCTCGTTTTTGCATAATATCCAGTATACTATCATCGACATAATGTTCAAATTCCTTGGCAATGATACTGTAGTCACTATCTCTTCCATTGAACTTCACACAGTTATGTACAATAAGCCCAGCCTGTTGATGCAGCTCCTGAAATGTTTGGATATAGCCACAGAGAACAAATTTCTTCAACAACGTCATATCCGATGGGAATTTGATTCGTTCTACATACCCGGGTGCCTCGGATGGATTCACGGCCTTCCTAAACACAGCTGCTGTTCTATGATTTGATATTCGTTTTACTAACGCTAGCAATCCAGTAATATCAGTTTGTTTCTGTGTATAAATTTGATTCAAAGTTTTCAAGTCAATCATCTTTTTGTACTTTTCTATGGATTGATGCTTTCGTTGTTCTGGAGGAGCCATGTTGTTAACCGATTTTTTCTTCTTGTCCGAAGCAATGATGACTGCTTGACGAGCTTGGAACAATTGTGAATGAGGTGGAGGATTAATATCAAAGGGTTCTCGAAGTCTACCTAGTAGAGATGATACAGTGAAGTATCGGTCTAAAGGTGACAACTCACAATTCAATATTTCCTCGGTTGTTGAAAGGAAGTTTGATGTGTTATTTGCTGTTGCGTCGTATTCTGGGGGTATGACTGGGATAATAGGACGCGATGGTACAATGCCTTCGTCGATTTTGTCATTTGTATTATTACTGCCCCCAAGAGTAGATGACGGCGATGATGATGCAAGATCCGCTTCAAGAATTTCAATTTCTTTCAAAAGCGCCTTTTCGCATTCTATGGCTTCCTCCAGGGTCTGCTGTAGCTCATGTGCTGGTAGGCCATCTGTGAGACGAAATATGGTCTCATACATCAGTTCTTCTTCATCACTGCTTAAGACAGGTACATTATCAATGCTCATTTTTCAATTAAGTTAGACGGATACCAACGAGGAATGCTTGTGTCTGTGAGAATGAATGTCCGCTGCAAGTGCTGAATGTGCTGGAAGGTATTTTGTATTTTTATTGTATGTTGTGTGCTCTTTGCTGGTGAAATAATGAGGTTTTATTGTCCTTGTTAGTACAAGTGTTTCCAAATCAATCCATTGAAACGAGATAGTTGGACACAAAAGGTTGCAAACAAAACAGATTAAGACCATGAAACCAACTCGTGTGCCTCCTATAGTCTCCTTCTTTCAAAAAAATAAAGAAAGTCTAGGGAAATATTTTAAAACGTCATCCTTTCACAATAACAATCGCTTCTTCTCACTTGAAAACACGCGCAGTGCCTCCTTTTTTGACTCGAATCCTAGTTCCAATTCAAACCCGACGCTACAAGGATCGATACTCTTGATTCTCTTATCCTTTGCATTATCTGAATTATTGAGTTGGTTTGGATTATTTCAAGACTCAAGTGGACTTGGAGATCAAGAACGAGCGAAACAGTTCGGTAGGACATGGTTTGGTAACCACAATCAAGATGATGCTGAAAATGAAGAATACAATGAGGCCACTCTAGAAGAAAAAATGGATGATTTAGCTGATTCTTTTCGATCGTGGTGTAGGCGGAGTAGAAAAAGGGGGGGAATCTTTCATTTGCCAACTTGGAAAAAACGTCTAGTTGGATTATCGGAAGCGTGTAGTCTTTTTGGTGTATATGATACATTTCATACAGTACTTTCATTCAAACATCAGTTTGCTATTGGATGCAGTGTGGGTATGATTTTTCAACAGACTGCCAAAATGGTTATGAATATTGGTTTAGGAGTTTATGTGTTTTCAGAAATTATTTACAATATAAAAAAAGCTGGTGAAGAGTTCAAAGAGCACGATGAAAGAGTATATTCTTACAGTAGCGATGAGGATGATGATGATGATGATTCATCTCGTCATTCTTTTGAACGGGTTCATCGTGATGTGCCGACCTTTGGGTTATCTAATACAGTTAATATCTTGCTTGAAAGGCTTGATCAATTTCGAGTAGAAGTGAGAAGAAGAATTTCATCCATAGGTCAGCCTGTGGACAACAGCCATCATTGGTATTTTGATGACAGTGAGGGCACTGCAATTGTCGGTGCTATTGTTGGTATCATTCTCAAATCTTTGATGTGATTATGAGATGAATGTGACAGTGCGTCAGCATTTCTGTGCAAATCATTTGAAGTCGATCCTCATTACCAATCAGTCAAAATTCTGATCAATATACCTATATCATTAATTGTGGTAATTGAAATTTGATATCTTCAAGATTTTCATACATATTTCGCGTTGTAATGTATATTTGTATCCTAGCTAGAGTGTAGTGTTAGGATAGTATCGTACTGATCGATTCTCTGGCTGATGGCGGCACGCGGCACGAAGCCACGAAGCACGAGTCACGAAGTATGCACACAACAGACAACCAACACTACACAGCACCACCCTCCACAATAAACAACAACAACATTCAGTGGTGTAAACTTTTTTGAATTGCTCCATCGCATACTTTATTGTTTGCAGTATAGCCTATTAAAAAATAATTTCCAGCATGAATATTTCACTCAAGAAATCGAAAAGTGCATCAACGAAAAATTTCAATTATGGCCTGAATAAACGTGGTACAAGTTCTGTCCTAATGGATGGATCGTCGTCAGAGGATGAAGGTGGAAATAATCATGATCAACGTAAGAAAGTTGAATCGTCGGTTCAACTATTAAACAAAGAGTTGCTTTCGGAACAAGCAGCTCTAAGACAACGTGCAGAATCAGCTATGAAAAATGCGACGAACTGTGAAATATATGATTACGATGGTCAATACGAGTCATTTGCCTCAGGGAAAGAAAAAGCGGAAACCAAAGTATCTCAAGATCGTGGAGAAAGGAAAAAATCACGATATGTTGAAACTCTTTTGAATCATGCAAAAGAGCGGCAATATGAACGAGAACTCGTATTAGAGCGTAAAATTGCAAGAGAACAAGCCGCTGAAGATACAAAGGGCGAGTTTTTGGGTAAAGAAAAGTTTGTGACGAAAAGCTACAAAAGAAAATTAGAGGAACGTGAAGCCTGGAAACATCAAGACGATGAAAAAAATAAAATGAATGAGGAAAATGACGTGACTAAAAAGAAGGAAGAAGGATTATTGGGTTTCTATAAGAATATTGGTCAGTTCGGTGGTGCTGAAGAGACGGTAAAGAACTCATCAGATAGCACTTTAACCAATAATATAGCTGGAGAGCAGAGTGATGAAAGTCGTTTGAGACAAAAAGATGTAGTCTCTCACATGGGGCAAGCTAATATAGAAGATGAAGATAATCAATGCAAAGATGAAGTTCAAATTGATAAAGAACTTGAACAAGAAACTTTGAGAGTTAAAACTCTAGAGAAGGTTCTAAAGGCAAGAGAACGCTACTTGAAACGGGCTCAATTGCAAATGGAAAAAGTTTCGACATTTTGATTCAAATCAGTGGGACTTTCTAACTTTATCATGGAGTAAAATTAATTTGAAGACTATGTGGAGTCTGTTATGTTCAATGGAATAAGTGTATTATACATGTATTTTCTTTGCATTGATCTATTTCGCATTACTTTTTACAATTGTCTACATGTTACCGTTTACTGAAACTGTAAAGAATAGAATAGCTGACGTCTCTACCGGCGTCACACGTCTCACGTGTTTGTTGTTTGGAATTTGGAATTCACTCTTCACTCTGTGTTTCAGAGACTTACTCGGTAGACCATTACGATAGTCACTTAGCTAGTACACTATACTTGTACGCAGGATAAAGAATACATCACCCACCACTCGCTTATGACTGTTTGTTGGTATGAGCGCAAGGCTTTCAAAGAGATAGAAGGATGAATACAGCAAGCGTAGACCAATCAGCTCTTAAGGCACTAAACTTATGGTTCCATCATGTCTTTTTTGGAGCTCTCGATCGTGATGAAGAAAATGACAATGACTCTTGCCTTAAAAACACAGTTTGTGATCACATCGAAGAAGACAAGCATTTTCAAGTGATGAAAGAAAGATTTCTCACAGAGCTTGGAATGGGACCAAAGTATTCGTGGTCGTTTGAAATTTCAGAAATAGCACATTGTCAACAACTTGGAACTTGGGATTGTGGTTTAGCTTGTCTTATTATGATTGCACGGTGGATAAAGTACGAATTGGCTTTACATGATAAGTCAAAAAGTGGAATTGTGGCATATGGGAAAAGTTCGCCTATAACGAGCGAAGAAGTACTACAGAGACATCAGTTATTACGAAAAGTGAACACTGAATCCATATGGACAATAGATTTGTTCATGTTATTAGATGAAATGTTTCATAATGAAAATGGAGATATATGGATCAATACTTATGGTTCAAAGATTTCATGTATGTTTGCTTCAAGGAATCTTGGTGTAAATAAACATTATCGTGGACTAAACTACTATAAGCAAAGCTTCCGACGTGACGAACGAAGAGTAAATAGGTTATTTGCACAAGCAGAAAATAAAAACTCTTGTATGATCCGAATATCAAACTTGAATATAGATCACATAGTGGAAATGGTCTCTGTGAGAAATATTATTGCCATGGCTCTAGTTGACAGCAATGTCCTTGCAAAACACGCTGGGTATGATGTTTCAGGGTGTTTTGCTGGTCATTTTATAATACTGTGCGGCATATCTCACAACAAATCTGATTTAGAAAAGGCAATCACACACATCGATGGTGAAAATATTGATAGCTGTTTTGCAGTCAAGAATCCTGGCAGCGAAAGAGATACGGAGTTTATTTCGTTTCAAGTTTTTCTTGAGAGCTGGCAGTCGCTTGGTACTGACCACGATATTGTATTCATCGGGTACTCTATGAACGTGTAATTAATGCATATAATGTATTTGAAAATATAATCATTCATCGTTCTCATACAAAAATTATCATATCAAACTCTGCAAACAAAAAATGAAAAAAGTGACAAAGATAATCAAATGGTAGAGGGGGCTTATCGAAGGCTTGGAGGAAGGCATAAGAACTCCGACGTCTCTTCGTACAAACACACACAGACACACATACACACGGCGGTAACACGGCGGTAGTAAACACTGTATCCGCTATCCACAGAACATTGTCTCATTCTGATGAGGAGTTGATTCTTAATTCATAGGGATAAAGAATAATATATTTTGGACCCAAAGTGAATGGGGACTCGATATCTATCTCTTCTATATTACAACTATTCAAGTAACAACTATTCAAGTATGAACAACAAATCATTGGATACAGAAGAAGTGGATGTTATCGGAGTTTCCCATGTACAAATGAAACATTCCTACGTTTCGTTTCAGTGTGAAGCTCAATCATCACTTCGATTGATGATGACGAAGAAATTAAATATACTTTTGCTATTTGGACCGCTAGCCATGTTTGGTTCTTCGACGGGTGCATTTGGGGAGTTCTTTACCTTTCTCTTTGCTGGCTTGGCCCTAATACCCTGTGCTGAAAGGTTGTCATTTGTAACGGAACAGGTCGCCGAGCATACCAATGAAACTATTGGTGCACTTTTAAATGCCACCTTTGGAAATGCGCCTGAATTTTTGATATCTAGTGCAGCTTTGAGATCAGGCTTTTATAGAGTTGTTCAATTGACTTTGTTGGGGAGCATGTTGACTAACTTATTATTTGTGTTCGGTTTATCTTGTTTTATTGGGGGACTTCAATGGCAAACTCAAGAATTAAGAATCACAAGTGGAAATGTTTCAATAGGTATGCTTTTAATAGCCGTTTTGGGTATCATTCTACCAGCAGTATTGAAACTAGCTGATGAATCCATGAAATCAGATGTCATTTTTGACATTGAAGAAGACTCGGAATTCTCCTTAACGAAGAGTGATGTTGGATTTTCAAGGATCAATGCACTTGTTATGGTTACGAGTTATGTTGCATATCTCGTCTTTCAGTTGGGATCTCACAAAGAGGAGTTTGATTACGAAGGTGAAGACTATGCACATTTTGGTGGAGGACATAATGTTATCAGAACTCCACATGCTGAACTGAATAAGGTACCACCATCTATACAGAAACATTCTTACTACCGTCGCAATAAATTTTTTGAAAAGTGCTTATTCATGCGCTTGTGTCCAAAGGATCCCTCGTTCAAGCATGCTCCTACCAGAGAAATTCTAGAAAAAGTACAAGATGAAGAAATGGAACGTTTTATGGACAACCCCTTAGAATCACCAGTAGCTCTTCAGACTGCAAAGAGAAGAAAGGAAAAATCAGTCCCTCAAAGTCTAGAAGTAACGGAAGATAGAGTGTTTACATCATCAGAGAATAAATTGGATGTGAAGAGTAAAATCTCTGATATTGACGATGAAATCTTTTCAGATAACCTCGATGAAGAAAGCGAGGACGAAACTATGTCAATGCGTATGGGACTCATATGGTTAGGGATCATTACTGCCATTATATCAGTGCTTAGCGATATCATTGTCGAAACGATTGATGGTTTTGCGGCTCGTTCTAAAATGAGTGAAGTCTTTACCAGTGTCATTATCATTCCATATTTCTCTAATATAGGTGAGTGTAGATTGTTTTCTTTTTGTAGTAGCAACATGCATTTTTCCTGATCCAAAAGTGCACTTTTCAAACAGCGGAACAAGTGAGTGCCGTCATTTTTGCATATCGTAACAAGATGGATCTCTGTATAGGTGTAACTGTCGGTAGTGCCATTCAGATTGGGCAATTTGTTATGCCAGGCTGTGTCTTGGTAGGTTGGTTGATGGACCGTCCAATGACATTGTATTTTCGAGCTTATGAAACAATGTGTCTGTTGTTGGGAGTATCTTGTGTTGCGGTTATTCTACAAGGAGGCACAACGAATTGGTTGGTGGGAGTTTTTCTCGTCGGTGTATACGTTATGATTGCAACAGGATTTGGCTTTCATATAGCGGAAGAATTATCATCAGGTGGAGATTCAAATCTGTAACCATATGAGCTTTCTTGTTTCCAGGAACTGCATCTGTATAAGGAAACATGTAAATCCATGATGCATGGCATTGGTCGATGCGCAACATCGAATTCTGCGTATCTGCTATTGTAGTATAGTAATATCTTTCACACTGATAAATAACCCTCATTTTTTCGAATTTCGAAGAAAAAATCACCAAGAGGAAAAACTGTTCATTTTTACAGTAGATACCATTACTATTGGGATCGATATTTCTTCCATTATTCACCTCAAAGCACCTTGTATAATGTCTGATAGAAGTAAAGCACAAAATCAGAGATTTGAGGTTCAACTTGCAATCTATGATCTTTCCCAAGGCATGGCAAGACAATTGAGCGCTCAGTTTCTCGGTCTGAATCATGCTATTGACATCATTCCTCACACTGCCATTCTCGCCTTCGAGAAAGAATACTATTTTGGGATGTCTGGTGTTGAGGCGTCCGATCCTCATCATTTTAGAACAACTCGTGGATTATCTCCCATTAAAATCCAACATCTAGGTCACACAATTATTACCAGAGAAGAATTTGAAGAGTGGTGCAGACAACACATGCAAAACGGGACATATGCATCACATTCTTATGATTTATTTCATCGTAATTGCAACCACTTCAGTCATCATGCTTCTCAGCATCTGGGAGTACTTGGCGTTCCGGAAGATATCCTCGGAGTTCCGCAAAAAGTTCTATCGAGTCCCATGGGCACTCTTCTTGGGCCAATTTTACAACAAATGCAAATCACCCCATCTGGAGAAGGCAACAGTTTAGGAACTACTGCTAAAAGAGCATCAGAGGAGGAAAAGAAAGAGATGACTTCTATTGATAATCCATGGGCACATCTAAACCAAACCTCCAACGCTGAAAGCAAGTCTCAAGTGAAGACACCACTCTTAGATTCATATAGCAAACCATTTCTCGCCAATGATGCTAGTATGGTAAAGCTATGCATTGAAAAGATTCAAAATGGACAAGGCATACAAACACTGAATGATAAGGATCGTTCCAAAATGCTGGAAAGTCTAATGGCTCTCTCCAAACTGTTTTCTGGTCAGGATATGGATCGCAAGGCTGAAGATTTGTATGATGACATTCATCTCTTGCGAATGGTCCTAGACTGTGACCAAGCCAGTGCCACCGAAAAGACTTTTGTGTTGATGTTGCTTCGACTGATTGTTCTACAAAAATGCATTGATACAAGCATTCGTGTCGATATTATGACTTCCATGAGAGCCATAATTACCAAAAAAGAGTTAAAGTCCACTTTAAGGGCAATGGCATGGTGTGTAATTACCAATTGCATGGGTGCTAATGACGCATGGTATCAACATATCAGTGAGAAAACACTCGAGTCTTTGGTGGATCTCGCAATTGCTGGTCTCTCGAAAGATAGCACTGTAGATGTGAGACGTGGTACAGCCGCTTTTCTTTTCAACCTATTGCTTTCCTTGAAGAAAGTTGAGGGCAGCTCGCATGATTTGTCTGAACTGCAAGTTACCATTCTTTGTGCAGTAGGTGAACTCATTGCGGATGAGACGGATGTTGAAGTCGTTACCCGATTATTGTTGGTGATTGGAAAGATCACGAAAACTCATAATCAATCAAACAAAGCAGCAGAATTACTTTCCGATCTTGGTTTCATCGAAACTGTTCAAACCATCAGCCAGGGAAAAGCTGCTATAACAGAAACGGGAAAAGTCAAAGAACTTGTAAACGAAATAGTTCATTTGGCCAATAAGTAATATCGAATGAATAGTTGATAGTAAAAAGTAGATAGGTTTCCATTTTTTTCTTGAAATTACTTAGGGGCGCATCCAATGACGCGCGGATGTGTTGATAGAATAAAATAAAATCGCACCTTTTTTAATTTTTGGTCACAAAAAAACACAAACCGAAAAAAATCAAATATATTTCAACAGAGTAGAATGACCGATAGAGAGAAAAGTAATAAAGTGATATCTTACGCTGCACTTCTACCAGAGTTCTCATGTAAACTAATCCTAGAAGTTTGGGGATCTGGCGGTGCAATATGGGGGTTCAGTGAAGCGATAGGTTTACGCACCCCTTTAACAATATACCTTTGGAGACCGACTGCAATACTAGTAAGCATGGTGTTCTTCATCCGTTGGCTCTTGCAATTATGCAATCGTGCGAGCGAAATTCGAAAGGATAACAGTAGGCGCTATATGGACGAGATAAGTGGAGAAATTGATGGTCTAACGCTTCAGGATTCCACGTACACGTAGCTTTGGCGAAACGTTTTTTACGCGCTGCTTGTTGATGTGAAAGATCCAGATATTATATTTACAAAAAATGTCTTATATACAAACTCTAGGAATTATGTTTCTTTTCTTCTTGAAGGTTAACAACAAAGCGATTGCGTTGTCTTGCTCCACGAATGTGCCGTTTGTATTGTACTTCATCCTGTCCTGCGCAAAAATTGGACCATCTGGCTGCCGAAAACAAAAAATCGCTCAATCTATTCAAGTATTTCAAAGCATTTGGATCACATACACCAGCCCTCATTAACGGTATTACCACTCTTTCAGTACGACGACAAACACATCTGGCCACGTGTAGTTGCGCAGAAAGCTTAGACCCGGTCGGTAAGATGAAGGACGTTAATTCTGGAAGTTTGTCTGTCATTTCATCTATCCAATCTTCAAGTATCTGAATATGTTCCAAAGCAAATCCATTACCGATACCGTCCGCTCGGAAGGTTATTTCTTTTCCATTCTCGTCTTCTTCTTTAGCTTCTTTCTTTGGCTTGGCGAGATGACTTCCGATGTCAAATAGTCGACTCATAATGTCTAAAAGCCACTCTTTTAAATTGCCATAATCATCAGTAGATTGTAAAAGCTCTGCATGTGCTGCTCCAACAACACTACATAACTCATCAACCGTTCCCATTGCTTCAAATGCTGCGTCATCTTTGTATCGACGTTCCCCTGTAAGAAGTTGCGACGTTCCGTAGTCACCACCACGAGTATATGGCACGTTTTTGTTGGTATGCTCACCTCCATATCGCCCACCTGTCTTTTTTTGTGACTTTTCCTCCCCAATACTCAAATCCTTGTTCTGATCGATTTGCTGATCACAAATCTCTTCGTCAGATTCATCATCTGAATCAACTTCACAATTTGAAATTCTTTGGGACAAATACTTCCCTGATTCAATCTCTTCAATCAAACGTTTGCATCCTTCCTCATCTCCACTTCTCACCCTGGGTTGACGCCGTATGATTTTGCCATTTTCATCCCGCACTTGAACATTCTCCCACCCGAAAGGACAGTG
>Ga0213868_10003313_pt1 | contig 15055 bp, 11 predicted proteins | sample PICome_9_FD_160087 | JGI IMG/M metagenome (GOLD analysis project Ga0213868, IMG submission 160087) | Coastal seawater microbial communities near Pivers Island, North Carolina, United States - PICO127 | ecosystem: Environmental > Aquatic > Marine > Coastal | place: USA: North Carolina...
GACTCTTGACTCTTGTCTCTTGAGAGTTGACTCACTGCTCACTGCTCACTGGTCTCTTTCACTCTTCACGTGTATTATTTCAGAATGAATAAACATCAATTGGAGTGGTAGGAATTCATCCAAATTATAAACGCATTTACTAAATTTTTTAAATGGCGCCATTTCAACCGCTAAATATAACAGATGACATCGACAAAGAGGAATGCACATCGTTCCTTCCAGATGCCATTCATGTAGTAGATTCCAAATCAGCAAAACGGAAAGAATACAGAAACGAGAAGTTTTGTGAACCTTGGATCATACGATCTATACTTATCATGATTATTCTAAGCAGCGCTATTGCTGCAAAACTCATGATAGCTACTGATACATCACGGATGAACAATGCACAAATTTCGAGGTTTCAAGATATATCGTTGAATGAAATTCAGCAATGGTGTTTACAGCCTAATGTCACCACTTGCAAATGTGCGAATCCGCTTTTGCCATCTCAACGCCACGGTCATAAAACATGGACTGACGCCCATCGGCTGAATGTAAAACTTGCGAAAAAAGCAGGAGCAGCAGGAAAGGCAGCATTGCGAACACTGGATGTAGTGTTCTTAGGAGACTCCATCATTGAAGGCTGGGTTGGCCGATCTTTCGGACAACCAGTTGAAAAGAAAATCGAAAATAGCAAAGTGCTTCAGGATTTGTTTAATGTTGACTATGGAGGAACTTATGATGGACTTGCATTGGGGATTGCTGGGGATAAATCATCAAATCTCTTATGGAGATTGCAAAATGGAGAAATACCAAAGAGTCTAAGAGCCAAAGTCTACTGGATCCTGATTGGCACAAACGATTTTTTGAAAGCAGATCTTGAACAATGTAGTGAAGATGTTGTCTTTGCTGGGATCAAACGCGCAGTTTACGAAATGATGCATCTTCGGCCTCAAAGCACCATCGTTGTGAACGCTATTCTCCCTAGATCAGATGATAAGGATGGATTACTCTAAAATCGGGAAAGAAAAACTGTCATGGATGCAATAGACATAGTGAACACTGAATTGAAAAAGTTTTGCGACCAACACGACAATTTAGAATATTTTGACGCATATGATATATTTGTGCAAGATGACCAGGAGGGGAAACACGAGGGGAAAATTCTTTCGCAAGCTTTAATGGACGACTTCCTCCATCCAACATCAGAAGGATATAGATTATGGGGCAGTCAAATTCTTCTTAGACTTCGAAAAATCATCGACGGATCATTGATTGTATATCGTTTAAAATAAGTATGTTTAGCCTAGCAGAAGACTTTTCTCGTTAAGCATTATATGTTCATCTTCATACAAAGGGTGTCGAAATTTCTTCGAATTTCAGGTTTCGGTTTGGGTGTCGAGACCCAAGCAATGTAGATTTATCTACCTTGGATCCAAGTTCAAGTATGATGAGTAAGTAGTCGGTAGTAGAATGGAAAATTGGTGATGTTCATCTACGAATGTTCTCTCTAAATATTTTAGTGCTCGCTTAAAGTTGTCTAACAGATAAGCTCTCTATTGATAAAAACAAAAGTCGATAAAGAATGCATTGCAACAAGAGGTTGAATTTAGAAAAGTGACCGTTCTAAAAAACGAACGAAAGACACAGAACCAGAAAACAGCCGGCGGGTAGTAGGTAGTACTTGTATTCTTTTTTCATTCATGTAACGTTCAAACTTCTCCCTTTATTCCAATTAGATAGGTGCAGATCCTTCACTTTTAAATATAATTATTGAATTGTAGCATCTTAAATGGGTAATGCTCATAGTGCCGTTCACAGCGTTGGAGAAGAAGATGGATTAACTGGGCACATGAGTAACCAGGATTCAGAACCCACCGGTGCTGGAACGTATGAAGAAGAAGAAGACGAAGGCGACTACGGTAACTACATTTCCGCAGAAGAGGATTCTTTTTGTAGAGAAGAGGAAAAGATTTATTATGGTGACGGAAATGTTGTTCAGAAAGACAGTGTAATCAATAATCCTTACGAAGACGATCCCTTACCTGATACGCTATGTAAATTTCAAAACTTCTCCTTGAAGTCTTGCACTTCTTTATCTGATTCTCCTGCCAAAGGGAGTTCTTTTGTTGATGCATCAGATATACATGAGAATCATCAACTAGAATCTGCTAAAAAACGAAAGAGGACATTAAAAAGTTTGTCATTATCTTATGCGACCGATCCAAAGTACACAAAGGAGGAACTATTGATGTTGGATGGTCACCTACCAACGGAAGAAACTGATATGAAACCCCGTATCATCAAGAGTATATCAATATCTGGCACAGAAGAAACAACTGTTAAGTGCAGATCATTTCACGTAGTGACAACAGCATCTCTTCCCTGGATGACCGGTACATCTATAAATCCTCTTTTAAGAGCTGTGTATCTGAATCAAATGAATAGGCATTTCGTCGAAGGGGCATTAGGAGATGTACCAGCTTCATTGATTTATTCCGCTATGGGCGTGGTAACATTGGTCATACCATGGCTAGTGGCGCATGAAGATCAAACGTTTCTATACGGAGGGCAATCCTTCAGTACACAACACGACCAAGAGCAATATATCCGTTCATGGATTCGTGAAACCGCTGGGCTTCCATTAGAAGCAGATGAAAACACTGGTGGAATTCGTATCAGATTCTACCCTTCGTATCTTGACTATGATTTAAATTCTATTTTCCCTACAAAAAATATTTATGAGGAATTGGCAAAAATGGAGAAGATTCAAGGAGATATCTGCATCCTTGATGAACCAGAGCATCTGGGATATCTTCATTTTGATGCAAAAGGAATGAGAAGCAATTTTGTGCATGTGATTGGAATCATGCATACTAATTATGTAGAATACATGAAGCAATATCCTCAAACAGTTCTTCTCGCTCCTTTCACATACTTCGTAAATTGCATAACTACACGATGTTATTGTGATCGCATCATAAAATTGAGTGATACATTGCAAAGTTATGCTGTCGAGAAGGAATGCGTGAGTAATGTACATGGGATTAGGTCCGACTTTATAGAGGAAGGAAAGAAAAGAGCCCAACTTATTGAAAAAGGAATTGAAATAGCACATGTTTCAAGTGACAAGAGTGGAATTTACTACATAGGTAAGCTCCTTTGGGCCAAAGGCTTTGATAGGCTAATTCATCTTGAAAGCGCTTTGAAGAAAGCAACGGGAGAATATTTTCAAATTGACATTTTTGGATCTGGGGCACAGGAAAAAGATATAAAAAGAGCATTCCACGGAAGACGCTCATTATCAACTGATTCATTGTCAGCATCGGACTCTATTCAAGATCGAATGGAAAATTTGATTGATACTATTCCAAGGTCAAGATACGAATTCAGAAAGCAAGCTCTGCCTGCTGATTTTATGGGTCGACAAGACCACGCAAAAATTGGAAGCCAATATAAAATATTCGTCAATCCATCAGTCTCTGAAGTCCTTTGTACTACAACGGCAGAGGCTATAGCGATGGGATCATTTGCAATCATTCCAAAGCACCCGAGCAATGACTTCTTCACTCAGTTTCCCAACTGCCTCATGTACAAAACAAATGCGGAATTCGTATCTCATTTACGATACGCACTACAAAACAATCCTAAAGCCCTATCATTCGATCATCAAAGATTATTAACTTGGGAGGCTGCAACAGAACGTCTAATAGAGGCAGGTATGATAAGCCGTAGAGAACAAAGACGACGAGAGCGTGTAGATCAGGACGGAAGTGATGAAAAAGTTATAGAATTTACACATAATTCCGTGTTTGATGCTATTCGAGACAAAGTGATGTCTAAATCATGGGTCGAAAATGAAAAGAACAGAACTTAATCATTCGTATTTGAATTTTGCAATATAGAGTAGACTACTAGTTACCATAGTACATTAATACTTTTCAAATCATATTGTCCGCATCTGGTAGATACTTTGTAGGGGGCTTAAATGAAAAAAGTACGCGCCCAAATTTTTGGTGTTGAGGTGCCGGGTAGTCTACGAAATAAATCACATACATAATCACAAATCAAAATGAAGGAACTAACAGAGATCTCAGTTGAATCGCTTGTCATCAAGATTCAGATAAAAGGATCATGGAAGCCTAGCTTATACAACGAGGCTGTGGTCTTAGAAGGCAAGACACTCTACTTCACGGGAAATTGGAAGCTTCATCTGAGCAAACTTAGTCCACACTGTTTTGAAATGATTCATCAAGTGTACGATACTCTTGCATTAGAAAATATCCCTGGTGATAAGATAGAGCTTGAATTTCTTACCTTCGATAAAAGCAAACTCTTTCTGGTTACTATTCCTTTGAGTAGAGATCAATCTAGACTCAGAAAGTTTTTCAAAAAGCTTGACGCAGTAGTTTCGAAGATGGAAGAGAAGGTACGAGAAGAAGAGTCCGAAAGGGTCACTTACAAAACTTCTAAAACGACTGCAAGTTACGGGAAGAGCAATCGAAATGTTTATGGAAAACGATCGTTCTCTTCTGTTTCTAAATCCATGAGAGGAAATGATTTTGATGATGTCTTGGATGAGCCAACGCAACGAGAAAGACCTAGACCTCGAAAGTTGACAAAGCATGAAAAATTGATGAATAAGGTACTTCTTCAAAAGTTTGAGACCGAGTTATCAGATGACGAAATCGCACCCTCCACAATGGATTATGTTGATAAACGTGCACAGGAGGAACATTCAAATTTGGAATTGGAACAGGAAGAAGAAGACGAAGAAGCGGATACAGATCATCCAGATAATGCTGTGGAATATATCCATATCAGGAACCCGAAAAAAAAGAAGTTGCTTGGAAGACGTTTGGCTAAAAGTAGGTTTGATGATTCTGACGACGAGGACGAAGAAAGTGACTTATTTGACGACAGAAACCATATCAAATCAAAAAAGATCAGTAGAAAGTTTGACGACGACGATGATGGCGATGACAACGAAGACGCTGTAAAGAGCATAACGCCAAAGAATATTTCGAGTTACTTAACCAGCTACAAAACTATAATGAGAAAACAGAAAACGGCTACTGTGACTCCATTACGCACAAACCACGACCATAACTTGGATGGGGGCGAAGTCAACGTCGAAGGTGGAATCACTGATGAAGAGGATGCCAACGAAGAACTGGCATTCCAAGAAAAGAGTAAAATTGGTCGAATCAGAAAATATTTTCAGAAAGCTACTAAAACTTCAGGCAATGATGATGAAATGCTTCCCGAGGTCGAAAAGATTCCCGGCTCTAGGCCAATGTCTCAGAAGCGTACACTGTTATTGAAGAAGAGCCCGTTTTCAAAACTCAAACCAAGTACTGCGGATCTTGCCTTGACTACATCAATCTCTCCAAGACGAATGCTGAAGGTATCTTCAACACCACATTTTTCCCCCTCCAGAAAGTCCAATCCCCCCTTGACCAGTACAATTTCTCCAAAACGGCTCATCAAAACGTCACCAGTAGTAAATCCTTACAAAACAGCTAAAGCTGCATCTATTAGTAAGACTAGTGTTCCAAAAACTGGGCACCTGGGACTCAAAAATCTAGGTAACACTTGCTATATGGGATCGTCCCTCCAGATGTTGTTCAGTATACCTGGCTTTTTCAAAAAATTGGAAGAAACTTTCAACGACTTTGAAAATATCACCCATGCTGAAGGTAACACTACAATGCCTCTCTGTAAGTCGCTTCTAAGTGTAGCCTCAAAAGCTGGGATTTTGCGTTCTGTCGCCGACACGTCTTGCTTGGCTCGGGGTTATGTGGACTCATCAGAGCTGAAGAAGGCAATGGACAAATTAACTGAAAAGTTTTCCGGCTACGAGCAGCGTGATGCGCATGAATTCCTCAGCGATTTACTGGACCTTCTACATGAGGAACTGACTGATGCCAGGATAGCGTCTGGTCGAATGGACATGATTCTTCCAACAGATGAGTATTTCCGACTTGATTTAGATGTTTGTCTAACTTGCAACTCATGCCAGTATTCTCGAGTCAAGAGTGAACTTTATCGACATATAAGTGTCGATGTCAACTCTATTGCATTAGAGGATGGTGAAGAAAGAAAGGTTTTATGTCTTGAAGATTGCCTCGCCAAATTCTTCAAGTCTGGTGAACATGAACTGAAATGCGAAAAATGTGAAAATGGAAATTCTGTCACTCAAACCCTCAAGATTTCTAGGGCTTCTAAGGCATTGCTGTTACATATGAAGCGCTTCATTGTGACAACCAAAGTAGATGGTGATCCACCAGAGGTAAAAGTTCTATTTCACAAGGATACTTCGCCCATTGAATGTGGCACCTCATTGGAATTGAAAGATTTTGAATCGAGTCAAGGTTTATATGATTTAAAAGGAGTTGTTCGGCACATTGGAGCAACAGCATTTTCAGGTCACTATACTGCTGATGCTTTGCGGTCTACGAAAACAATCCCACGTCAATGGATCCATTTCGATGATTCTAATACGACCGTCACATCGATTGGTTCGATCCTTGTCGACGATAGGAGCCGAAGAAATAATTATATGATGCTTTTCTCCTCAGACATCTAACCAAGCGATGTCTGATGTATGCAAAATTAGTAGTACTTACGAGAATGAAATATATATGAAACTTTAAAAACACTATTGAATGTTATCTCCTTATTATTACGTATAATGTTTGTCCATGATGGATTCCATAATCCTTGAGAAGGAAATGGTTTCCCATGACAGTTAGGTCTTCTTCAACAGTACTATCGAATTCGTCTATTGGCAAAGCCTTGCCGAGGCAAGTTAATTCCCATCCTATCCGAATAGCATATCTATCTAACCGTCTATTTGTAAGTCCCCAGTCATTTCCGTACAAGTCTTGTATTTGTCGCTTTAAATCTGATACAGAATCGTCTGGATGTGCATTAATTTCTAAACATCGTTTGAGACTGAGAGATGACATGTCCTGTGCAGAATGAGATGTCGACAAGTCATCTTTCAAATCATCATGAAATGTTATTCGAATATTGTAGACATCATGTAAGTTGTCGCATTGCAATTCTTCAAGTGTGAACATTTGACAAGCCAAGGCAACTCTACTATCACCGGCACTTACACCAATGACGTCATTGTTTCGTAATTGACCATAAGCTTGAATAATTTCTGCCATTTTATCTTGGGCTATGGACGTAGGGAGTGTAGAAAGATCGGGATGGTACACCTTTGCCAATTTTCTAAATGCACTCTTAATTTCAGCCAGTGTAGCATTTGCTTTTAGATTTAAAATGGCATATGGTGATCTCCGACGACCCTGGCTGCTGAGCCGTTCAATGATCTTAACATTTCGAGTGCATCGTTGAAGTGAAAATGCTCTAGCTGATGTGACGATCATTCCATGGACTCTCCTTCTTGGCTATGTGCTCTATGTGCGAGAATTTGCAAATGAAAAAAATGAACGATGGCGACAAAGACTAACAAGGCTTCATTATTCCTAACACTTGAGACATCTTGCAACTTGCAACTTGCAACTTGCAATGAAACAAATAAATCAGATCGTGATCAATCAAAGTTGGTTTTGATGTTATTAAAATATTGATGTGGTAGTGAAAAAGTTTTGTAGAGATGGATTCAAATGATGAAGATTTAGATGAAAGTTCAACGAGACTTCAGAAATGGTATTCATCGTTATGTTTCAGCTCCTTAACGTTCGCATGGTTATCTCCCTTACTAAAACTGGGCAAATCAAAAGAGCAGCTTGAGCCAGAAGATCTTGATAACTTTCCACTACCCTCTTCTTGTGAGGCAGAAGTTGTATGGAATTCCTTTGATAAACATTGGAGCTCGAGCAAAGAGAAAAAATCTCTTTCGAAATGTCTATTCAAAGCATATGGAGTAGACTTTGCGTTTGCAGGATTACTGAAATTTCTACATGACTGTTGCCAATTTGTAGGACCATTCGTTCTTCGTGCACTCATTCAATTTCTCAGGGATCAACATGCAAGCTTTTCATATGGAATGTTGTTAACATTAGCAGTTACCCTAAGTCAGACCGTCATGACGATATCTTTGCGGCACTACAATTTTAAATGCAACTTGACTGGATTAAGGATGCGTACAGCTATCGTTCTTGCAATCCATAAGAAATCACTTGCTCTTCACATGTCTGAAAAACAGAGGCTTACTTCGGGGAAGGTCGTGAATCTAGAGACGGTAGATGCTCAAAGAATTCAAGATTTGCCCAACTTTGTCCACGCGTTATGGTTTTCTTTCATTCAAATCATTATTTCATTGTACTTCCTTTGGGGACAGCTTGGAATAAGTTGCTTAGGTGGAGTTGCTGTGATTGTATTGTCTCTACCTTTAAATCACATGATAGCTTATAGAATGGGTAAATTGCAAAAGGAGGTCATGACTGCTAGAGATGAAAGAGTGGAGATGACAAACGAAGTCTTAAAAAGTATAAAAGGTATCAAGGTTCAGGCATGGGAGAATTCGTTTCAAAGTCGCATCATAAAGTTACGTGAAAATGAGCTGCAGCGACTGAAAAAATGTACGTACCTTGCCTTGGTTTTTGACAATTACTCATCAATTGTCTAACGAGAAAAATCATATTCAGATGTTATCGTAAATAGTTTTTCACTGCTAATGTGGACCGCAGTTCCATTATTAGTTTCTCTCTCTACCTTTGCGACGCATGTTCTCTTGGGTAAGAACCTTGATATTGCAAACGTTTTAACGGCTTTGGCGTTATTTGATATTTTGAGGACTCCTGTATGTATGCTACCTCAAGTCATTAATGGTATTGTAGTCGCAACTCTGAGCTTTGATAGGATACAACGATTTTTAGAATGCGATGAGTTTAATTCAGTCGACGAAGATGCAATTGACGACATCGGTGTAGTCGTAGAGAATGCAACGTTTATTTTCGACGGCCATGGAGATCACCGAAATATTCACGAAACCACGAGAGAGGATCTCAATTCAAGAAATTATGTGAGATATAAAAATCAAGAACAAGATGACCAAAAGGGAAAAACGGCCGAAAGAAATAGCATCCATGATTCTCTATCGTATCCTTTGGATTTGTTTGCACTTCGTCAAATTGATTTTAATTGCAATAGGGGTGATCTAATTGCTGTGGTAGGCTCAGTAGGTCAAGGAAAATCTGCATTCTTGGATAGTCTACTAGGAGAAATGCAACGCATTTCAGGTATAATGAATGTCAAAGGTAAAATTGCTTACTGCTCTCAAGTTCCATTCATCATGAATGACACTGTGCGAAATAATATATTATTTGGTAGAAAGTATGATCCAGTTGATGTATCGCGCTATAAAAGTGCATTATCAGCCTGCGAATTGCTACATGATTTAAAACTGCTGGGAAATGGCGACGACACGCACATTGGAGAAAGAGGATTTACTTGCAGTGGCGGTCAAAAGGCAAGAATAGCTTTGGCAAGATGTCTTTACAATGATGCTGATATATATCTTTTGGACGACCCACTTGCTGCTGTTGATGCTCAAGTCGGAAAAAACTTGTTTCAGAAATGTATAGTAGATGATTTACTTTTGAATAAAAATGCACATCAATGCAGTGGAGGCGAGCGAATTGTTATTTTAGTAACACATGCAGTCCAATATTTGTCAGATCCAAATGTTACCAAAATAGTTGTGTTTGATGAAGGCAAAATAGCCGAAGTTGGTACCTATTCCCAGCTTTGCATGAATCCTAGAGCTAAGTTGAAATCATTTTTGTCTACCACTGAACACGATTTGTTATCGAACCAGGTCTGCGATGGACTAGAGTTTAGCAAAGTTTCAAGGCCTAAATCAGTGTCTGATAATGATGTTGCTGATCCTCTTGGATTTTCATCAAAGTCAGCCACTGTGGAATCAGATGAATGCGCCACGGACAAGGATTGTAATACTCTGATGACAAGTGAACTACAAGAGCGTGAAAAAGGCCACGTAGACCTAAAGGTTTACTTGGCATGGGGGAAAGCAGCTGGAGGAATTCCTGTTGCATTGTTTATTTTCCTAGGATATTTTACGGACCAATCAGTTAATATTCTGAGCAAGTGGTGGCTAACTTACTGGTCCCGAAGTGATGATGATACAAATTATTGGTTTCTGAAGATTTTCGCATGCATCAATGGAAGTGCTCTGGCGACGATGACTTTACGTGTAGTTATTGTGTATCTATCTGGTCTCCGCGCCTCTTCTCGTCTTTTCAAAGAGCTATTAGAAGTTATCCTTACATGCCCAATGATTTTTTTTGAAACGACCCCCACTGGAAGAATAATCAACAGATTTAGCAAAGATGTGTTTATTCTCGACGAAAAGCTTATTATAACGATTCGAACATACTTTGCCACATTAAGCACATGCATTGGTGAGTTTTTGATATCCATTTATAAATCGCGGTCGAGTCTTACCTAACACATGTTATGTTTCCGTTAGGCACAATTGTCATTATTTCTATCATAACTCCTGTTTTTGTCGTCTTTTTGATACCGATGGTTGCTTATTACGTCCGACAGCAAATGCAATTCACTAAGACGTATCGCGAGTTAAAACGTTTGGATTTGTTGAGTCGATCCCCTTTATATGCACTGCTTGGTGAAACGCTGGATGGTTTACCTACCATTCGGGCGTATAAAGCCGAGCCAGCCATATTGTTCCGTTTGAAAACAATGTTGAATCGGCAACAAAACGTTTCATACCTAATAGCTGCAGCAAATAGTTGGTTAGAGCTTCGTCTTGAAATGATTGGAACCTTTATTGTTTTCTCCGCTTGTCTTTCTGTAGTATTGAAACACAGGTCTGAAGCAGGAAATGAAACTTTTGTTGGGCTTGCTGGATTATCTATATCATTTGCGCTTTCAGTGACTCAATCACTGAATTTTTCAGTTAGAATGGGAAGTGATCTAGAAGCAGATATGGTATCTGTAGAGAGGATTAGTCAATACACCAAGCTTCCTTCAGAAGCCGCTCAGTATCTTGCCATTGATAATTCACTAAACGATTGGCCGAAATATGGAGAGATTATCTTCAAAGAATGTCTGCTACGGTATCGACCAAATTTGCCACTTGCACTGAGAGGACTGAATTTAAAGATACCTCCTGGATCGAAACTCGGAGTAGTTGGTAGGACTGGTGCTGGCAAATCAACAATAATGGTTGCGTTACTTCGTCTTGTTGAATTAGCTGGAGGAAGTATCATAATAGATGGGGTAGACATTAGTCAAATTGGTTTGCGATTGTTAAGGTCGAGAGTGGCCGTTATACCACAAGACCCTATACTTTTTTCGGGAACTGTAAGAAGCAATTTAGATCCATTTGAAGGATATCATGATGAGAAACTGCTTGAAGTTTTGCATCGCGTTGGCTTGATCACTGTCTTAGACAGTGATTCGACTGATGACATGATATGCAATAGCACCAAATCGCTGAATTATCCTGTACGTGAAGGTGGCTCAAACTTCTCAGTAGGACAAAGACAATTGTTGGTATTGGCTCGAGCTTTATTGAAAGAAGCCAAAATTGTAATCATGGACGAGGCTACTGCATCTGTTGACACTGAAACTGATAAAAAGATTCAAAAAGTGATACGTGATGAATTCAAGAATAGTACATGTATCATAGTTGCACATAGGATTGATAGTATCATGGACAGCGACTATATTCTCTTGATGGATGATGGAGTTGCATCAGAGTTTGACAAGCCGGAAGTATTGCTGCGGCGTGAAAATGGAGCATTTCGAAACCTTGTAACAGCTTGGGATGATACACAGAATTAACAACTGAATGTGTTTCTATTATGTTTATAAGCCATGTGCCATGTAAAATATTTAGGATAATACTTTATCTGGTAACACATCCTCATCGAGAGGTTCTGTTTTCACAATACCATCTGGGTCGTATTTCACTGCCATTATATTGATCAAAGGCATTGAGTCAGCAGGTACAATACCACCCCACTGAGATACAGTTTTCAGGGGACATGACAGTTTACTTCCATCCTTTGGAGGGAACTGTGGTTTATTCCGTGATGCACAATTATGACATTGCTTGCCATGATGCACTAACAAACAATGCAGATCCATTTTCAATTCTTTGGGTACCATTCCATTGAGGTATTCATAAGCACCTTCTCTTGTAGATCCTGGACTTACCCATCCCATCTTGGATGTGATTCTCAAAACATGTGTATCTACAGGAAATTCATCCCTCCCAAGAGCAAATAACAGCACACACGAAATCGTCTTGGGACCTAGACCTTTAAATCTTGATAATTCTTGTTTAATATCTTCATCGTTTAGTTCTTTGATATATTCCAAGGAAGGTATACCTTGTTCTGCCTTAACTTGAGTCAACATGGCAACAATGCGTTGTGCTCTTGTCTTGGACAGGCCAGCAACTTTAATGGCATCCTCCAACTTTCCAATATCATCATCAGCACAATCTAAAACACTTTGCCAATCAGGAAATCGTTGTTTTAGATTAGAGAATGCAGCTTTGGCGTTGGCATCTGTAGTATTCTGAGATAACATAGTGGAAACGATGGAATCTGTTATGGAGTCTCTCATACCACAGCTTTCTAGTAATGTTTTTCGCCGATGATTGTTTCTATCCACAACTTCGGGATGTAGCCGAGCCAGTGAAGCTGTGACATATGCACATTCGTCAGGTGTCGGTCGAAGGAGAACTTTTGGATGGGTCATCGCCTGTTTAATTTGAGTGATTGAAGATGATGTGACAATGGCAGGTTCTATCTTGACCTTAATCGACTTTGCTGCTTTTTTTGGCGTTGAAACATCGTTCTTGTTTCCACCATGATTCCTACAGCTTTTACGAATGTTTACGAATGTTGTCTTTGTTCGTCATGAGTATGATTTCAATAGACTTGGGTCTATACCGAATGATATTTGTGAAGATACTTTATTTCATTGTCGAGACAAGAGAGAAAAATGAGGGCGTCGTCATACACCTAACGCACCGATACGGATAAATGGGTCTGAGTCATTTTCCGTAACAAAAAATTACAACTGAAGTGCCAAGCTCTCGATGCAAAAAATGTAACTCGTTAACGTCTACATCTTCGCCATACAGCTCGTTCTTTTTTATGTTCTCAATATCTACTCTGACGGGAACCTTGCATCAGCATCGGCATGATCAGCAGCATCAGCATTCGGAAGCAAATTCGAAGCCATCGTGATAATACACAATAAATGCCATAAATGCACATGGCAAAGGGATCAGGAGGCCATCCTGACAACAAGATTAATTAAAGTTGTTTTTTATGTAGTTCACTCTATGATTTGTGTCAGATCTGACTTCCTTACCTTGTATCCTCGAAGATACTTCTGCACTGAAATCACGTACTACTAACCAATCCATCAATGATATCCTAGCTCGTGAGTAAGTTTCTGAACACGTTGTTGCAAATCATGATCGCTTGTTTTCTTTTTACTTCCATGAATCCCTCCGAGTAAATCACCCCATTCCAAAGAAAGGAGATTCTTATTGTAACGATTCTTCATGGATTTCATGAGTTTGTTGGCATCATCATGTGCATTCTTGCAAATATTCAAAACACGATCTTTACTGGGATGAAATACAACATCTTCATCTGTAAAGCCTGCCATTTCAGCAATAGCACATGGTGTCATCTCTTCAACTTGAAAGATACCATCCAGCTCAGCTTTCAACAGTGCATTGTTGTATTCTACTACATAATACCCAGCAGCTTCAATACAAGACATGCTTGAAAAATCATGTTGCGGAAACAGAGCACTTGCAAATGCGACGAATGGAGGCTGGACTCTTCCATTAACACCATCAATGCAAAACTTTGTAACAAGACTTGCGATCGTTTTCAAAGGTTCACGGACTTGATGTAGTACTTTACGATAGGGCGTCAAACATGTCTTGTTATCACTACTACTTCTACTATATTCATCTGGTCCATCTTTATGTTTCAAAGCACAACCCCATTCGATATTTAATAATTCTTTACATTCATCTCTCCAGCATGAATCCCAACTTTGTCGAAGGTTACAGGCTCCATCTCGGAAAGCAAAAGGATGAAATCCCATGTGAGGATATAGCTTTTGACATAATTGATCCACTGAGGATTGAAATATCGCTTCTCCATTCTGAATTTTCTGATGATCCTTCTTAAAAACGCGAAAATCAATCCCAGGCCTTGGAAGGTATCCAATCGCATGAAACCAAGATACTGTTCCATCACGAACAAAGCTCCAATTCGTTTCACTGTTTTCATGTCCAATTTCTAGGCCTAATTTCTTATGTAGATCATTGGATACCTGTGTAGTACCAGAACTCATACTGCCAAGGATCAGAACTTGTCGAGTTTCGTTTAGCTTGATGGATGGTCTCAACTTGATAATGTTCATGGTTGCATTAGAGACAATATGTGGATACTGGAGGAATAAGATGAGGTAGAGATTGTAAAGTGTGTAGGGTGCCATAATCACCACAGTGATCCAGGTCATTGGAGATTTCCAAACTAATTGCTTTAAGGACTTTGAGGGAGGAGTCTTGCCTTCTGATGATGACTTGGTGTTTAACCTTCGATTCGTTTGTTCTTGAACAACAATACCACTGGTGCCTTTTTTCTTCGCCGCGCTCTTATTGTTGCGTCTTCGTATCCTCGTGTTTGCCTTTAATTCGCCGGGCATTCTATCTTTTCATCAATATATCAAGCAGCAGGTTCGGTGTAATGAATAGGTGATTCATTGTAGTGTGTGCTGTCTCTGCTCTCTGTCTCGTTGTTTCTTCCGTGTTTGGTGTCGGAAGCAAAGCAACAAGAAAAATGAGGGCGTCGTCTTACACCTGATGAACCGATACGGATAAAAGGGTCTGAGTCATTTTCCTTCCAAGATTTTTCACGGCGAGCACACACACCACGCGACCACGCGGTGGTCGGTGGCCTATCGGCTATCGGTGGTGTTTAGAGTTTTTATTCAAGTTTTATTTAAGCACATGAGCATTTGAATACGTTCATTCCATAGGATATAGTATTATCATACGTACGTTTTA
>Ga0213868_10003319_pt1 | contig 15051 bp, 11 predicted proteins | sample PICome_9_FD_160087 | JGI IMG/M metagenome (GOLD analysis project Ga0213868, IMG submission 160087) | Coastal seawater microbial communities near Pivers Island, North Carolina, United States - PICO127 | ecosystem: Environmental > Aquatic > Marine > Coastal | place: USA: North Carolina...
GCTGCCAAGGAGTACTACAGGAAACTCAAAGATTCGAACAAAGTAAAAGAATTGAGCAAAGAAGAATTGACTGGCCTTCCATACTTGGTCTCAGCTTTAAGAGGGTGGATACTGGAGTATAAAAGTGAAAATCCTGATCAAGTTGGAAGTATGTCATACGTGGAATCAGACTGTTTGAATAAATTGAAACCATACGAAGTTATTGATATTGACGACTTGTTAAATCGAATTGAGTCGGAGGTAGACTACTTGATGAGGTCAGATCCTGCACGGCAAGGAAGCAATCAAAGTTCAAGTGGTTCATGGGGAGAATACAAGATGTCGAAACTTTTCTCGCTGCAAGAAATGCAAGGAACGAGAGTTCCATGTGACGAGGTAGACTGCCCACTAGCAGCATTTTGTACATGGACAGCTAGTGAAGAAGAATGTGAGAATTATAACTATTGCTTAGACTGCACTTGGAAATACTTTGGGGGTAGTAAAATTTCATCTGAATTTCCAGATTACTTTTCGAGAGATCATCGCGAGTTTATTCGAACAGTATCAACCACTCGTGCAAACCGCGCCAATGTACTAAGAGTAAGAGATGATTTCATTCTATTGACAGATGAAACACAAACAACACCGCAAAAGCTAAAGATCAAAATAAAAAGAAAAGCAGATGATGATGAAATAAAACCACAATACTTAGCATCAACGGATGAACTGATTGTTCAAATAAATCCTGATTCAGGGCCTGACAAGAAAAGTATGGACGAAGACGAAAATTTCCCTAATTTATCAATTAGTGTAAGCAACGAAAGCGTTCGAGCGCAATCGATGAGGAGAAATTCTGACCTCGTTTCCAAGCAAGGAACCAAAGACGAAGATGAATGGATACCCGATGAGATTTTTGAAGATACTACTAGTAACTTCATGGTAAACAGTAAACGGGCAAAATCAGCAAAAGTGATGAAAACGACTACCAAATTAGCTTCATCGAAGCCTCTGAGTAGCACCAAGGCACGGCTCAAAAAGAAGCTAGGATTCTAAAAAGTGGATCCGTTTTTGTACACACATTATTGTGGAATAGATCTAATTTAAGCCTTTCTCTATTTCTAATGCTGCGGCATATACCTTTCGTCTCTCTTCATCATCCATTCCCCAATACCCTCGACGTTCTTCTTCGTTGATCCATCGTTCTGCATCTTTCCAGCCATCTTCATATAGCGTAGTATAATCACCCCGAGACCCGCATTCAGTTGCAAGGCGCAACAACCTAGTCATTTGTTTCACGGTGTCCTCTTCTGGCAAAGGTGATATTCGATCATGTTTCTCACTTGCACTCAAAGATATTGTATCATGCGGAAATACGCTAATCGTCACAGTTCGATCTACCTTATGGTCCTCATCACCTGTAGCTCGGGCGTGAGGAACATTGAAATCAGGGCATCCAAATCTAGATCTTTCCACAGAAAAGTAGCCATCAACCACGAGCCGTGGGATTGAACTAGTGCCATCAAAGTTTTTGGCAACTCGAAAAGGAAAATTGGTTGTAAAGAATGGAAACATGGCACTGTTACAAACAGAGTCAATCACATGTTCTCGTGTATCGTATTTGGTTTCAAGAACGTTTCTAAATGATGGGAATAATTCTTTGTAAGCAAGACCAGCGATTGCTTCACGATTGGAAAGAATCTCGTGAGCGTTTTCAGGTAGTAAGAAATCAAGCTCCTTCTCTAAAAAAGGCATCAGATTACCTCTAGCTGAGCCATGATTGGTTAAGCATTGATCACTTAGTCGAATTGTGGCTTCAAGCGCAGTTTCTGGTTTCACTCCTGATGCGTGTGACGCTACTGCAATCGCCCCGGCAGAGCTCCCTGCAATTGGATTTGAATCTTTCAAGTACCCCTTGTTTGAAAGACAAGCAAGGACACCGATGTGATAGGGAAACAGCAAGCCGCCTGGGGAAAGTGAATACCCAACAAGCATGAGAAATAAATGGGATTGGTCAATGTACGGCGATATAAAACAGCCAAACAAAGAAAACAAGGAAAGCAGAAAACTGACACAAAACACGAACACAGATAGAAAAATGAGATCTTTTGTTATTTTAGCTGACAGCAGGCATTCATCTCTCTTTAGGAAACTTCGAGCTTATGATGTTGATTAATAAAATTGCGTTCAATATTTATTCACCTTGAATGATTCCAGCCTTAGTAATGACAATTCTAGCTTTTGGTGTACCAGACATGGATCCGTAGCTTTCAATCTTTTTCACGATATCATATCCCTGTACAACCTTTCCAAAAACTACATGTTTGCCATCTAAATGAGGTGTTGGAACTGTTGTTATGAAAAATTGTGATGAATTTGAATTCCTACCGCTGTTTGCCATCGACAATAGTCCAGGAGCACTATGACGAATTTTGAAATTTTCATCCTCAAACTTATGTCCATAGATACTCATTCCTCCCGTACCATTGTGATTTGTAAAGTCGCCACCTTGAAGCATAAACCTAGGAATGATTCTATGAAAGGAGCTTCCCTCGTAGGCAAGCTTTTGTCCTGTTGTAGGATTTGTTTCAGAGCCTTCACAAAGTTTTTGAAAGTTGATTGCAGTTCTTGGTACAACTCCACCAAATAACCCAAATACAATTCTACCTTCAGGTTTATCATTGATTGAAATATCAAAAAATACACGGTTTGTTATTTCTGGATGTACGATTTCTTCATCTTCTGTTGTTTGAATGGAATTGCTAATCACTTTCGTGATCCCAAATGCTGCTCCAACCGCTACAGTGAACGCAATCAGTTGACCAGCACTCGATCTACCACCGCCAGAGGTAGAAAAGTAGCGAGGACATACACGTTTCTGTCGAGAAAGAGGAGTGATAAGACGTGTGGATGTGACAATCATGGTGTCGTCAATCTTGTGTGCTTGCAAATTGCAAATGAACAATAACACCTGAAATTAGAAATTACTTACTTACTTTACTTAGTAGCTATTTTAGCCTTTTAGCCAGGATTTTTTCATTTGTCATTTGTCATTTTTGCTACTATGGACGTATGTTGTATGTCGTACTATTATTTAGAACCATTCATATTGATTTGAGACACTAACTGTAGACGCGATTAGTTTCTGTCTAACCCACACATTGGTTTCCTTATCTTGTGTATTTTTCTTGATGCCTTTTGGCATCTTTCATCGCAATAATCAACGTCATCACAGCATTTCGAATGCTTCCATTGCGGGAATGTGCGACAGCAATAATTGCATTCTCGAAAAGTAGAGTTTTCCTTTAATGTAACAACACGTACTTGGGCACCATGAAACAGTGGTTTGAAATGAATAAGATGCAGCTTAACAATGTCGCCGCTGTGTGAATAATAACGCAAGGACTCCGACGTTTGACTCATATCAATCCACGAACTCGTTCCATCAGCAGCCAAGTATACGGGTTTTCCATCACTGGTTTCTGGCCCCAAAACCGAAGCAATACAGTATCTCCCCGACAAAAAGAAATCCTGTCCTAACTGTATACCTCTGGACTCGTTGGGGGTCGCTGTTTCGATCGCATTTCTGAGCTTGATCTCTGTATTTGTACTACCAATAGTGAAGGAGAACTCTTCAAGACACGTTGAATGCCCGAGTTTATTTCCACTAAGTCCACATCTCATTTTGGAAGTTGTGAGATTTTTGATCTGTTTCAAATTAAAAGTTTCTCTGAACTTAGGAGAGACAATAGTATACCTACTATTATTGGAAACGCTTGCCAGGACTGGTATACCTTTTACTACAATTTCGATCCAGACTGGTCCTAAAGAAGGTGAAACAAGCAAGTGTTGCTCGCTGCATATTGTATGAGTGGCAGTCATCTCAAGGATCGGTCCACCAACTTGAACTGTATCTCCAGCGTTTTGTCCGCCAGTTAATAACATCGGATTCGCTTGACTTCCTGTCTGCAAAAAAGAACGATGTCCTGATAAAATCCTCTGAATCAGACCATCATGAGTCATACCAGAGTCACCACACTCTGATATTTCTGCCAAAACTTGTTCATTACTTAGACTCTCAACCCCTTTCATCATTATCGTGTGTCTATCTTTCCAGTTCTGTTCTACATTTCCATCATTACTATATATTTCGTTATATAAACCCATTTGCTTGTCACGAAAGGGAGCTACATCCAGACATAGCTTTCTAGAACAAATAGGACACATCACCGACTTTGACCCATAATCAATAATACACTCTCTACAAAAAGAATGCCCACAGTACAATCTAGTTGGTTTCAGATACTGCTCGTCACAAAGTACACAATGACTTGGTGTATGGAATGTCTCATCCTTTAAATCACATGGTAAAATTTCCTTGTTGTTGATCTCGGACTGAATAGCCGGTGGAAACCATAAACCCAGTAAACACTCGCCCAACTTTTTAAAATCTTCGGCTGCTACAATATTATTCCGTTTTGCCTCTGATATTGATTCAAAACAAAGAGAAAGAGCTTTGAAATGAGCCATTATCGGGTCAAATGTAACTTTTACCCCCCGTTGTCTCAGCATTATCAAACACTCTGCAGTTTTTTCCACAGGAGGAGGACATCCATAAATCCTCCACGAAACTGGATTTATCAATCCAGAGTACAGCAATAAAATGTCATCCACAGCAGTGTAACGCGTAATTTTTCTTGAGATCTGATGCGTCACAGGAAAAGTATCAAATGGCGATATGTGTTCTAAAAGTAACCTCAATGTATCGGGGTCAGGATACTCGACTGCATTTTTAAGAAGCGTTTGTCCGAAAACATCTCTCTTTGAAAGATCACACCCAGCTTCAATAACATATCTCAAAGTATCTGCATCCCCATATTTTAGAGTGAAAAAAGCTGTATTACAACCATTTGGCATACACTCGTTTACGTCAATTTTTGGATGTGCAAGAATGATTTTTACCATTTCAGATTTCCTTTTCCAACCGAATTCTTTTTCAAATTGTTTCCACTGACAAGCAAGACAGAGCAAGGACGTTTCATCTCCTCTATCATTAATTTTTTGTCTCCATTTGATCGAGTTGCCTTCTTCGTCAATCAGCCCATAAATAAGTCTCTCTACAAAATAATGAGCAGCTCGCGCGTTTACACAAAATACATCTTCCAGATAAGATGAGAGTGAACTCTTTTCTCTCAGACGAGGAACCAATCCATGTCGTCTATGTGGAGATAGAAGAATATCAGCGACTTGATCTGCGGATTCTCTGTGGAAACAGTTGTTCTGTGTGGGTTGAGATCGGTACAAGACTAGGCTGACTCGTCCTCTGCCCTATCTGATGCTTCTTCTGCTTGGACTTCTTTCCCATCTTTTCGGATATGTTCCTACTTTTTGTCAAAGTGCCTCTTTGGTGTGTGCTTTCTGCGTCTTCCGAGTTTTATGTTGGATGTTGGAGTTCGGCTCTTGACACTCTTCTTTCCTCTTTCCTTTTTCTTTCGTTTATGAAATCCCAACTTGATGTTTCGGTTACCTCTTACTCCTACACTAAAAAATCTGAAAACATCCCTCTCTTGTCTCTTGGCTCACAATCTTTTATTGGATAGTCCACATTCCCATTGACCCTTCTCCCAGACATAAGAACTCAAGATGCCTCACTCATTCGGAACCCGCGCACGTACCCGTTACATGTTTCAGAAGAAACACCGTAAGCATGGTTTGCCCAATCTTTCTCAGTACCTCATGCCTGTAAAGGTGGGTGATTACGTCGACATCTTCTGCGACCCTGCCATCCACAAGGGTATGCCTTTCAAGCATTACCACGGACGCACTGGAATCGTCTTCAACGTAACCAAGTCAGCTGTTGGAGTTCGTATCAACAAGCCCGTCAACGGACGCATTCTCGAGAAGCGTATCCACGTACGTATCGAGCACATCAGGAAGTCCACTTGCCAGAAGGAGATCCTCTCTCGTAAGGTTTCCAATGAGCTCGCCAAGGTTGAGGCCCAGAAGACTGGAGTAAAGGTGAACCTCAAGCGTCAGCCGGTTCAGCCCAAGGAAGCATACTTCCTCCAGGCTGCCGGAGAGGACGGTGTTATCACCACCATCCAGCCTCTTCCTTTCAGTGACCTCGTCTAAGTTCGGAAGCAGTAAACTAAAGAAAATGGATGCCCATATCTGTCGCACATACTTCCTGATTCACAGAGAGTAGTTTCTGCACAGAATTTTTTGTAAATTAATGATGGTATACTAGCAAGATTGTCGCACAATGTCGTTTGACATGTTTCTGCACAATATATGCTACTCTTGTTTTGATTGTATAGTCCTTTGATTTTTGGCTTTGAATTATTTATTGGGATTGACCAACAAAAAATTCAAAGCTCAGATATCAGAACGTATTTTTGCTGTACCACCTCCATCCTCCACTCCCTGACATGTCCAACACAACGATTCGAAACTGTACGTCCAGTAAAGAGTTATTCGATCAATACGACACTGACGGATCTGGTCATATTTCGTTTGACGAGTTTGCGCAACTCCTTACCAACCTCGGTTTTCACTTCACGGAGGCGAAACAGGTTGAATACTTTCGATTCTGTGACCAGGACAACGATGGATCGATTGACTTTGAGGAATTCCGAGTTGCCCTCTTTGTGTGCGATGAAAATGAAAACAAAGTTGCATTCAACCCAGGAAATATACTTCGACCACGAGATGCATTCAATTTATTCGATAAAGATTCAACCGGATCACTCGATGAAGACGAGTTTCGCTATGTTTTAGAATACTTGGGTATTGATATCGACGACGAAACTCATGACAAAATCTTTCGAAAGTATGATAAAAATGACTCTGGACTCATTGAGTACAATGAATTTAAGAGAGCGTGGTTGACTTTAGTGAATCCTAGAAAAGAACTTACTGATAGAGGTGTGCAGATTCCAACACTTGCATCGCATACTCAAATTGTGCGAATGCTGGAATCTGTGTTGAATCAGGAAGAGGAAAGAGAAGCTAAAGCTGTTGAAAAAGCTAAAGAGTGGGCATTTCGACAAAAGATTCTAAAAAACAGGAATGATATATTTAACAAAGCATTGGATCGATATTATTTAGAACTGTCCTTGTCATTGGATTTAGCCGGGCAAGTTTACATCTTTGGTGATGGCACATCGAACCGATTTCATGAAGCTGCTATCAAAGTTGAAGAGTTAAGCCATCATTGTAAAGATAATGAATTGTTACAGTTTTTATGGCGTCGCAAGCTAACTATGAGGAATGACCTGCTGGAGAGAAAAGACGACCCTCTTCGTGGAATAAACATTAAGCAAAATACTTTTCATCTCTGGGGAAAAGAGCCAAATGATATTGGAATCACAGAGAGTTCAATAGTTGTGTTGTGCAATAGAAGTGAATTATATTCATGGGACAGTAAGTATCAACTATGGATTCTGGATTCAAGGCAGATAACAACCTTACACGCTAGCGAACAAAAAAATATTGATGAAGAAGAAAACGAGCTAGGGATCGATGATTATGGGATGGTTAAAAATGTTCTGCAATACTATTCTAAATGGAAGACGCCACCAAAAAATTGCAACTTCCATAAACATGCTCATTTAGTCCTGGAGTCCGAAATTAGAAGAGATGAATTAGCTCGATCTCTTGAATTGCGTGGAAAGAATAGTGATGGTTTTACAAAGTTACAGTTGGTCAAATTAATACATATCGAGTTGAACCTTGAGCAAAACCATCTAGGACAGGAAGCATTTCATCGACTGAAAAAGACTGAGGAGGAAATTTCTTCTTTACGAGCATTGCAGAAGAAAAAGATTGTTAAAAGAAAATTACAGCAGTTTTCCGAACTGCGTAAATGTGTAAGCGAAGCTGCTAAAAGTAACAACAAAGAATTTGCAGTCGAGACCACAAATGAAGAAGTTAATGTGACGAAGACTGCTTATTCCAGTGATATCGAGAGCGAAGAAATCTTGATGATGAGATCAAAATGGTTATCACTTGTTTCAGGCGCAAAGTATGCTGGTCTTTTATCTGAGAGTGGACAAGTTTTTCTGTGTTCTCGTAAATCACATGGAAATGAAAATAGTATGATCTATTCGCACTTAAAATTGCCGCTAAGTGAAAAAGCGATAAATTTCAGTTGTGGGTACTCACATTCAGCAGTGGTATCTGAAAATGGTAACGTATTTGTGTGGGATAGTTCCTCAACAAACAAACTTGGGATCGCATCGATACACTCAAATAATTTATATATTGAAAAGCCTTCGAAACTACACATGGGATCTATTTCAGTAACTAAGGTTAGTTGTGGAGCAAGTCATACAGGCTGCGTGACTTCACATGGGAAGGTTTTCATGTGGGGAAGTAATGCAGGATATCGTTTGGGTCTTGGCGATACAATTGACAGAAACGTACCAACCCTTGCTGAGAATATCTTAAATCAAGATATTCATGACATCAGTTGCGGGTACTGTCAGACAATGCTTATCACAAAAATTGAGCACACCCTCCAAGTTCAAAACGGAATGAAGATATCAAGAATATCAGGAGGGCGCTTGCTGGTAGCAGGACCTCAGAGTGCCTTAGGTTCCAAGTTTTCATCATTCGGACTGTACCCGTCATTCTTAAAAGACTCGAAGAATATTGATCCTGTGCCGATAAAGGATATTAGTGCCGGCTTTTCTCATCAATCTGCGGTATCGATTGAAGGAGAGTTATATACTTTTGGTGACAATACTGGAGGTTGTTGTGCTCACCCTACACGAGAGAAGTTCATATCAATTCCAACTCATGTTAAATATCTATTCAATAGCACTTTGAACCTTTTGTCTGGAAAACGAATAAATAAATCCATACCGTATTGTTATCAACCATATTACGAGGTTGACCTAGGTGAAACATTCACCATTGAGGAAATCAAAATATGGAACTGGCTCGATCTACCAAGCAACCCTGCCTCAAGTAAAGACAAATCTGGACTGCGCCTATTTCCATGTTGGATCATGATATCTCAGGATGAACTTCCGAGATCGGAAGGCAGCCTCGATTCAGCTCTTAATCTGTCTGTTACGAAAAAGCGTTTAGAAGAGAATTTTCTTGTCACTTCATGGAATCCTCAAATCAGAACAAGGGGCAGATTTATTAGAGTGCAATTAGAGGAGACAAATTTATTGGAGTTTGAAAAGATTCAGATATTTGGTCACTCTGCATTGGAAAACCCTATTGGGAGAGTGAATAAGGCCGTGTGTGGGAAGAGGTTAACTGGTGTCATCATCAAAGCCACTGATGACTCCGAAGACATTGAACTTTCTCTTGAAAGAGTAAATGCCGCAAAAAATATGAAATTGCCAGTGCATTATGAGACAATAAGGTGCAGACTCTGTGAGTCTTCTAGTCCCTGTGAGATATGTAAGTTGAAAGAAACTATGGTCAAAGAGGGGCTCAGATGGGAAGCGGAGAGTGACCTGTCGGATTTAGGGAAAATCTTTCTAAATCCTCAAAATATCAAGGTGTAAGATTGTATGTGATGCGGAAAGAAGCAGTTCATCATTACTCAAGTAATTGAATTGTTGCGTGATGATATTCATATTCTAGAGAAGACTTTTTAGAGCTTTCTATTCTCAGTACTTTGCATTGTTATCGTCTCATTCTATTTCAGACAGGGATAACTGTTTGAATGCAAATCATCATTGAAAGAAAGCATCAACAAACATAAGACGATCAGAACATGATATCAATCAAACAAGTTTTCTTCAAAGGAGTGGTATTCGATGATTTATCTACAAAAAAGAAATCCTTTTTTTCTTTTTTAGAGATACGTAACAACTAATACCACAAATTTAATGAAAGAGTGCACATGCTCGTAATAGATTACTTTACCGCTGTTTGCGGATGGAGGAAATGATGATGCCCAGTTGATAGGCGCCTGTTGTTGTAAAAATGAGTGGCTGTTGTCTGTTGTAATCTTTCCTCTGCCAAAACTATCGAACACGCATAATAATTTATTTGTCCATTTTCTCTAGCTCTCTCTTTGTACTGATCTCACATTTTTCTCTCGAACAAATGACGTAAGACCTGTAGTCTGTAGTTCTTTTATCGTGAAAACAGTTCAAGTTCGAAATTTCTCTTGGTAATACTTACATGCTAGCAGCATTTTACAAATATTCACAAACAAGAACAATTACTGAACAGAAATATGAAAGCATGCATTCTATCTCAGATTATTTTGCTGCAAACCGCAGTGCTAGCACCAGCCTTTATGCCTTCTCCGATAAACAGGAATCAGGCTCGCTTCGCTCTACCAGAAAAAGTAGAAGTATGTGGATTCAAAGATTGCAGGAGGGCAGGTGGTGGTGCCAAACTAGAGAAAATGATCTCAAACGTTCTCGAAGAGAAGAATCTCAGCGGGAGTATTCAAGTCGAAGGATGCGATTGTCAAGGAGAATGTGGATATGGACCAAACATACTCGTAGACGGCATGATCAAAAACGATATCAAGACGTCTGCAGATATTATGAAAGCATTAGGAATTCAAGAGTAATGAAGTCGTCTAGGGCTTTCTTTAGACATGTGTACATGTTGTATCTTGTGTTGACTACACTTTCATTCGCCACGGGATTTGTGTGGCATGCACAAGGTCATCAACGGCAAATGCCAAATTTAAGGGTTGTAAAAGGAGAGCTCGATGGATTTTACAATGAAACTGAAACAGCAATAGTTTCCTATGAAAATGATGCAGAATTTTTTAAACGTATTGAACAGAGTCCAGATTTATTGAATGATTTGACATGGAGAGTAGAGAAGATGCGATTGGAGGAACAAAATACAAAACGTTTTCTTAAAGCAGGTCCAAGGTTCTTACCTTACGAAGAATGCCGCAAGTGGGTTCAAGCTTGGAATAGGTGGGATAACGAGGAGGACTGGAAGAGGTGGATAGATGAAGGAGAGAAAAGAAACAGTTACATTCCTGCGAGACCGGACGAATACTATGGAAATCGTAACGAATGGATTAGTTGGGCTCATTTTCTTGGGAGGACCGAGAATATTGATTCAACAGATGATACATTTCAATAACTCTATAGGTAATAGTTTTATATACACAAATCACAGTACTTCCTATTGGCATTATGCCAACCTTAGCCTGTGTTTATTCGATACCCAATTCCAGTTTCTTTGCTTTCACTTGTTTCCTAAGCTCTTGAAGTTCTTCTTCTTTTTGTTTCGCACTCTCCCGTTTTTCAAACTTGGCTGGTTGATAATACAACACAATCAGATACCGTCCTCCAACATTGAAGCCAGATAGGTGGTCAACTGCCGCCTTCGCATCGTAAATATCTTCATACACAATAAACGCGGTCCCACGTGTGTCCTTTCTATCTCCAAGTCTTATTTGATATACAGCGCCATATTTTCCAAATATGGAATAGAGCTCTTCAGCTGATATTTTAAACGGCTGTCATGGTAGCAGAATTGCAAACGATGAGATAGGATACGTAAAGTAAGATTACACCATAATAATTTTAAAATTACGTACCAAGTTTCTCACATAGAGTATTCTATTTACCTCTGGAGGCAGTTTTGAATTTATCCCTCTTTTACTCATGTTCAAGAAAACGTCGAATTATGAATGATGTATTTATTTACTGTGAGCAAGTCCCCACTTTAGTGCTCTTGCCTCTTGCTTCTTGCTTGTTTCGTTTGGGTTAGGGTCTTATAGGCCATTATGACGTCATCATCTCTAAGGTTGAAAATCGACACCCACTCGCATCATGTTTCTACTTTCGGTCGACTCTCGATCTTGCCATCAGCTTTTAATAACCCACTACAAGCTGCGTATTTTGCATTTTTATGATAGACGTTTGTCTGATTTCAGAAGAGGTCTTGGCTGATGAGTTTTTTAACCCTCTGCAGGTCGTCAGATATTTTTTTCAAAATCGTGTCCCTGTAGGCTAGGTGAAATCGTTGTTTGGTTGTTGGTTGTTGGTGATGAAGTGATGAACGCACCTTTTCATTAGACATTAGAGTAATCGCATATAAAGTTCCGTCAGCCAGTCTTCAAATCTGAAGTGAAATGGTTCGGTTAAATTTCTATCCCATATTTGTCATATTCATAGTTAAAACTATTTCAATTCAAAAGTCACTGGTCGGAGCCTTTCTGAACCAATATTCGATAGCACAAATAAGATATGTAGACACCGAACAACACTTTAGAAAATATCAAACTGTAAATGCCGGTGTGAGGAACGTTACCGGAGAATTAGAAATAGATGTAATTTTGAATGAAATTCAGCTATGTCGAACAAAAAAGCAACAACGACGAAAAATGAGACACCCTCGACGACCTTTTGCATTTTGGAAAGATATCAGTAACATTGAATCTGAATTGAGAAAATTTTGGGAAGATGTTTCCGTAACGATAGACTCAACAAAGCCACCACCACTTCCCTCGGAAGCCATTCTGAATCACTTTGAACGACACGATCTCAGATATGCAATTGCAAATATGGGAGGAAGAAAGGTCGTAGCATCAAAATTAGGCGATGCTAGGCTTATTCCTGGAAAATGGTTCGATGCAATAAAGTGCGATGAAATACAACAATTGCTCTTACCCAGTAATCCAGCTAGTGCAGGTCTATGCAAAAAGTTTCCTCCGCCAAATCCTACCCTCAAAAGAACAATAGAGAATTTATCTCACCCAAACGACATTCATGCTCTTCGGTATCAAAATGGAGAACGATGGACCCACAAAACTACTCGAAACCCTCGTAATTATTGGAACAGCGAAGATGTGGTAATTGCAGAGTTGTATCATTATTTGTCGCGTGTAAAAGTAGAACAAAACAGACCATCGATATGGATGCCACGACCTTCGGAATTGACAAATGCAGGACGTGATGACTTAAAACAGGCAATCACTCGATATGGTGGAGCGGATCATATTTGTAAGACTGCAAAACTTATACCCTACAGAGAGTGGCGTTATTTCGAATCTAATCTTGAGCTCTTCATTGAGCTCCAAAGATATCTATCAAAGTTCCATACAGATAATGATAACGTTTTTCCAAAGTTATCAGATATTCAAGCGAATGAACATAATCGACTCTATGATCTCATCATGCAAATGGGAGGAAGGAAAATAATAGCAAGGCAACTCTCAATGGAGTTTCAGGTACAGTCAAAATTTAAGGTTATGCAAGGTATCTCGTTAGGAAGATTTGATTTATGTTTTGCTATTCGGTTGATGCATTTTATAAGAGGTGAGCTCTTACAGGAAGATCCTCCTCTGTCACGGATGCCAACCATTCGAATGCCAACAGTACAAGAATTATTACTGAAGGGAGAAAAGCAACTTGCAAAGGAATGTTTGAAGTATGGGGGGCATGAGTCAATAGCCCGTCGTCTGAATATCGCCTTTGATATACACGAGGCTGGAAAGGAGGCAGCCGATTTGATACAGAAGAAAAGCACTTTACAATGATGTTTCAATGGAATTTAAAAGTATCTAGAGTAGTATGGTCGCATGTATGTGATATGATATACCTTTCTATTGGGAATAATAATAATAGTTTGATGCACTCATAGGAGTTTGTGAAGCCTTCAGTGGAATATATAATGTTTTCTGCACAAGCTTCAAAGATTTACTACTTGGTGATTCCAAGTCGACCCTATTTACAGTTACTTTTACTACGTCGCCCGGTTTTAAAGTCTCAAGAGCTTGGAAGAGGTCAGCTTCTGTATTAATCTTGAAGTCTTCAATTTTTATAATAATATCTAGTTGAAAAAGAGTAAAATATTGAGTCATTGTTCACCGACATAAAGTCACAACAGGCGATACCATACGAAACACTTACCTCCAATTTCAACCAAGCCACTTTCAGTACGTCTAGTGCCTTTCAACCCTGCCTTGAATGCAGGCGATGAAGTTGGAACTTCAAGGACCAAGACGCCTCGTTCAATACCTAAAGATCTGGCTTGCTTGCTTTCCAAATAGGATATACCAAGTACGGGTCTGACAACCTTTCCATCGCGGATTAAAATATCTGCAAAGCGAGGAGGTGTTAGCTAAAAACATATTTCAAACGTAGATAGCTTTGTGTCATTTTGATGAATCACTTACCCACTATATACTTCACAGTGTCGACAGGAATTGCGAACCCAATCCCAGCTGATGCTCCACTAGGAGAGTAAATGGATGTATTCATCCCAATTAATTTACCCGCACTATTTAATAAAGCACCTCCCGAATTTCCGGGGTTGATGGCTGCATCTGTTTGAATCACATTCGTGATGGGCCTTCCAATCGGAGACTTTTTGAATTTGACACAATCAGATTTAGTAGGGGACTGTATAGATAAATTTCTGTAACGAATGTAGATAGACTCACCTTCATTTCGCGACCAATACCACTGATCACACCTACGGTAAGAGTATGGTCCAATCCAAACGGATTTCCAATCGCATATGCGCTTTGCCCAACTCTGAGTCCCGTTGACGTTCCTACATTGATAGGATATAAATCATACACAGGTGCATCAATCTTCAAAACTGCAATATCTTTCCCAGGATCTACTCCAACCACCTTTGCTTTATACACTTTACGAGAAAAGTTGGTCACACCCGGATCACCCGGTCTCATTGATGTTACAGGATAAATGGATTCTTTTCGTTTGGCAATAGAACTATACTTTCTGGATTTATCTTCTTCTTCTTCATCATCATCAAAGACTCGAGTAAGCACTGCAATCTGGGCCGTCTGTGCGTTTCTAACAACATGATAGTTCGTCACAATGTGACCTTTATCGTCCCAGACAAAACCAGATCCAGTCCCAACTGGAACTTCAAGGACATTTGTTGAAAAGACATCACGTTGTTCAACGAAGGTATCAATATACACTGTATTAAGTCAATAAGAAGTTTAAAAGAATACTACATGAGTGCATGATATATATAGGATACATAGAATCATACATCTAAAAGGGGATACATTTCAAAACTCACCCACAGAAGGCGCGACTCGTTCGAACACATCAATCCTTCTTTCTTCTGCTTCTGTTAATGGATCAATAG
>Ga0213868_10003320_pt1 | contig 15047 bp, 10 predicted proteins | sample PICome_9_FD_160087 | JGI IMG/M metagenome (GOLD analysis project Ga0213868, IMG submission 160087) | Coastal seawater microbial communities near Pivers Island, North Carolina, United States - PICO127 | ecosystem: Environmental > Aquatic > Marine > Coastal | place: USA: North Carolina...
ATAAGTACGGAAACCCCTAAAACACGGGTGAATAATTTTAAATACAGCGGCCTTGACGGTGCTTCTTCCATCTGCTGCTGACCGAGCGCTTTAACCAATACCGTATCGAGTCCCCAACGTCCCATGGTTGAACCGATAAGAATTAGAGTAAAAGCCACTTCATAGACCCCCACCTCGCGTTCACCGCCAGTAGCGCTCAAGCTGAAGAGTAATACGTAGCCTCCTAATGCGCCAATAACCTTAAAGAAAAGCACAATGAAACTGCCCTTCGCTATGGAAGCAGTAGTGGGTTCTTTGAGAAAATCCAACAATCTATTGGCCATGGTTTTGTCCTCAACAAGGAATTGTCGGCGAATATACCGCTTTAGTAACGTGCAAGTCTCTGCTTTTGTACATTTGAAACTATGAAAATTGCGGTTAATGCTCGATGGCTGTTGCCAAACAAACTCGAAGGCACAGGGATTTATACCCTGCGTATGCTTGAGCAGATCATTCCCGCTTTTCCTCAGCATGAATTTCATTTACTGCTCGACCGCGGCATTGCTGCGGACCAATGCTCTTTAGACTTCCCAAATGTTTACTTGCATGTTGTCGCTCCGCAGGCGCGTCACCCTTTGCTCTGGACCCTATGGAATGACTTTTCCGTGCCTCGCGCACTAAAGAAGCTTACTATTGATTTGTATTGGTCGCCGGATGGACTGCCCGCGAAAACCAAAACGCCGCAATGGCTCACCATTCACGATCTAAATTTTGAACACCACCCAGAATGGGTTCCGAAAAACGTAGCCGCATATTACCGTAAACAGATTCGAAAGGGTGCTACTCAAGCACAACAAATCTTTACGGTGAGCCAATGGAGCGCTGAGGACATCGCGAACACCTATGGTATACCTCCCGAAAAAATTGCACTAACGTATAATGCGCCACAACAGCAAATGAAAACGGGTCAAATAGAAACGAGTTCCCCTTATTTCTGTGCAGTAGGCGCACTGACTCCCAGAAAAAATCTGCGCACACTTTTGCTTGGATTTGATCATTGGGTCGCGAAACACCCTACAGCCACTCACCGCTTAAAAATTGCAGGTGCCGCACACTTTAAAGACCCTGCCTTCGAGACCGTTCGCAATTCTTTAAAACATGCGGACCGGATCGATTGGTTGGGCAGACTTTCAGGACCAGCGCTAGAATCGCTGTACGGCGGTTCCACAGCCTATTGCATGCCCAGCGCCATGGAAGGATTTGGCATTCCATTAGTCGAAGCCATGCAGTGTGGCACAGCTGTCATCGCTTCAAAAAACAGTGCTTTGACTGAAGTGGTAGGCAATGCAGGATTGCTCGTTTCTACTTACGATATTGAGGAGTGGAGCGCGGCGTTGCAACAAATCACCACAGAAAATTCGATCTGGCGTGAGCGAGCACTGCAGCGAGGTGACTTTTTTAATTGGGAACAGAGTGCCGCTGCATTCATCGAAGCATTGCCCGAATGAAACGACAGCATTCGCCAATAGCTATCGTAGAAGCCGGCACGGATGAAGCGGGCCGTGGGTGTTTAGCCGGTCCGGTGACAGCCGCGGCTGTAATCTTGCCGCCCAATTTCAAAAATGACCTACTCAACGACTCTAAACAACTGACCGAAAAACAACGCAACCTGCTTCGACCTATTATAGAAAAGGAAGCGGTTGCCTGGGCCGTAGCCCACGTTAGTCCGGATGAGATTGATTCGATGAACATCTTAAACGCAAGTATTGAAGCGATGCACAGGAGTATTGCACAATTGGACCCACAACCCCACTTTATCGCAGTTGATGGGAACCGATTTCATCCCTATCAAAACATCCCTCACCACTGCCAAGTCAAAGGGGACGCCACCTACCAGAACATTGCAGCAGCTTCGGTCCTTGCAAAAACCTACCGAGACGATCTTATGCGTGAACTCGCAGTGGCCCATCCACATTACGGCTGGGAGCGAAACGCCGGCTACCCAACGAAAGCGCATCGAGAAGGCATAAAGACCCACGGTGCTACGGAACATCATCGCAAAAGCTTCCAACTTCTACCGAGCCAATTGAACCTCTTCGATTTGTGAAAAACTGTGCGATTTACACACTAAAGAAGTGCCCATGAGAGCGTAGCTTTAGGTATAAATTCGCCACAAATGAAATTGGTCAAATTCAGTGCATTACTTCTTGTAGCAATCGCCTTCACAAAATGTGGCAAGGATGCCGCATCTGTCTCCGCTCCCGCAATGTTGCCCGTGGATGCACCGCTTATTGTACGTATTAATGATGCTGAAAAATTTACTGCCTTTTCTGATTCCATTGCCCTACCCTATGTGCAAGCCATAGATATCGCCATTCTGAATAAATACAGCAATGGACCTTGGACTGGTGCGTTAGTCGCCTCTGGCGCGGATAAATCTGATTGGATCTGGACCTTTAAAGACACGCTGGGTCAGGGCGGCTCCATGACCGAAAATGAGACCATTTATTCCATTGATAGTCTCTATGGGTTCAAAGTGGGATCTACGTGGACAATCAGTAAAAAATCGGCACTTCTACAAGATCTGTTAAACCAGCGTGCCAATGGATTCAGTCTTGCGAAAGACGCCCAATTCACTTCGCTTTGGAACAGTGCGTCAAAAGCCGATGTCATGAATCTGTTCATTCAGCACAAAGAAATTGAAGCCATAGGGGACCAATTCTTCAAACAGGATTGGAGTTGGATGACACACATTGCAGCCTGGAGTGAGATCGATCTTGCTCTGCGAAAAAACAAACTCATCGGGACTTCTGTTTCCCTCTGTCCAGACAGTGCCCAAGTCTTCCTTAACACCTTCACTGGTAGTGTTAGATCTGAGAAACTCAGTAAATATGTCGCCTCCTCATCGACTTACGCCTTAGGAATGAAAACGGACGGAATAGATGTATGGCTGCGCTCATTCAATACTTATCGAGCTCATAAACAACGACTAAAGCCCGCGCAACGCATAACTACCGAAGCGAATGTAGACCCTATACTTTTCAGTACGGTACATTTATCCGGAGACTTTATACGAGTTGGCTATGGCGATGCCAACATATGCCTACTGCCCCTTAAAATAGGTGGTTCAAAGGAAGTAGGCGAAGTGCTCGCGGGACTTTCGTCAACTACGGGTACTGTGGACGGTCGTAGGAGTGGCACTTTAAAAGAGAAGCATAAATTTTTATTCAGCGCACTCTACGGCTGGTTCTTTTCTGATCTTGGAACTCCTTCATGGACGCTCAACGAAGACGTTTTAGCTATTGCACCAAATGAAAAGATCCTTGAGGTCTACATGAGTGAGATTGGTTTAGGTAAAACTTGGGATGCTATGGAAGCTTTTGATCCGCTCTCTGAAGCACTAAACAAAGCGGACCACCTCACTTTTGCCACCAGTTTAAAAGGATTCACAGAAACCGCATTTTGCCCTAGTGAACAATGGCCGGGTCTTTTTGGCAACGCATTATTAGGTGGATCTATAGAAGTCAAAAATGAACTCGCCTTTGGTTCACTCACTATTCAAAGTCAAAAAGAACAAGCTGTAAGCAGCTCCTATTTGTGGTCTACATCATTAGATGCTCCTGTCATTTCTGGGCCATTCCTCGTTAAAAATCATCGATCTGGAGTGAACAACGTTGTAGTTCAAGACGAAACCAATACGCTATATTGGATGAACGAAGCCGGTGAAGTGAAATGGACGAAAAAATTAGACCTACCCATTGTGGGTCCTATCCAGCAAGTAGATTTATTTAAAAATGCCAAATACCAATTGGTCTTTACCACTTCCAACCAACTCCATTGTATTGATCTATTGGGTAGAAATGTCGAAGACTTTCCAATCACACTTCCGTCGAATACCTCCTTTGGACTTTCAGTAATGGATTACGATAAAAACAGAAACTACAGGTTCCTCATACCTTGTGGCGATAAATTGTACAACTTTACAAGTGATGGTAAAATGGTTGACGGCTGGAAAACCGACGCGTCCAATGGAATCCTAACGCAACGTCCATTTTTGTACCAACGTGGCGGAAAAGACTATATCATTACCTCGACCCTAGAACAGGCGTTCATTTTGAACAGACGTGGAGAAAGCAGAATTAAAACCAATGCACTCCCGGCGGCGGCAAAGCCCTGGGCGCTATCCCCGGGCAATATACCGAGCATTATTCGTGTTGGGGATGAAGGAGAGCTACAAGAACAACGGTGGGATGGAACAGTCGAGATTTTAGAGCACGATTTAATAGGCTTAGAACAACAGAGCTACGGCCGTATTTACTGGTCAAACGAATCTGTTTCCGTACAAAGCGCAAACAACAGATACAACGTAGCAATTGATAGCAGAAACATCGTATCTGTAGAATCCTATCCTGGCGGTACGGGCATTATTATGTGCGACGACAATACGATTCACGTTACCCTGCTCAACGAGCCCGTTTCAAACATTACTCAATTCGACGGATCGAGCGCAAAAGCAGGACGCTTGACCATGACCGGTCCACCCGTTCTAGTCATCGCACAAGGCAATGCAGTTATTACCTATCAGCTGTAATTATTTCTGACGGAAAAATATTTCGATCGGGGCACCGTGGAAGTCAAACTCCTTGCGCATCTTATTTTCTAAGAAGCGTTTGTATGGCTCTTTCACATATTGCGGCAGGTTGGCAAAAAAGGCAAACTGAGGTGTCCGTGTTGGCAACTGCGTACAGAATTTAATTTTGACATACTTCCCTTTGACGGCCGGTGGCGGAAATCCTTTAATGATCTCCAGCATGGTGTCATTCAGTTTACTGGTTGATATCTTTTGTTTTCTACGCTCGTATACCTTTACCCCTTCTTCAAATGCCTTTAAAACACGTTGCTTCGTAAGCGCACTTGTAAAGATGATCGGGAAATCAGTAAATGGCTCTAATTTTTTGCGAATGTGCGCTTCTGCGTCACGAATGGTATTGGTCGATTTCTCTACCAAATCCCACTTATTTACCACTACCACTAAACCCTTTTTATTTTTCTCAACTAAGGAAACGATAGAGAGATCTTGCGCTTCAAATCCGCGGGTTGCATCCACGATCATCATACATACATCTGCATGTTCGATGGCACGTACAGACCGCATGTTAGAATAGAACTCTAAATTTTCATGCACCTTGCCTTTCTTGCGAAGACCAGCTGTGTCCAGCAACATGAAATCAAAACCAGACTTATTAAAGCGGGTGTTTACCGTATCTCTAGTAGTACCTGCAACTTCTGTAACGATGTTGCGCTCCTCATCGAACAACGCATTCACTATGGATGACTTACCTGCATTTGGACGTCCAACGATGGCCATTTTAGGCAGATCATCGTAGTCATCTACTGGATTTTCATCCATATGAGAGACCAATTCGTCGAGCAGATCACCGGTTCCACTTCCATTTACTGCACTGATTGTATGGTATTTTTCAATACCTAGTCCGTAGAATTCTGTAGCATCTAATTCAAGCATGCTATTATCCACTTTATTCACACAGTACACCACAGGCTTTTCGGTCTTGCGTAGCAGTTCAGAAATGATTTTATCAAATTCCGTTAAGCCCGCTTGCAGATCTAAAACAAAGAGCACGACAGTGGATTCTTCTAGCGCCAATTCCACCTGACGGCGAATTTCAGCTTCGAAAACATCTTCCGAGCCTTCGATATAACCGCCAGTATCAATGACAGAAAATTCCTTCCCATTCCAATCGCTCTTGCCGTAATGGCGATCGCGTGTGACACCGGCAACACTATCAACGATAGCATCACGGCGCTGGATTAGACGGTTAAATAGTGTGCTTTTCCCAACATTTGGGCGTCCCACAATGGCAACGATGTTACTCATAATTAATTCTTATAACCAAAGCGCTTCAACTGCAAATCGTTGTCGCGCCAGTTCTTTTTCACCTTAACAAAGGTCTCTACGTGCACCTTCTTTGCGAAAAATGCTTCTAATTGCTTTCGAGCACCTATTCCCACTGCTTTTAGCCGACTCCCTTTGTGGCCTATTAGTATGCCTTTTTGAGAATCGCGGGCAACATAAATGATGCATCGCATGCGAATAATATCTTCTTCCTCCTTGAATTCCTCAACATCTACCTCAACACTGTAAGGGATCTCTTTTTTGTAATTCAGCAGGATCTGTTCTCTTATGATCTCACTAACAAAGAAACGTTCCGTTTTGTCCGTTAACGCGTCTTTATCAAAATACGGCGGACTCACCGGGACCAATTCCTTAAGTCGGCTCAATAAGTAGTCTGTATTCGCCCCTTCAAGTGCACTAATGGGGATAATCTCAGCATTGGGCAAGCTGGTCTGCCAGTACCCAACTTCCTCCTCTAAAGCTTCCTGTGTGGTGGTATCAATCTTATTGACAATCAAAAGCACGGGAACTGAGGTGGTGGCCAATTTTTGAAAGAAGCCCTCATCCTTCAAGGCGCGATCTCCTGGTTCTACTAAATACAAGAATACATCAGCATCTTCAAAAGCATCCGACACAAATTTCATCATATGCTCCTGCATCTTATACGCTGGCTGAATAACCCCTGGCGTATCTGAAAAGACAATCTGATATTCAGGCTCGTTTAAAATGCCAAAGATGCGGTGACGTGTAGTTTGTGCTTTTGGTGTGATGATGCTCAATCGCTCACCGACCATTGCGTTCATCAGGGTGCTCTTCCCTACGTTGGGATTCCCAATTATATTGACAAAACCGCTTTTGTGTTCCATGCGGCAAAGATGCAACTAAATCGTGCAGATACGAGCACAATTGGTCCTCTTAAAACTTCAGCTGCTCATCTTTGTCCCAAAGGCCCCAAGAGGCGCCAACATCGCCTTCCTTCTCAATCTTCCAACTTTCATCGAACGAAGAGAAGTAGAACATTGGAATGTCCTCAGCTGCAGACCAGCGTTGAGCGCTAATGAAATACTTTAAACTGTTTTCAAACGAAGCTTGAGCACCACCGATGCTTTGGCCATTGCTAGGCCAACCTGTTTCAGTAATTAAAACGGGCTTCCCTTTACCCGCAATCTTTGCCTCCATGTACATCTGTTTCATGTACATCAAAGAATAATCTAAAGCACAGCCTTCCCAATATGGGTAGCAATTTGCCAAGATGATATCGCATGCATCTGATACTTCTGGATGATCTGTAAACTCATAATAGGCATCTACATAACCCACAGGTACACCAGAAACCTCAGCCTTCACACGCTCGATATATTTTACCAAAGCATTGGCTTCAAGGTCTTCGCGGTACAATACTTCGTTACCTACTGCAGCCACATCTACCGCACCTTGCTTACATAAGGCAATCAGACCTGCAATCTCTACTTCGTTTTTCTCAAGATCGTCCCCCAGCCATGCACCTGCTAGAGTTTTGATACCCATTTCATGTGCAATCTGAGCGATGAACTCATTACCCTCGGTACAGGAAAAGGTACGCACCCACGAGATGTGCGGCTTTAGAATGCTTAATTTTCTTCGAACTTGGGCTTCAGTGAGTTGATCACCAGGCTGCTGACCTTCATCGTAGGCACTAAAGCAAATGCCATGAATTCCATCGTTAAGCAAACCTCGGCTAATACTTTTCAGCTCTTCTATTGGATGCTCAACAGCCGTAATACCGGCCAATGACATGAATTTCTCCTTTCTGAATGACATGGTTGCGTCCTTAAAATTAGTCGATTGATTGGTTTCGTTGGTCCAATTTCGAGCGGACATCACGCGCATATTTTTCATCGACACTATACTTCCACATCACCGCAATGGCGATCAGCGTACAGAGTATAGGTAGGCCAGAGAAGACCATTCTTAATTGGTCTACAGCACCTTCCGGTTGAGCCACTGCACCACTTTGGTAATTCACCAACGTGAGAATCAATCCGCTCAATGCACCGGCAAAAGCAAAGCCAAGCTTCACCATCCACCAATAGATTGCACCGAACACACCCTCACGACGCTTTCCAGTTTTCAATTCGTCAATGTCCAAAACATCTGATGTCATAGACATCATGATGGTAAATAACCCTCCGATACCAAAAGAGTGGAATGGTAAAGCGAACAAAAACAAGTACGGTTTCCCTGGAACCATTAAGAACCAAAGCATAATGTATCCAATGATTGAGATGCTCTGTGAGATGATGAAAGCACGCTTTTTACCTAATTTTTTTGACATTCTAGCTACAATTGGAATGACTAAGAACGTCGTCACCAGTGCACCAACACTCCCAAAGAGTGTAGGCCAAACTCCCACAGCTGAGGCATCGTCGTTGAACAAATGACTCTTTATGATAAAGAAGGTAAAACTAGCGATGGTATTGAAACCGTTAAAGATTAAGAATGTCGTGATACACAACTTGCGGAAGGAAGGCAAGGCAAATGCCTCAACAAAACTCCTGCGAATGCTTCCTAAGCTGCGAATGATGTTTCCAAGGCTAAGGGACTCATAGTCAGTGCGGTCTAAGGTGGATTCTCCTTTAATAAAAATGGCAGGTACCATCGCACAGATGGTAAATACAACGCCTACCCAGACTGCTAGGGTCCGGGTTGCCACATCCCCGGAAGGGAACCATTCCGGATCGTACATAATGACCCAAAACCATGGTGCAATGACCCAAGCCCATTGACCAATCCATTGCGAGATTGCCATAACTGTCGTGCGCTCGTGAAAATCATTACTCATCTCATAACCCATACTTACGTACGGCACCCCGAAAATGGTAAGACCTAAATAGAACACAAACGACCACAGCATGAAGTATGTGAAGTTATAAGAAAGCGTGTTTTCACGATATACCTGCCATAATAGAATGAAGGAAACCCCCATCAACAAGGCACCGATAAATACATATTTTCTTCGACGACCCCAGCGCGAACGTGTATTGTCAGAGATGAATCCCATGATAGGATCTAAAATAGCATCAAAGGCGCGCGGCGCAAAGAAAATCACCCCCCACATCCATCCAGGAAAACCTAAGTCTTGTACCAATACGACCATGAAAATACTCATGGCAGCTGGGAACATCTGATTCGCTAACATCCCAACTCCAAAAGCAATCTTCTGGCCCATGGGGACTTTTGTTGACGCTACTTCACTCATAAGACTATTGTTTAGGTTCTATTACAATGGTTTGAAGGGCTTGCGCATCAATAGCAATCAATCGCTCCGTTCCATCCATGTTCAAATCAAAACTTCGTGGCTGCCCGCCCTCGTTAAAGACTACTACAACTATGGAGCCATCTTCATTTTCAGCCGCAGTTACCATTAGGTCGCCGTCGGTTTGATTCACTTCCAGTACTTGCGCACCAGGACGAATGTGCTTACTGAAATGTTTCATTACATAGTACAACGGTGTGTAGTAAATCTCATCTTTTTCGGGATCGACGATAATGGGTGCGATACACCAGTTTTTGGCCCAATTAGGGCCGCCCTGTGTATCTAAAACCATATTCCAATCTACCCAGCCCTGAACCCAGTGGTTCAAACATCCAATAATGTCTCTTGCATAGCGATTCACCGGTGCGTATTTGGGATGAAGGTGGCGGTTTTCTTCTTCACGCCAGTAATACCCCCAATCGGTCGCTTCATTTTGCCAATACCAAGCATCATCTCGCCAAACAGGGACCTGATTATCTACACATGCCTCCGTCTGAAGTAAAATCTTCTCAGGTGCAGCATTTCGTGCATAGTCCAGCATATCCGGAAAATAATCATATGTGCTTTCGTACCAATGTACAGCCATACCGTCATAGTAGCGCTTTGTGGTATCGTCACGGTACATCACATCTGCCCATTCGGGCACTCCCTGGCGGTTCTGGTCGTATCCCATAATAACGAGATCGCCTTTTCCGTCGGCTTCGAGCTGGGGACCTAGATGATTCACGACAAAATCAGTCATTTCCTCAGGCGAGTAATGCATACTCTCCCAGTTATTCCCGTTACCGTGCGGCTCGTTTTCTACCGTAAAACCCCAAATATCAATACCTTCTTCACGATAGGCGTCAACATATTTGCTAAAAAACAAGGCCCACGTATCGTAGTACTCTTTTTTGAGTTTTCCTCCGACGTAGTTATTGTTGTCCTTCATCCACGGTGCAGCGGTCCAAGGCGAACCAAATATTTTAAAACCTTCTTTCGAAACCGCCTGTGCATCTTTAATCATGGGAAGGATATCTGCGCGATCAGGGTCGATGGAAAAGTGCTCCAATGCTGTATCTCCTTCGACAGGTGTATAGGAATAATTTGCGACCGAAAAATCACATGAATTCATGTGGGTGCGCGTCAAAGAATAGGCTGCCCCTTCCTCCCCAAAATACGCATCGATGATTTCCGTTCTATTTTCAGGACTGAGTAAGTTGATATTATGGGCTGTGGATTCGGTAAAAGCACCACCAAAGCCAATAATGGTTTGTCTTCTTTTTTTCGTGTTAATCGAAACGGTCGAATGCTGCTCGGACTTTTTAAAATCTTTTTTTACAGCATGTAAATTGCCATTGGCGGAGGTTTCAAAAACATTCATGTTCGATGTACTTTTAGTTGTGCAACTGGCCAATCCAATGACTGTTATAAATAACCAAACCGATTTTCTCATTCTATTTTGCTTTATTAAAACGTGCTTTAACTACCTCAAAAACTTCTTTCTTCTCTCGATTAATATCTACGATTCCCCAATATTCTTCGTTCGGCGACCCATCATAAGGTACGCCAGAACTGTTCGGGGCCCAGCCGCCTACATCTTGTGTATTCGGATTACCTGCTTTCCACCAACCATCAGTGAAAGAGAACAGTGAAATGCCCTGGAATCGATTCTCATAAGCTAAAATTTCGTCGAGAATATTAGCTACGGCAGCGGCTTGTGCTTTTTGATTCTCGCCTTGTGCAAATGAATCTGTCCCCACAGTCATATAACTGTCCGACCCTACCTCAGAGAAATAAAATGGCTTATCGCTGGACTTTGCCCAATCCGCGAAGAACGATCCCGGTACGTCCCAACGATAGATATTAAAGCCCCACATGTCAAGATTGCGTCCTTTGTACAGCGCTAATGAATCAGGAATTTCCCCGTGCGCAGTGGTTACCGGGTGCAGTGTATCTATGGCGTGTATCGCATCTACCGCCTGTTCTAAGGCATCGTACCAATTATTCAATTCGTCGCCGAACCATTCGGGATGGTAGTTGTACTCATTACCTAACTCCCAAAGGAAAATAGCAGGGTGTTCTTTGTATTGGGCCACATAATCAATGAAACTGCCCGAAAGAATATCATAAACACTGTCTTGATTATAGCCGAAACTTGTGATTACCTGCATGTCCGAAGCCGCTATTTTATCCAAAACGGCTTCGTCAGCGATAGGAACATAAACACGTAACGTTGTAATACCCGCTTCCTTCATGAGTGCAAGGTCCCCATCCAATGTTTCCCAGCTTGTTAATGTATCTCCAGCTGGGACTGGGTGATAACAGATTGCTTTGAAGTACGAAGAAGAACCGCTAGGCGTATTCTTTTCTGCTTCTATTGCATCCCTTGTGGTGCAGGCAGTAAGAATCGATAGACCTAGTACTAAATTTAAGATCCTCCTCATTATCTTCTTCTTTTTGGCGCGCTAACCGTTTGGAGCATCGCCGTTGTATCTCCTCCAAAGGTTTTAGTGATGGTATTGCCTCCTCTTAATAGCCCTTCAAAATCTCCGTTATCCACGGACTCCCATAAGGCAAACTTTGCCTTACCCTCGAGGGTGATTAAACCGAAGTGATTCTCTGATCCGTCCGGATGGTTCGCATCTTTCCATTGCTCATCAAATGCTTCGAAATAGAAACAGGTTATTCCTTCAGCTTCGGTCCACTCAAGCATGGCTTGATGGTACAGTGCCTGTTTATATTCATCTGCAGCAAAAGAACCGTTGTTGCCGTATAAACCCACGCTGACGGAAGACCACCCCGTCTCGCCAATGTGTATGGACTTCTCAGGATCGATTCCGTGAACATAAGACTTCACACTTTCATATTGACCTTGTGCATAAAAAGCAGCACGCTGCATAGCAGAAAGCACACGGTCATGGTCGGAATACCCTTCTTCATCGGAGGCAGGACTTTCCCAATAGGCGCTAGTGTAATGCGTATCATGGAATGGGTACGTGTGCGCACTGACATAGTCTACCGCTCTGACCAAAGCCTCCAATTCAGGCAAGTGGTAGTCCGATTCTCCCCCACCCCAAGAGGCGAAGTTATCTGAAGAGGTAATCCATAAATCCGGCGATAATTTTCCGACTTTTTTCAGCTCTTGTAGGTAGTTCACATACTTTAGAATGACTGAGGGATGCACGAAATAGCTCGCAGCCCAATGCACCATTGCCTCGTTACCTACCGCAATAATCTTTACGATATCGGGGTATTCATTCGCATAGCGCACCGCTTTCTGAATCTCACTTTCATTATTTGTCGCATCCTCAATAGAATGGTCGGGATGATCCGTCCATGCGTTCAGACAATCCATCCAAGCACCCAGCATAACGTACATTTCGAACGTCGGATCCTCCTCTTTCAATTCGCGAATGGCTTTTAAAATATTTGCTGCATGAGGCAATTGCAAATTATACGTGCGTAAAATCTTAATGCCCATGGCGGACATGATTTTCAAATCTTCCTTCAACTGCGGAACGGTAGGTTGGTTGGCGCGCTCCTTTCCACGGTAGCCTCCAAAAGAAACAGCTCTGTATTTAGGGTTGCCTAAGATTTCAGCGGCGGCTTTAGATTTTGTCATAGGTGTATCTTTAGAAGAACAAGAAAATAAGCTTGCTGCCAATAGAAATACTACGGCTACATTTCTTAGTCCTCTTTTCATCTCCATTCTTATTTTACTACGGTTACCTCCAAACGAAGAACTTTACCCGTACGTTGGAACAATTCATTCGTCCATTCTTTGCCCAGGTCAATTCCTTCAATAGTGCTTGTAGAAGAATCTGTAACCACTGTTATACTTGAGGTTTCTCCCAAACTGTAAACGACAGGAACTTGACAATACGTAAAGGCTAATGAACCTGCTTGCAGTTCAATTTGCTCATTCTTTTTGTTTAAAGCGATGTAGTTGAATGTTTTCGGCTCAGATAAAAACTCTTCGCTGCGAAGGATTTTTGGTTTAAAGGATAATTGGCCTCCCGTAACATGAACACCTAATTCTCCGAAGCGACTGATCAAATCCTCTTTGACTTGACCGGTCATACCCGGCTGTTGCGCACCCTTTCCACCTGGCGTGTGTGAATAGGGATCTGTCGGGAATGCTCCATACAATTCAGGCGATTTATGAGCACCGATACCAGCGAGAACCTCAAAGTAATGGTCAAACATTCTCCCTACCAGGTTCGGATCATCGCCACTGAGTGCTGCGTTCGTATTTTCATAAGTAGCGAGAAGGAGTTTTGATACCATATGCCAGTAAATGGATCCTAGTCCCTCGTAACCGAAGAATGTGCCCGAACGTCCAGTGAACGATTTATGATCGAAGACTTCCTCAAATACTGTTGCTAGCAATGTACGGTCCTTAGTAACAAGGGCTACATATTTTGCAGGCAGTGCATCTAAGGCTACATGTAAACTGTTTACATTATTGAACATACCGTTAAAGTGGTATTGCCCATTGCGGTCCCTCAATACCACTGTTTTATTTCCGTCGGCAACTAATGCTTTAACGAGATCGGAGGCTTCAGCGCGTGCTGTAGGAATGCAATTCTTATCCACAAATCGGGGAAGCTCTTTGTTCGGATATAAAATGTAGCTGTATTGATCTTCACGGAACAGGGCACTGGCTTTCAAAGCGTCTAAGACCCCGGCACCTTCATGTGCGCTCAAATATTTTGAACTCAATACGGCCACTTGACCTTCAAGCATCTCTGGCAAATAGCTGATCTTAACACCCGATTCTGTGACCGTCATTAGGTTGTAGGCATGGTACAATCCGTCCTTGCGCTTGTTTGCGTCAATTGAATGCTCCATGTAGGCAGTTGCGGTCTGTACAAACGAACGAACGTCAGCTAAAGAAACTGAGGTATACGTTCCTGAAAAGCCGTTTTCGTAAATGCGTTTTCTATAGGCACTCGCTGGCTCGCCGACACCGTCTAAAACGAGCTTGCGATCGGCGTCTGAAATAGAAGCAGTCAACAAATTTTGATGGGCCTCTAGTGTTGTTTTCACGCTCGTAAAGAAAGTGGCCAATTCAGCTGAAATCTTCACTTCTTCACCTGCATCAGCAAGCAATCCGTCGATGAAACTTAAGAATCGACGTAAATAATACAACGTAACCATACTGACGCCATTACCAACTAAGGCATTATTCGCATCATTCCATTCAGGACGCTGTGTATTCATCCAAATGCCGCCTTCTGGAATGAAATTTGAAACCTTCGCGAGTACTGTGGCTAGGATTTTCTCAATGAAATTCACCTTATGAATGGCCTGATTCGCATTTACAACTAAGGCACCGTCAATACCAAGGCTTGCGCGTTTCGCTAGAATAGCCTCTTCAGCCGCATGGTCAAAATCAATGGTATTCTTAGGATCCTTTAGGAGATCTCCATACTCCTTGATACGGTAAGGAACATTCGCATAAACAAAGTGGTCCTGCGTGAAGTATTCCTTCAGTGTTCCTGGATAATATTCTTCGATAAACTCAAGGAACTTGAGGAGATAAATGATTTGATGATCGCCCCAATAGCCGATATAAGACCATGGGTTGTCTGGTTCGATAGTTTCCCAATCAAACCCGTCTTTAATGACGCGATAGGGATTGTATCCATCGAATGTAGTTGCATTTAAGAATTTATGAATCATACCCTCCATAAATTCCGGGTAAGAATGCGCTAACGCCTCCCAATTCTGAAAAATATCACGCCAGTTTCCCTGATAATCCAAAATCTTAGAGCCATCAACTTCATTGCGCGTATTGATTGAAAACTTATTCCAAGGACGAGATGGGTCACCGTGACGACGACTAAACTTTAGCGGGAGGTATTCGTAACTCAA
>Ga0213868_10003323_pt1 | contig 15044 bp, 11 predicted proteins | sample PICome_9_FD_160087 | JGI IMG/M metagenome (GOLD analysis project Ga0213868, IMG submission 160087) | Coastal seawater microbial communities near Pivers Island, North Carolina, United States - PICO127 | ecosystem: Environmental > Aquatic > Marine > Coastal | place: USA: North Carolina...
GTGGATCCACACGCTCTGGGTCTAGCCTCCAATGAGGCTGCACTGCCATATTCTCATACTGGATACAATCGTTTCCTGGATCAAGAAGGCTACCCTGCCGTAAAGCCACCGTGGGGGACGCTTAACGCGATTGATCTCAATAAGGGAGAGATCCTGTGGAAGGTTCCCTTAGGGGAGTTTGAAGCTCTCACCATGAGAGGGGTCGAGAAAACGGGTACGGAAAACTATGGGGGTCCCGTCGCGACGGCGGGAGGACTCATTTTTATTGCGGCCACCAAAGATGAGCACATACGGGCTTTTGACAAGGAAACGGGTGAAGAACTTTGGAAACACAAACTTCCCGCTGGCGGCTATGCGACGCCTTCTGTTTACGAAGCGGGCGAGCGGCAGTACGTCGTCATCGCTTGCGGAGGAGGGAAAATGGGGACGGCCCCTGGAAGCCGTTATGTTGCCTTTGCTCTGCCCGAAGAGTTGAAATAGATTATTGGCAAGAGCCATACGGAAGCCTATAGGTTTGGGCTTATGCATATCCCAACGCGAATCTCTACCCTCTGTTTGGTTATTTTTACGCTTGTTTCTTTTGCTGCTGACGCGGCCACACCTTCCGTTCGCGAAACTGATGCAAGCATCACCGTCTCCATCGATGATCGATCGATTTTAACCTACCACAAAGCGGACGTGCCACCTCCCGAGGGTGCTGACCCGATTTTCACTCGTAGCGGTTTCATCCATCCGGTCCATTCGCCTAGCGGGACGGTCGTTACGGGGATTCATCCCGACGATCACTATCATCATTTGGGACTCTGGCACGCATGGGTGGAGTGCGAGGTAGAGGGAGAAAATGTCGACTTTTGGAACTTGAAGGAAGAGACAGGGAGGGTGCGGTATGCTAAAACGCTCTCACTATCTTGGGGGAGTGAATCTGCGGGATTTACAGTATTGCAAGAGCACGTTGTCTTTCCGGGGAACCAGGAAAAGGAAAGAGTGATTCTAAGTGAAGTCTTCACGGTGGTAGCCCGGTTCATCGATGGCGCTTACGAGATTGACTATGAAACGGTTCAGACGAATGTATCGAGCTCTTCCTTGAAACTTCCTGCCTACCGGTATGGTGGCCCCATCGCTTACCGAGCACCCCATCATTGGGATAAGTCCAACAGCGACTATCGTAGCTCAGAGGGCAAAAACCGTAATGATGGCCATACGACACGGTCTAAATGGATTGCGATGTGGGGAGAAAAGGAAACCGGCCCCGGAGAAGATACCTTGACGATTCTTTGCCACAGCGAAAACCATGATTTCCCTCAACGGATGCGCGTTTGGCCGGAGACATCCAACAATGGAGCCATATTTTTCAACTACGTTCCGATTCAGGAGTTCGCTTGGGAAATCTCGCCAGGCCAAGTATCCACCATGCGATACCGATTAGTTGTCCAGAATGGAAAACCGAATCCCTATGACCTAAATAAACGTTGGAATCGGTTTGTCCGATAGTGTTTAGGATTTTGCAAATCGATTGGTCGGAGGATAGACTAGTGCTCCCGCAATTGATGGGTCGGGGACTACCTTCCGTCGCCGGTGTAGGTTATTTTTCCATCAATTGGGGCCTGAGGCCAAGGAGTGGTCCCAGGAGCCCAATCTTTGGGTTGGGTCGCGCGGACTTTGCGAACTTCCTTTTTCACCCATTCCGGTGCGGTGGTATTCTCCTTTTGACCGTAAACCCAGGGAAGGGCGGGAGACATGAGCTGTGACATATCGGGCATGGGCGGTCGTTGCGTTCCCGCCTCTGCTACCCGTTTTGCGAGCCGCTCAACAATGACTGGATACTGGTTTGCGATATCTTCCGTCTCACTGGGGTCCACCACGATATTGTATAGCTCCTTGCCCACGAGTTTGTAGTCGCCCAGTCGAATTGCTGGAAAACGCACACTGCCTGACACCTCGTAGATAACTTCCTCTCGTGGGTCGGGCTCGCTAGCGAAAATTGTACCCGTCATGTCGATACTGTCTACCATTCGCTTTTGCTTGTGGCTACCGCCTGCAAGAGTTATGAAGGTGCTATAAAGATCGACGATGTGCATCATGGCGTCGTTTGATGTTCCCGGCTCGATCTTACCCGGCCATCTAAAGACGCACGGTACACGGACTCCTCCCTCGTAATTGGTGTTTTTGTGACCGCGGTAGGGAGCGTTCATTTCGTCCCGCAGTCCTCCATTGTCATTGGCGAATATCACCAGAGTGTCATTCTTATAGCCATATTGATCCACAGCTCCAACGATGCGGCCGACTGCATCGTCGAGACATTTGAGAGCCGCATAGCGCTTTTCATATTTGTCTGTGTAGCGTGGAATTTCTTCTAAGGGGCCATGGATGGCATTGAAAGGAACGTAGAAGAAAAAGGGTTGGGGCTGGCGTTTGCCCGAAGACTTGTCTTTGTGCTGGGCGATCAGCCTGACAGTCTCATTGGCGATGAGGTCAGTCGTGTAGCCTTGCTCGTAAAGCGGCTCCTGATCCCGATGCCAGTCATAGACTGCGTAGCGGGCAGGAGCATTGTGCGGAATGGTGTAGTTGTTGTAGTCTATACCCCAGGCGTAGTGTCCGTATTGGTGCGTGAATCCCTGGCCCATGGGAAGGTGCTCCGGTAGCCATTCCCCACAGTGCCACTTTCCTATTAGGGCGGTGAGGTAGCCGGCGCTCTTCAGGGCTTCCGCCACAGTTCTTTCACTAGTATCCAATGCGTGAATGCGACGAGTCTCTTCACCTTGTTCATTGGTTGGCAAGGTGAGACCCAGCTTTTTGAGATAGCTTGGTTTACCAAAGTCCTCGGAGCGCCAATCGCTCCAGGTTCGAAAAGCGTACCGTCCGGTTAGGAATGCGGCCCGAGTGGGAGCGCAGACGGCATGACTGTAAAACTGAGTTAGACTGACCCCTTCGTTGCGAAAACGGTCAATGTTCGGGGTGTGCTCAGGGTCGCCCCCATTGAAGCCTGCTTCATTCCAGCCCATGTCGTCTGCCAGGATGAATACGATATTGGGTCGAGAGCCCGCTACGTCTGCTGCTTGAGATGAATTGAATACTAGCAGAGATGCCGCTAAAAGTACGGTCGTTTTAAATTTAGGGAAAGAGGGCTTTGGAAGCATTGAGATCAAAAGGGTTTTTGGTATTTGAAGGTTAGTGTGATTAAAAACCGGCTGAAGCTAATGATCGCGAAAATCGATTTCTTGCGTGTAGCTGCGTAGGAAATTCGAATGAGGATCTAGCTTGGATTTCCAAGTCAATTCTTCTTTTAGAAATGTCGTCTGTACGGATGCTTGCAAATCCTTAAAACTGAAGTTTTCGGGAGCGTAGCGATAGTAGGTTCGCTTGCGGAGAAAAGTCTCTATGAGTACGGGACAAGGCAGTCCGGAGATAATATGCTCATCAAGCGGTACGAGGAACTGATGGAGCTCATCGAAGGAAAGTTCGATTTCCGGAAGCTCGGTTTGCGTGCAGGTGCCCCATACGAGTAAAGGCAGCTTTGGCTGGATGTCTTCGTAATTTGTCTTCGAGGGTACCGGAGACGGAGAAGACGCCTCTCTCGTTCCTTTGCATAGAAATACCATTTTTCAGTTCTCTCGGACATCTACGGGTTGAGATAAGGATAGGTGGGTTCTTTTGAGGGACTTTGTAATCGAAATCAGTGAGAAAGCAATCGCACTTCTTGCCGCCATTGAAGGGGCGATAGGGGTTTGTGTGGTAAGGGAAGAGTTCTTTTCGTTAAATTAAGACCAGGAGACGAATTGATAGAACATTGACGCCTGGGCGGTGGCGAGCCAGATAGGTATTGGATTTAAGAAACCTCGTCTCGTCTAATTGGATTCTATATTGGGAACGTGGCAAAAGTCGGAAATGAGCAAAGTCGATCGAATTGAAACTAAGCTTTTCAAGGTGCCCCTTGCTGAAATGCTGACGGACGCAACGCATGGGGACCACTCGCATTTTGATTTGGTAACGGTGACTATTGCATTAGACGATGGGTATGAAGGCACTGGCTACACCTACACTGGTGGTAGAGGGGGATCGGCGATCAAGGCATTGCTCGATCATGATTTGGTTCCGTTTCTGATGGGAAGAGATGGCTCGGAGGTCGAATCGATTAACGAGCTTTGCGAATCACATATTCATTATGTGGGGAGGGGAGGCATTGCGTCTTTTGCGATCTCCGCTATCGATATCGCATTGTGGGACACCCGCTGCAAAAGGCTGAAAAAGCCATTGTGGCAGGTTGCTGGGGGAGCCGGGAAAAGCTGCAAGGTGTATGCTGGTGGGATCGATTTGGAATTTCCGCTTCCCAAATTGCTCAAGAGTATTGAGGGCTATCTCCAGGAAGGCTTCAACGCGGTGAAAATCAAAGTAGGGCGTCTCGATTTGAGTGAAGATATAGCTCGTGCCCGAGCGGTAAGAGAATTGGTGGGGCCGGATGTATTTTTCATGGTCGACGCGAACTATTCCTTGAGCGTGGACAAGGCGATCGAGGCTGCCAATCGATTCAAGGAGTTTGACGTCTCGTGGTTTGAAGAGCCCACCTTGCCTGATGACTACCAGGGTTATGCGACAATAGCGGAATCGACCGGCGTACCTTTGGCGATGGGCGAAAACTTGCACACGATGCACGAGTTTGGATACGCCTTTGAACAAGCAAATCTTTCCTATATTCAGCCCGATGCGTCGAACTGCTTAGGCATTACGGGATGGCTTAAGGTAGCGTATCAATCTGATAAATACGGCATTCCCATTTGTTCACATGGCATGCACGAGCTCCATGTGAGCCTCGTTTCATCGCAGTCTCACGGCGGTTGGCTGGAGCGTCACAGTTTCCCTATTGATTACTACACGGCTAGGCCCTTAGTTGTGAATGAGAATAAGGCGTTAGCACCGGATTCCCTAGGAATTGGAGTCGAATTCGATTGGGAGAAGTTGAAGCCTCACATGGTTGCTGAGAACGAGATTTCCAAAATTACCTAATCCACTTATAAAATGAAAAAAGCGTTTCTCATAACCCTTGTAACCTTCGCCCTTTGCGCAGTTGCGACCATTGTATCTGCTCAGGTTCTAAACCAACCCAATATTATCATCATGATGGCTGACGATATGGGGATGGGCGATACGAGTGCTTACCAGGATTTCACCGGCAACGCCGATGAGGACCAAGTTTATACGCCACAAATGGAACGATTGGCTAGAATGGGAATGCGATTTACGGATGCCCATACGCCTTCATCAAGGTGTTCGCCCACTCGATACGGCTTGTTGACAGGGCGATACTCCTGGCGTAATCGACTCAAACATTGGGTGCTCTTCGGCTCACAAGGCGATCCTATGATCGAAAGCGATCGGCCGACGATTGCGAATTTGCTCAAGGATCAGGATTATCGAACGGCGATGTTTGGAAAATGGCACGTGGGGCTTCGGTATACGCGGTCGGATGGCGGCCCAGCGGCAGGTTGGGTAGATGCAGATCTCTCCAAACCTTTGCATACCTCACCTCTGGACCATGGATTCGACGTGACTCGTTTTACGAGTAGGTCGCATGCCTCATCAGGCCCCACCATCAAAGACGGCAATATTACTCGTCTCCGAGGACCGGGGCACATTGACGGCCGTTTTGTCACCGGAACGACGGGTTCTGAAAAGGGCCTGGTCGTGGCAGGTCCGAACGCCTACGTTCTCGAGGAACTTGGCAGTCGGCATTCGGACAATGCGATTGGTTTCATGACGAATCATGTGGGCGACCCGCAATACCGCCGGCAGCCCTTCTTTCTTTATTATCCAGCGAATTCGAATCATGGTCCCCATACGCCGGATACGTCTATCGGAGGAATTCCTATTGCGGGTGCTGCTCGCACGAAGTCAGGAGAAAAGACGACGATTCGCAATGATTATATTTATGAGAACGATGTCGCTTTGGGCAGAATGATCGACTGGCTTGAATCGACCCAAGATCCTCGCAACCCAGGTAGTAAGCTGATCGAAAACACAATCGTGATATTTACCAGTGACAATGGAGCCGAGGTTGACAGCGATATTGCAACGGGGCCTTTTCGTAGCCACAAAGGCTCTGTGTACGAGGGGGGTCATCGTGTTCCCTTTATCGTTACCTGGCCGGCTGGGGATGTTGGGGACGGTGATGCGGAGAGTCCAGGGTTGAGCAACGAGGCTCCGATCGGACTACAGGATCTTTACGCGACCTTTGCCGAAGTAGTCGGAACAAAAATGCCCGACCATCGTGCGGGGGAAAAAGGTGGCGAGGATAGCTTTAGTGTATTGAGCGCTTTCCGTGGTCGATCGCTTCCGGACCGCCCACCATTGTTTTTCAACGACCACAAGGAAGCGAAAGAGGACCCGGCCGTTGTGGCCATGCGCTTGGATTCACCCCGGATTGGAGGTCGTTTGGAAACGGGCAAGTGGAAGCTGTTTTTCGATGCCTCCCTGATCCGATCTGGAGTAGCTAGACCCTACGAACTATATGATCTAGCTGAGGACCCGTGGGAAAAAGAGAACTTAATCGATCGACCGGATCTGAAACCACTCATCGAATACATGACCGAGAAGGCGTTGCTCCATCGGAATTCGGGCGGGCATCTTTTAGCGGAGTTTGCTCCGTCGGAACGCATTTTGTTTGATTTGAGTAAAGACCACTCCCTCAATGGGGGGCCGTCGAGTGCGAGCATCGCGGTTCCCAACTCAGATCTAACGCTGAATTTGGGTGGATCCCATAACTCTGGAGCGCTGATGCGGGCTACTTTTGATACGAACGAGAGGGGTCTTGGAATCCAGCACGGCCAATCTGGCGATGTGGATTCGGGTGAAGGACTGTTGATATCTTTCAACCGGGACGTGATTATCGACTGGGCGGGCATTGTCTCAGTAGAAGGTATTTGCGGCGGCTTTTATCAAGTAGGCAACGGGGCCCGCCTTTCGATTTACTGTGTCGATGCAGATATTGACGACAAGAATCAAAGTGGTGTTTTGAGCGACATTGGCGTTCTGAAAGCGGGCGAATCTCTCTGGCTATCCAGTCAGGGCCGTTTTGGTTCGGAAGACGGGGGTCAGTGGAGACTGCGAACATTGGCGGTGCGCCTCCTAGAGTGACACCCTCACTTCCAGCGCGGCAAACACTTGTGATTTGCCAGGTTAGCCTTCAATCTGGTATCTGATCTTTTAGTCCCTTCATTAAGATGAAATTTGTCTCCTTGGTATTAGCCTTCCTGGTAGTGATTCCTTGCCTCAATGGAGAGGATATACCTCCGAACCTTGTGGTGTTTCTGTCCGATGATATGGGCCGAGCGGAGAGCTCGGTTTACGGGTCCAAGGAGGTCCGCACGCCCACGATGGATATGCTGGCTGCCAATGGCATGGTGTTCGACGAGGCGTACGTGGCGTCTCCTTCCTGTTGCCCGAATCGATTCTCACTCCTTACGGGTCTAATGCCTGCCCGGCATGGGGCACACCCGAATCATAGTCAGGTGAAAGAAGGAACCGAGTTCCTATTCCCGCTTTTGAAAGCGAAGGGTTACACGATCGCGTCCTTTGGGAAAGTCGCCCATGGAGCTCGTGAGTTCGAAGGATTGGACGTTAACTCGAAATCTCCCAGAAATATGTCGGTGGCGGTTCGTGAGTGGTTTGCGTCTAATGAGGTGCGGGAACCTGTCTGCCTGCTTGTAGGAGACCGCCGTCCGCATGTGCCTTGGGTGGAAGAGTCGACTTACGATCCCTCCCGAATTTCTCTACCAGACTATTTGGTCGATACCCCTGAAACACGCGATCACTGGGCTCGTTACCTTACGGATATTACGGGGATGGACGAGGAATTGGGGCGTATCCACAAGATCGCTCAGAAGGAGTTTGGTGAGAACTTTCTGTTTCTCTTCACAAGCGACCACGGTGGGCAATGGCCTCGCGGCAAATGGAATTTGTATGAGACGGGGGTTCAGATTCCGTTGATTGTTTCCTGGCCGGGTCAAGTTGCCAATGGCGTGCGGACGGATGCCATGGTGAGCTGGGTCGATCTCGTTCCTACATTGATTGATGTAGCAGGTGGTGAGATACCATTCGATATCGATGGAAAGCCATTCACTGGGGTATTGAGAGGAGAAGCCAGGGCGCATCGTGACCGTATCTTCACGACGCATACGGGTGACGGGGTTATGAATATCTTTCCGATTCGAAGTGTCCGTATTGGAAAATACAAATACATCGAGAATTTACGTCCGGATGGATATTTTACAAACCATTCAGACCGTTTGCGAAAAGACGGTGCCGGAGCCTTCTGGAACACTTGGGACGAAGCGGCTAAGTCGGACCCGAAAGCCGCCGCCATCATCCGGAATTACTATACGAGAGACCCGTTCGAGTTGTTCGACTTAGAGGCGGATCCTATGGAGTACGATAACTTAGCTCGCAACCCAGATTATCGAGATGTGATGGCCCAGCTGAAAAAGGAGCTCGTTGCGTGGACAGAATCACAAGGGGACGAGTTGCTTCCGCACAAGGAACCCTATTTGGTTACTGAGCCCATCCCTGATTTGAGAAAGTAGAATTCGATATCTTTTCGGAGCGATTCACCTTCATCGGAATTTATGAAACATCTATTTGTATTCAGTTTTCTACTTTTGTGTTACCACGCTTCCGCTGATTGGCCTCAGGAGGGAGACCCCGCTGGCGACTTTGAGACGATCCATGAGGCGCCAGCGCAACGGAGCGTGGTAGATGAAAAAATATAGCATGGGGGATTACGCTCCCGGAAACGGGTCAGAGCACACCTTTTATTGCTAGTGGAAAAGTGTTTTTCTCGACGATCAAGGAAGTGGAAAGCGACGCCGAACTGGTGAAGGACATCGTAGTATGGTGTTGTGATGCCAAAACAGGTAAAGTTCTTTGGAGGCGTGAGATCGCAGGAAAGTTTCCTTTGAGAATTTCCGGGGCTTTCAGTGACAGCAGTTCGCCTCCGGCGGTTTGTGATGGAAAGTGCGTCGTTTTTATCAATGCCTCCGGCACGATAACTTGTTTCGATCTGGATGGCTCTGATTTGTGGAATCGGGAGTTGCTCAGCGTGGGTAGTACCCTGCCTTTAATGAGCGAAGGAAATTTGGTTTACACGCGTCAAATTTATCCTCCGACTCCGGAAGGGAAACTCCCCTATACCTACGCGAATCTTAAGCGTGCCATGGGTGAAGATAAACCCGTTCTCGATTCAAACTAGACCCCGTACGTTAATCTGGCAGGATTAGTGATCAAGAAACCGTGACCTTTCTCGTTTGCGTTCCCTCTATCAGTTGGATGGATTCAGACCTTGGATAACATTTGGATGGGTCTTCTGGAAAATCACTATCAGATTTCAGTGGCAGACTCCCGTTTTACTATTTTAAATTTAAACATGGAGGTCGCAAATTCGGGTTTACTCATTGTTTCATCGCTACGAATAGAGATCGTACTTTGTTGCGTCGCGTTTTGGAGCGTGGTCCCTTTGCCATTGTGAGTCGGAGCTTGTTTGGGCTCAACTTGCTCGCTCTCGCTTGCTTGATGCCAGTCCTTTTGCCCTCTTCGGTGTTGGCGGAAGCGGGCATTGCCAACCCCGGTGAGACGGAGCTAGCGGAGTGGGCACAATGGAGAGGTCCCAATCGAAATGGTAAGATTGAGGGCGGGAACTGGCCAAACAGTTTGGGAGAAGAAACTCTCAAGAAGCAGTGGTCAAATGTCCTCGGCGAAGGGTATGCGAGCCCTGTTTTGACTCAAGATAGGGTATTTTCGGTGGAGACTAGAAGTAAATCGGAGGAAGTGGTTCGGGCGTTTGATAGGGCCAGTGGGGATCAGATTTGGGAATACGTGCTGCCTGGAGCTATGAAGGTGCCTTTTTTCGCTGCGAAAAACGGGAGCTGGGCACGCTCTACTCCAGCGACGGATGGCACTCGCCTTTTCGTTCTGAGCATGCTCGATGTATTGACCTGCCTCGAAGTCTCAACCGGCAGAGTAATTTGGCAGGTTGATTTCAAGGCGAGGGAAGGAATTGGTGTCCCCTCATTCGGAGGGGTTTCGTCTCCATTGATAGATGGGGACAGTTTAATTGTCCAGGGAGGGTCTGCGGTGGCAAAGTTGAATGGTGCTAATTCGAAATATGTTTGGCGAGTACTTGAAGATCGACGCGGGATGTTTGGTGGGGCCTTTTCATCACCTGTCATTTCACGTTTACACGGTGTGAGACAACTGGTGGTGCAAACTCGAAGCACACTTGGAGGGGTCCACTTGGAAAGTGGTGACATCCTTTGGTCAACCCCGGTTGAAGCGTCTCGTGGTATGAACATTTTGACTCCGGCGATAGAAGGGAATCGTATATTTACCGCCACCTATGGGGGCGGCTCTTTTTGTTATGAAGTTCTTGAAAATCCGGAGGGATTTTCAGTGGAGTTAAAATGGCAAAAGAAAAAAATAGAGGGTTACATGTCTTCGCCCGTGATTTTAGGAAACAATATATATCATCACGGTCGAGACAAGAGGCTTAGGTGCATGAGCATCGAAACAGGTGAATCCCTTTGGGTAAGCGATCGCGTTTTCGGGCAGTACTGGTCAATGGTGGCGAATGGGTCTCGTGTTCTTGCGCTTGACCAAAAGGGGGAGCTTATCTTGTTCGAGGCGTCCCCGCTCTCTTTCGAGATTATTGATGAGCGAACGATCAGTGACGAGCCCACTTGGGCTCATTTGGCGATATCAGGCGACCAGTTGTTTGTACGAGCTTTGAATGGACTTACTGCTTATCAATGGATTGATAATTAGATTCGTTCCGATTGGTGTAACCTCAATGCTTGCCTGGCAGCTTGATCTACGAAAGTGAAGATTTTGTCGTTAGTATCTTTCTCTGAATTTCGTTTATGCCCCTTAACCTTCACTAGCCGGCAATCGAGCCGGTCCATCCCTTTGAAGAATTCACGATAAAGTTCGTGATTTCGGAGCTGTGAGCCCTTTTTAGATTTGAAGTTATTCTCTTCAAGAGCCGATCGCCGTGCTGGCAGTTGGACTAAGTTCTGAGAGTCCGTATACACTACTAAACTACCTCCAGAGGCTCCAATCTGGCTCAATGCCCATAGTAGATTTTGCAGCTCCAGTTTGGTTGAGGATGTGAAATCGAACTGTTTGACCTCGATCCCATTTTGGTAGTCTGCCTTGGGAGCGGAGGCATCGATATGCAAATAGGCTCCGAAACCGGTTTTCGATTTCGTGTCCACACTGCCATCAATATAGAGTGCCCATTCGTTCATTCTCAATCTTGTTGCGCCATTGAACCTGTGGAGGCAACTTATTCGCAACTGGGATTTTTACAGAAGAGCTTTGATCGCATGATGGGGATGATGAGGATTTCGGGAAGAATGATAACGTAGTGCAGCTCGTGGGCTCGGGATTAATCGTCGGAAATCGATATTTTTTGTGTGGCCGCAAAGGCGAACTGCAATGCGGAGATATCCATAAAGGCGAAATTATCTCGGCTAAAGATTTGCGAGAACAGAACTGGGGAGCGATCCGTTTGGTTGGAGAATATTTGTATCTGACCGACCAATCGCCTGTTACCCGAGTCTTTGCCCCGCCGGATCACTTTGAGCTCAGGTACGAGAACACGATGGAGCCGGGAGAGCGATCCAATGCGGCGATTGGGTTTCATGGGGGCCGTGATCTTTCTGCGGACCCCTAAGCACCTCTACGCGATTCGGACCGAGTCTAGAAGTTTGGTAATTTACGTTGATCGGAAAGAGATCGAACGGTAACTTTTTAATCATCTCGCTTCCCCCTTTCCCATGAGCGTTTTACCAACAGCTTCGACCCGATCGCCCTATGTCATGATAGTGGGGCTACTCGCGTGGGCACCCTCGGCTCGAGCGGTAGACTTCATGACGGAAGTGGCCCCGATTTTGGAGGCGAAATGCCTCGGCTGCCATAACCCGAACATCGTTAAGGGTGAACTTTCGATGGCGACTCGCGCGGAAATCCTTAAAGCTGGGCAAGATATTCTCATTCCTGGAAACGCGGAAGAGAGTGTGCTCCATTGGATAACGCTCCCATTCGATGACGGTGAGCCACCAGAAATGCCGGAAGAGGGCGATCCGTTGACGGAAGACGAGACGCAAATTCTGGCCGACTGGATTAATTCGGGCGCAAGCTGGCCTGAGGAAGTTGTTTTAAAGGAGCAGTCCGAATCGGATAAGTCTTGGTGGGCTTACCAGCCATTGGTTTCCCCGCGATTCGATTCCATTGATACCTACATCGAATCAAAGCTGTCGGCCCTAGAACTGGATTTTAACCCGGAAGCGGATCGTCGTACACTGATCCGTCGAGCGACCTATGACTTGATCGGGCTTCCACCATCGATGGAAGAGGTGGATGTCTTCGTCCGCGATCCAGATCCATTGGCCTACGAAAAGTTGATCGATCGCCTCTTGGACTCGCCTCACTACGGCGAGCGCTGGGGTCGGCATTGGCTGGATGTGGTTCGCTTTGGCGAGAGTGTCGGGTTCGAGCAAAACTGGATGATCAATGATCTTTGGCCGTTTCGCGACTATGTGATTCGTTCGATAAACGAGGACAAGCCGTTTGACGTCTTTTTCCGAGAGCATTTGGCGGGAGATGTAATCGGATCGGGCGATCCCTATGTTGAGATCGGTAGCGCCTTTCTGGTGGCTGGCCCGCATGACACCGTCAACAATCAGGACGCCGCCCAGGCGGCCCAGATTCGAGCCAATACGTTGGACGAGATCATCAATGCCTCGAGCGGCGCGTTCCTGGGGATGACGGTGAGCTGCGCCCGCTGTCATGACCACAAGTTCGACCCGATAAGCCAGGCGGACTATTACCGGCTTTATACCGCTTTTTCCGGTGTCAGGCATGGTTCCTCAACCTGGACGACTCCTTCGGAGAAAAAGGCCCGTTCTGAGCGTTTGAAACCTTTGAATAAAAAGCGGGCGGCCCTTCAGATCGAGATTGAGAAACTGGAGAAAACCATTTTGAATCGATCGGTTGAAAAGCTGGATTCCTTTGACGCGAATTGGACTCGACCTTCGGCGGATCGTACCGGAACCGAGGATACGTTTGCTCCGATTCAAGCCAAATTTGTACGCCTGGTTTGTGAGGCTCAGGACTTGAATCCGGAAACAAGCAACGGATTCCGCCTTGACGAATTCGAGGTATGGTCAGCGGAACCGAAACCGAGAAACGTAGCACTCGCATCCAATGGCGGAGTGGCTCAGGGTAAGGCGAGGGAGATTGAAGATTTTCCGAATGCCTACGGGAGTCAACACACGAATGACGGGAGGATTGGAACTCGCTTCATTGCCGCTTCGGATCGGCTCACAATAGAACTGGCTGCCCCGACAAGGGTGAATCGGGTTTTCTTTTCCAGCGCTCAAGGCGAGCAAGCGCCAGAGCTATTCAAGTTTGCTTTTGTCGCGGATTACCGAATCGAAGCTTCTCTCGACGGGGAGAATTGGGTGGAAGTTGCGAACGGGAAGGATCGCAAGCCCGTCAGCAAGAAGTATCCTAACCCCGCCAGGGATGTTGAGGATACCAATTTGTCCCACCTCGATTATCGCCTGATTCAGCTAGGGGCGAGCAAGGAGGAAGCGAATCTGAAGAAGGGGTTGGAGAAGGAATTAGCGATAACCAAAAAGGAAATTTCTAAACTACCACCGCTGCGTACGGCTTGGTTAGGTAAACGAAGCGAGGAGGATGCCAAAGGGCCTTTTCACATTTTCATTGGCGGTAGCCCTCAGCGACTCGGTCCTGAAGTGGTTCCGGCAAGCTTGTCTACTTTAAGTGATGTGATGCCCGAGTTTGAATTATCCTCAGAGTCGTCGGAAGCCGAGCGACGCTTTGAACTGGCGAATTGGGTAACCCATTCCGAAAATCCACTTACCCCTAGGGTTTTGGCAAATCGGATTTGGCATTATCACTTTGGTAACGGAATCGTTAATACGCCCAATGATTTTGGATATATGGGAGGGCGCCCAACGCATCCAGAGCTACTTGACTTCCTTGCTCTTGAACTAATCGACAATGATTGGAGGTTGAAGGCTTTGCACCGGACGATTATGAACTCGAAAGTATACCGTCAATCTTCCGACTGGCGAGAGGATGGAGCGGAAGTTGATTCGGATAGTCGACTTCTGTGGCGGGTTCCCCCCCGCCGGCTTTCCGCTGAAGAGATCCGAGATACCGTTCTGACCGTCGCGAGAAAATTGAATCCGAAAATGGGAGGACCAGGATTTCGCTTGTATCACTATATGCGTGACAATGTATCCACCTATGAACCTTTAGATGAGCATGGCTCCGAAACCTACCGCAGAGCGGTTTATCATCAGAATGCGCGGGCTTCCGTAGTGGACCTGATGACAGACTTTGACCAAGCGGACTGCACGCTTTCGATTCCTCGGAGGTCCGAGACGACGACCCCGCTGCAAGCTCTGACCATGATGAACCATCAGTTCACGATCGACATGGCCGAAAGTATGGCTGAGCGAGTGCGAGAGCTGGGGCATTCTAATCCGGTCGAACAAGTGGTTCAGGCGTTTCGTTTGGCATACCAGCGAGATCCTGATGAAGAAGAAATTCGGGTCGCATTACAAGTGATCGAGGCACACGGATTGCGAGCGCTTTGTCGAGCCGTTCTCAATTCAAGCGAACTTCTCTATTTGGATTAGGCTATGCGGGATGAACTAGAAGAGTATTCAAGACGCCGATTCCTCGGCAATGTAACCACTGGCTTGATGGGGGTCGGGTTGAGCCACTTGCTTGGCTCGGAGTCGATCATGGCCCAGAATTCAGCCAGCAAGACTTGGAAGCCCGGCGCAGGCATGACGCATTTGAAGCCCCGAGCAAAACGAGTTTTGCAGATTTTTTGTCCGGGCGCGGCTTCGCACATGGACTTGTGGGAACACAAACCCATACTTGAGAAGTTCGATGGGCGACCTTTGCCGGGTGAGGAAAGCATGGTGTCATTCCAAGGAAAAAACGGTCCTTTGATGCGCAGC
>Ga0213868_10003324_pt1 | contig 15035 bp, 9 predicted proteins | sample PICome_9_FD_160087 | JGI IMG/M metagenome (GOLD analysis project Ga0213868, IMG submission 160087) | Coastal seawater microbial communities near Pivers Island, North Carolina, United States - PICO127 | ecosystem: Environmental > Aquatic > Marine > Coastal | place: USA: North Carolina | collected...
CACCGTAGGCTGCATTCTCAACGATGGCCGGATCATCTCCATCCAGGCCTTCTTCTTCGGTAACCTCAAGTTCGACGGGAGGGCCACTACCACCGTTGTTTAAAGGCGCGGAACCGGCCACCAGCGAGATCATGTTAGAGCCGCCCGTTCCATTGTTCCGCACGGTGACGGCCATGGAGGGCCCAGTGAGGGTGTAAACGGCATAGAACTGGTTCAAGCCGCCGTCACCGCCCTCGTCGACACCGGTGTAGTCCGCCTGGCCTTCAGGAGAAATCCCTGTGTTCACGCGCTCCCAGCCACCGTCGATCACCCACTGGAAGGTGCCGCCAAGCTCCGGATCCGAGTCATTGGAGCTGTCTGCATTCTCCGCAGGTCCATTGATGCGGTTGTCCAAGAGCAGATACCACTGTACCGGCTCATCCGAAGTAACCGTGGCCTCATAGTCGTCCTGATCACGGGCGTTGTTGGCAAACTTCACATAAGGCCGCCCTACCAAGTAATTCGGCAAGGAAACCACCAGGTCTCCCTCAGTGCTAAGCAAGCCTGATCCTGAATCAAAGGCAGCGCTGTTATGCTCGTGTGTGCGGTCGGAGAAGGTCAGGGCGTCCTCCTCGAAGACGTCGAGGACATTGAACTGCGCCGGGCTGTCGCCTCCCAGCCCTGTTTCTTCGATGGTCAACTGGGCTCCGCGTTTGGGATCCGCAGGATCCAAGGGGTCCGTGCCGCGATCGATCTCCACCCCATCTTCAAGGCCATCGCCATCGGAATCGACGAGGAGAGGGTCCGTCATGGAGACATTGACTTCGTCTCCATCACTGAGGCCATCTCCGTCTGTGTCCGCTTTCACGGCATCCGTGCCCAAGGCCACCTCTTCGGTATCTGACAGACCGTCGCCATCACTATCAATGGCATCGGGATCCTCGGGCCGAAGGACTTCACCTGGATTCGCGGCCAGCGTTGCCACGTCCTCAGCAGACAAAGCACGGGTGTAGACTTGAAGATCATCGTAAGTGCCTACTGTCGCTAGAGGCCCAAAGGCACCAAAGAAGAAAGATCCGACCTCGCTAGGGAGCGCTGCGCCGAGACTTTCGCCGCCACCGATCGATTCACCATTGAGATACACGGTGACTTTGTCATGATCCCCCTCAGCAACCACGGCCAAATGGTAGGTTGTGCCGAATTCGATCACGGGATCGATGGTAAAGAGCGGATTCTCGCTCACGTCAGGAGCCAACCAAAGGAGGCTACCGTCTGGACCTAGGAGCAGGCTGGTCGCTGGATTAGAATCATTGATCGTCGCGCGCGAAATCACGGCGCCCAACTGACCGGTGATTTCACTGACATTCAACCAGGTGGTGGCCGTGTAGTTGGTGATATCTCCGAACTTCTTCGCCGGGACCTGGAGAGACGCTCCGCCGGTCAAGGTGGCGGCCTGTCCAGTCGCAAGGGCTGTTTGCCCAAAGGTCACCGCTCCATCACCGCTGGCGTAGGTCCCAGGGCGATCGTACCCGGTGATGTCGGCCAGGACCAGATCTTCATTCGCCACATCATCCAAGGGATAGTGACCACCAGGGCCTTCGGTATTGATCACACTGGCACTGACTGCGATCGCGGCGTTTGGCGTGTCAGGATCGTTGCTGTCAAAGGTAATCGTGGCATTGAAGGCGCCCGTCTCGTTCTTACTATCAAAGATGTATTTCAAATCTGCAGTAGCCCCGGGCGCAATCTCCGTGGGTCCTTCGCTGATGGTCACGTGATCCGCGTCAGCGCCACTCACGCCCCAATTGGAAAGCGTTAGGGTGTTGGTCTCGCCGTTGTTGCGAATCGTCACCACGCCTTCCGTGGTGGCAGGGACTGTTGGCACTTGCCCAAGACTGCTCCGACGCGACCAGATCACGTTAGGATCGGAGCCCTGCGCTGGGATGGGCTCGTGAATCCCTTCTTTTACATGAATGAAGTCGATGTCAAAGGCACCAATGTGATCGGTGGCCGCGTGACCAAAGTAGAGACTCGGCTCTGGGGCGCCGCCCACATTGGCATCGCCTGGCGTCACCGCAAAGTCCGTCCCTTCGATGCTGCCATTGTGATAGAGCGTGACCTTATGGGTGGATCCATCATCGCCCTCTTCAGGAATGATTTGGAACCAGAACTCTTGCCAATCGGTCAGTTCCTCAGCCGGGATGGGGAACGCATTTCCATCTTCGTCACCTCCGGCGACGCCATTGAGCATGAGGCCGTCAAAGGGTTCGCCATCCGCATCGACCAAGGCTTCATCTCCATCGGCAAGCCCTAACGCAAAGCCAAACGTTCCGGCTTCCGTATCGATCCCCATGGATCCCTTTCCACCGAAGCGCACGCGGGTGCCATCACCGCCCTCGGGCCACGCATCGCCCTCGAAGATGTCGTCCAAGGGAAGCCCTTGGGAAGCGGCGGCAAGCCTCAATCGCACGTGCAAGGTGACACCAACGCCATCATCCACTTTCAATGGATCCGTCCCCGCCTCTTCATCAATATTTGCGGTGAACATGATCTTACGGTTGTCGCCAGATCCACCACTTGTTCGTGCATCCTGGAAGCGCAGGAATTCTGCGCCATCTTGCTCTAACAATTCCACTCCCCCTGGCATATCACCGCCATCGACGATGCCTAGCACGCCTTCCCACTGATCGGAACCATTGTCATGGTTCCATGGCGTGGCGTCAGGATCCGTCAGATCGGGGATATCTGGACCCCAGTCGGAGCCACCATTGGGACTCTCAAGCGGCAAATAGGCCGGTTCTTGAGCATGGGTTTGAAACGCAAAGAGGGAGCCTATGAGGGCCCCCCCGAGTAGAGGTTTCCAAGTGGTATTCATGTGATTCAGGGTTTGGGTTTCTTCGGCGTCGCCTCCTAGGGTTACCGAACCCGACACACTTTTAAAAATAGGCGATATAGCCATCGAACGAAACACTGTTTGCTTGTTTCATTGAAATAACTTCGCGTCTTGACGTTCGTACAAGTGAGAGAAAGCGTCCCGAAACAACTGGCAGGAAGCCAGTCTCACATTGATGATTGTGAGACCGGCATCCTGCCGGTTCTATGGATGGAAGGATTCGCATAGCATGCTTTCAGAATCTATAACGCATACCCATTCGGAGCGAGTTTCCGGCGGCCACCTGGCTACTCCGTAAGTCGTGATGAACCGGAAACAGCCCTTCAAGTTCCCATGACAAGCGGTCGCTCAATTACCACCGAAGAGCCGGAGCCACAGATAGGGTCACCGATCCGGTATTCTCAACGTCCTCGCCATCAAGCTCGTCACGACTACAGAAAAGCCCGTTGACACCGCGCTGCAGCTGAAGGTTCTCCGTTAGACGGAAGCCTCCACCTAGGGTGGCCTGGACATAGTGCCCTGGGCTCAGCTTCGCATCGCTCTCCCCAAGCGGGAAGGTTCCCAACACACTTCCGAAGATCGACCAATCTCCAAGCTGATGATAATAGCTCACGCCCAATTTGGGGTTGAACGTGCCGTTTCCTAACTGAAAGAGAGACGGGGACGTCAGTCCGGTAAAGGGTTGGGCGTTGTCTTCACCGGTTGGAAATTCCAATCCCGTCATCAACGTAATCCCGCTCAGCATAGGATGCTCGTCCGATTCCGCAGCCCACGGTCGCCATCTCACCATCATGCTCAGATCGCCGAGGCCACTCAAGCGCCGATCTGGAGCGCCCCGCTCCTCACGGATTCCCTCAATCCATGGGATAGACACACCCACGCTCAACTCCTGAGAGAAGCGATAGTCACCATTCAAAGTGATGCCGTGGAACGTCGTGGAGACGTTGTTCGGATTGGAAACCCGCGATTGCCCACGATAGAGCTGATCGCTAAAGCGATAGGTGTAGTGAAGTCCGAGCTGAAACCGGCCAGCGCTTAAGGCATCATCCCCATCAACGAAAGACGACCCACCAACTGGCAGGTCAGGTAGCTTTCACCCACTTCATTGGGCAGCGGCAGACTGAAGGAAGACGAACAAATGGGCAATGGCCAGTAGCCGTACAATACTGGAAAGAGAGAATAGAGAATACATTAAGTTAATGTGAGTTAATGTATTGGAAAGAGTGGCACAACGAGAGCCACATCGGCTGACAGCTGCCGACGACAAGATGATGATGTTGGATTCAACGCATTTGGTCCATGCCCCAAACCCGAGTAAGACGTTAGTCCCAGAGTATGTGCGCCGACGGTTCACTGTGGCTATTGCCATGTGCTACCAGCGACGAGACGCCTCGCTTACGTACTAACAAAGCACATAAAACACGTAGGACGTAGGTGACGAATGACGATCGTTCACCACGATTCTGCCGCTTCAAATCCGGAAGACACCGGTGAACACGCGGCTCCGATTGATCAACGCTCGCGGATCGTCAGCGGCTTTACCTATAGAATGGTGTGCTTGCTACCTTGGCACAGCTCGAGCCCGGCCTGTGGGGTGCCTTGACGAAAAACGGAATTCCTGTCAGAAACTTCTTCCTGATGTCCGGGCGGATTGCCTGCACGCCAGGATTCAACCCATCATCTCATCAGATGCTGAACCAACTCAATTCCACGATCATCGCCACCATACTCCTCGCGGGTAGTGGCACCTTGTCCGATGCCGAGGAAGGCACCACTCCCTCCTACCTCTTCTCCTACTTCGTCGATAATGGTCAAGACGGCCTGCTGCTGGCCTAAAGCCACGATGGCCTGAAGTGGGAGGCTCTGAAAAAGGGACGGTCGTTTCTCCAACCCAGGTAGGCAGAAAGCTGATGCGCGATCCCTGCGTGGTGCGGGCCGAGGACGGGACCTTTCATATGGTGTGGACCACGAGCTGGGGCGACCAGGGCATCGGAACGGCGAGATCCAAGGATCTCATCAATTGGTCTGAACAGAAGTTCGTGCCGGTGATGAAACATGAACCCAAGGCAAGGAACTCGTGGGCCCCAGAACTGACTTGGGACCCGACTACGAAGAAGTTCCACATCTACTGGGCCTCGACCATCCCGGGACGCTTCCCCGAGACCGAACGCTGTGGCGACAACGGCTACAACCACCGGATGTATGCCACCACCACGACTGATTTTCAGGAGTTTAGCGAGACACAACTATTCTACGAACCCGGCTTCAACGTCATTGACTCGACCATCATCCATGAAGGCGGACGCTTCGTTATGATTCTGAGGGACGAGACCCGTCATCCGCCGGCCAAGAACCTTCGGGTGGCGACCGCGCCCAAGATGAGCGGCCCGTGGACGATCGCCGAGGAAGCCTTCACGCACGAAGGACTCTGGGTGGAAGGGCCGTCGCTTCTCAAGGTCGGCGATTGGTGGCACGTCTATTTTGACTGCTACAACAAGAAGCGTTTCGGGGCGATGCGCACGAAGGACTTCCAGAGCTGGGAGGATATCTCGGAGCAGATCGCCTTTCCCCAAGACATCCGCCACGGCACCGCCTTCGAGGTCGATCGCGAAATCGTGGACGCGCTCAGGGCTCATCGGTCGGATTGAGGCGCTTCCAGTTGCCTCCGATTACCCCCAATCTCATGGCTCGATCACCTCCACCACTTGGGTGTGCGCCTGCACGATCACACCATCGCGCGTCACATGTTCCAGGCCCTGGGACTTCAGAGCCATTAGAATGGTCCAACGGCGTTGTGCGCAAGCAGAGGTCAACGGCACACCCGAATTTATGAATCCCTTTTGTTCCATTTCCACTTTTGGCGATCCATGTTTGGATTGGGCTTGGGCATCCTGGCTCCGGTTGACGACCACCATGATTCAAGGTCGGCCATCAACTCTTCCGCCTTATCGGGCATGTCGTTCAGCAGGTTTTGGGTTTCGCCAGGGTCTTGCTTGAGATGGTAGAGCTCCGTTCTGGTGCCGAGGATGAATTTCCCGTAAAGGGTATCTGACCCGCCGGGTACACAGCCTGTAGGATCAAGGTAGTCTCCGAAGTAGTGAATGAGTTTATAGTTCCCTTTGCGAACCATGGAGCAAGGCGTCTTTGCGTAAGCAACCACATACTCTGGATGATGGGAGAACACGGCATCGCGGGGAAGGGCGCCGGTCTGCTTAAGCAGCGGCACCAAGCTGACCCCGTCCAGGATCTGTTCTTTCGCGGGCCGGCCTCCAGCCAGTTCCATGAAGGTAGGAAACAGATCAACCACATGAACCGGCGTCGTGCAGGTACTTCCGGCCTTCACCTTAGCAGGCCATCGAACAATGAAAGGCACCCTAACACCGCCCTCATAAAGCTGCCCTTTGCCGCCGCGAAGCGGATCATTCTTCCAGACCCGGGTGAGGCCGCCATTGTCGGATAGAAAGAGCACGAGCGTGTTGTCGATAATGTCCAGTTCTTCCAACTTGTCGGTGATCCGTCCAATCGAACGGTCGAGAACTTCAATCATGGCAATGTAGTCGGCAGAAACCCGTTCTGAATAGAGACCTCGAGGATTGCTGCTTCGCTTGAACCCACGATCAACCGCCCGTTGAACACTGGATGACGGAACATCCAGCGGCATGTGTGGCGAGAGATGGGCTGCGTAGGCAACGAATGGCCCTTCGCGGTTCTCCTCTATAAACTTAATGATATCGTCCGTAATCGCACTGACATATTTATCGTTTCGATTCGGCGTGCCCGCCCCGATCCATTCCAGGCCACAATCACGGAAGTACTCCATCCCACGATTTTTCAATCCGGCCCTCGTCGTGAGTGGCCCTCCAAGGTGCAGTTTCCCGCTCATGCCGGGTTTGTAGCCGGCGTCCCGCAGCATTTCGAACAGGGTGTGAACGTCAGGTTCGAGAGCCTTGGGGCGGCCCGGGGAAATCATGGGGGCATAGCCGGGCGAACTGGTCTCGACGGATGTCAACCCGGTTCGCGCACCATATTGTCCGGAGAAGATGGCTGCCCGTGTCGGGAGGCATTGCGACAAGGCATAAGCATCCGTGAACCGCATTCCTTCGGTGGCTAACTGGTCGAGGCAAGGTGTCTGTGCGAGTTCGGCCCCATAGCAGCCAAGTGCATTCCAGCCGAGGTCATCGGCCATGATGATGACAATGTTGGGCGGTCTTTCTTTGGATTCCGCTAGAAGTGGAAACACGCCTAAAAAGGCTATAAGAACAATGATATTACGTTTCATTCTATTTCGTATCCATGACGGGCAGTGACTCTCGATCCATTCGGGGAATTATCTAACATATACCCACTAGACTATCAAGACCAGCAAACAGGAAAGGATGGTGTGGAACGTGTTCATGTGGGTTACTCTTTCTGGCGCCTTCTCTTTCTAGAGGATTTCTGATGCTCCCCGATCTCCGCCATGACGGGGCCGGTGTCGGCAATCAGTTGATCGCAGCGGGCGCGCATCTTGTTCAGTGCCGCAGCGTTCTGGTTGTCGGCGGCGAGATTCGCAAGCTGGTCAGGATCGTTCTTGAGATCGTGAAGAAACTCGAAGGGCGGCTTTCCAGCGCCTTCCACGTAATAACGAGCGTAGACCCAACGGGTGTCGCGCACGCCTTCCCAGCGGGGAATGGTTCGCGGAACAGCAATGAACTCGCAGAGGAAGTCGTGTCGCCAATCCGTGACCGTGTCGTTGCGTAAAAGCGGCTCCAAGCTGCGCCCCGTATGGATCTCCGGAACAGGCAAACCTGCTAGGTCGATCATCGTGGAAGCCAGATCGCTGTTCAGCGCCAGGTGCGAAAGAACGCGTCCATGTTTGGTCTCTGGCAACCGAGGGTCGTGGATGATTAGCGGAACGCGCAGCGACTGCTCGTAGTGGGTCCACTTGCCTGCAAAGCCGCGGTCACCAAGGTAGTAGCCGTTGTCGGCAGTGTAGATGATGATGGTGTTATCCGCGAGGCCCTGCTTCTCAAGTTGTTCTACCAGACGCCCAACCACGTGGTCGATGCCACTGATCATGCGGAAGTAGGCGCGCATGTTCGTCTGGTACTTGTCCGCCGTGTCCCATCGCCAGAAGAAGCGCTGCCGATTGATCGATTTCTTAAGGAACTCCGGATGCGTCTCGTAGATCGCAGGATCATTCAGTGGAGGTAACGGCATTTCCTGATCCTCGTACAACCCGTCGGTGACCTTGGGCCACGGGAAATGACCGATGCCCGGCCGCTTGTCTCTGTCCTCGGCATGCGTGGCATTGAAACTGAGTTGCAGGCAGAACGGTTGCCCACTCGGCTGCTCTTTCAAAAACTCGATGCCCCAGTCGCCAAGGATCTGCGTTTCGTGGCGCTCGCTGCCGTCCGGCTGCTTCTTGAAATAGGGATTGCGACCGAGTTTCCGACGGACATCGAACATGCCTTCGGCAGAGGCAGTTGCCAGGTCGACATGTTCCTTACCGAGGTGCCCAGTTCGATACCCCGCTCCTTTCAGAACGGCGAAGTAGGACGATTCGCACAGTTCCGGATCAAGCGGGCCGGGCGTGACCCGATAGCGATGTTTCCTCTCATAGGCCCCAGTGAAAAGGCAAGCCCGTCCCACCCAGCAGGTCGGCGTCGAAACGAAGGCATTCTCATATCGCACGCCCTGATGGGCCAGGCGATCGATGTTCGGCGTCTTCACAATCGGATGCCCCGCGACACCAAGGGTGTGATCGCGCTGATCATCGGCGTAAAGCAGAAGGATGTTAGGCCGCGAATCAGCCTTTGCGAGAGCAGGGATCAGCATCACTGCGCTCGCCAGCGCGAGGATGGAACGCGCCCATCGTCTGGCGCCTGCGTTTACGGTCTCTGTCATCATGCCTATGAAAACGAAATGAAGGGTCTTGTTCTACCAGAAAGCTAGCCAGCAGTCACGTTTCGCCGGTCGACGAGCGGATCTGCCAGCCATTCCACAGTTGCTAATTGGCCGATGCTTGACTCAAGCCGGTCTTTGGGCTGAGCCTTCGGGCAATGAGGCTCTTTCACACCTTCCAACCTCGCGCGATCTCTGATCCACAGTGGATTGATCTAAAACCTCTGAAATACCTCCTCCCTGTGATCGCTTATCTGGCGATTGCCTTTGGCGCAACGGCAGAAGAAAAACCCAATATAATCTTAATCTTTACAGACGACCACGGCTGGCCAGATATCGGTGCCGCGGGCGTCTATGACGATCTCAAGACACCTCACCTCGACGCACTTGCAGCCTCAGGCGTACGCGCTACCAATGGCTATGTCACCGCTCCGCAGTGTGTGCCGTCTCGCGGCGGGCTTCTGACGGGGCGCTTCCAAAGTCGGTTCGGTCTGGAAAGCAATCGCGATTCTCTCAAGGGCTTTGACGAGCAATCCACGATCGCTGAGCGCCTCAAGAAAGCAGGATACGCTACCGGTCAAATCGGGAAATGGCATCTCGGCCCGATCAACGAAATTACGCAACACGGATTCGACGACGTCTATGCGAAGAATGCCAACCGCCCTTGTTCCGCCAATTACACACTCGACGGTAAAACCATCGAGATGCAGCAGGTGGACGACGGACTCTACCACCTCGATGCATGTAGCCAAGCAGCCCTGACATTCATCGAGCGCCACGCGGAACAACCCTTCTTTCTCTACCTCGCCTACCGAGCTCCTCACGTCCCACTTGATGCTCCGGAAAAATACCTTTCCCGTTTCCCTGGCAAAATGCCAGAACGTCGGCGTCAGGCGCTCGCCATGATCTCTGCCATGGATGATGGTGTCGGAGCGATTGTTGCTGACTTGAAGGCTCGCAACCTCGACAACAACACCCTTATCTTCTTTATCGGAGACAACGGGGCTCCTCTGAAAATCCACAAGATCGACGCGCCAGGCGGCGGCCCAGGTTGGGACGGCTCGCTCAACGAACCCATGAATGGCGAAAAAGGAATGCTTTCCGAAGGCGGTATCCGTGTTCCGTTTCTCATCAGTTGGCCCGGCACCATTCCAGGTGGACAAGTCTATGATCAACCAATCGTCTCATTAGACGTTGCCGCCACTGCAGTCGAACTCGCCGGCCAGGAACGCGACGAGACTCTCGACGGCGTCAATCTCGTTCCCTTCCTGAAAGGAGAAAAGAAGGGAGCGCCGCACGAAGTGCTCACGTGGCGTTGGGTCGCCCAAGCCGCCATCCGCGAAGGCAAATGGAAACTACTCGTCGGTGGTCAGCGCGAGTACTTGTTCGACATTGTTGCCGACCCGGGAGAGAAACAAAACCTCCTCAGTAAGAACCCTGAGGTGACCAAACGCTTGCGATCAAAACTCGAATCCTGGTCCAACGAACTTCAACCCAAAGGATTGGAAGCGCGAAGCATGGCGATCACTTGGAAAAAGTATTTCGATCACTACCTCGACGGCAAGAAACAACCCCGACCAAAGAAGACATCCAAAGAGTCGCACCCAAAGACTCACCAGGGTTGGGGGCCTCGGAATGTAGAAGTCACTCAGAAAGACAACGGACTTCGCATCCTGCCGGCTAAGAAGGGCCGACCATTTTTAACAAAGACTGACTTCGAATGGACAGGAAGGTTTACAGCTCAGGTGAAGCTGAAAGGCGGGAAAAACGGAAATACTGGCATCGCTTGGAGATCAGCGGGACAGAAGAGCTTCTCAAGCGATCAGATCGTTCAAGTGCCCGTTAAAGGAAGTGATGAAATGCAAACCCTAGAGATTGAAGTGCCTGCACAAGGGAAGGTTGTTCATCTGCGTCTCCACTTGCCCGATAGCGAAACCACTCTGGAAGAGGTCAATTTCACTCAGGGCGAGAAAGCGGTCTCCTGGAGCTTTAAGAATCCGTAATGAGGGTGATGTGCTTGTGAAACTGTCAGCCTGCCACAACTCGAGATTTGAATTGCCCTCATGAAAAAACCTAACCCAAAGGAAGGAAAGTGTCAGTCTCAAGAATTAGAATGGAAATCCATGAAGAATCTAGCGCTCATCTCACGCTTCCTCACCGTCCGTGCCGTCCTCGCAATCCTTAGCGTGATCGCCCTGTGCTCCACCCAAGCATTCGCGCAGAGAGCTCCTAACATACTGTTAATACTAACCGATGATGTGGGCCGGGAAGCCATCGGCTGTTATGGAGGCGAAAGTTATGCAACGCCCAACATTGACCGACTGGCAGCGGAAGGAATGAGATTTGAACATTTCTACGCCGCTCCCGTGTGTCATCCGACCAGAGTGGCGCTCATATCGGGACGTTACTTGCATTCGCTAGGCAACCCGAGATGGGGTTACTATCCGAAGGGCGAGTGCGAGCAACAAACCATCGCGCACGCGATGAAGCGGGCGGGCTATGCGACGGCAGCTTCGGGCAAGTGGCACCTGGCGATGTTGAAAGATGATCCGCACCATCCATCGCGGCTCGGTTTTGACGAACATTGTTTCTTTGGATGGCATGAAGGGCCGCGCTATTGGGAGCCTCATGTATGGCAAGATGGGAAGTTGCGAAGCGACATCGCACAGCGCTTCGGACCTGATGTGTATTTGGAATTCCTGATCGACTTTATGAGACGGCACCGCAGCGAACCATTCTTCGCCTACTACCCAATGACGCTGTGCCACGCTGTTTCCAACGACCTGGATCCTCATCCGCCTCATGGCCCTAACGGACGCTATCTAACGTTTGCAGAAATGATGGTGGAGATGGACAAGCGGGTTGGCCGCATTGTCGATGCCGTCGATGCTCTCGGTCTCAAGGACAAGACCCTCATCTTCTTTACCAGCGACAATGGCACATCAGCCAAAAACTATATCCGGCACGAGGGCCGAGAATTGATCAGAGAGCCTCGGGTAACCTCTACCATCGAAGGTCGACGACTTGTTGGACAAAAGGGAAAGTTCAATGACTGGGGGACGCGCGTTCCCACAATCGCACGGTGGCCTGGCACCATTCCTGCGGGTAGGACCACCGACACCCTTGCCGACGGAACCGATCTGCTTCCGACTTTTGCCGCACTTGGACGGCAGGACCAACTTCCTCATCCCACCGATGGTGCCAGCTTCGCCAAACTCCTTACAGAAGGGAAAAGCCCCTCGCGTCCGTGGGTGTCGCCCCAGACGAAGAAAGAGATCGCAGTGCGCACGAGGGACTGGAAGCTTCTGCACGACGGTCAACTGTTTGACATGCGTGGTGACCCGTTTGCGGAGGTAGTAATTCCCAAAACGGACGACACACCGGAATCGAAAGCAGCCCGGACTCGACTTAGTGAAATCTTGACTCGCCTGAAGGAGAGAGCGTCAAACACTTCCAATGGATCTTTCCCCGGCGATTCGTGATAAGTATGACTCCTGAAAAATGATGCAATTGTGGGGACAATTACTGACCCTGTCGGGCCTATTCTGCCTCCCAGCTACTCCGAAGCCGCCGACGCGGGTAAGCTTTCGCTAGACAGTGTGCATATCGGTCTCAATGATCTGATGCTAACACTTTCTAAAGAGCGCGAACCGGATTGCTTGGCGGTTCTCATCTACAGCCCCACCGTGTGGCTATCGGCCGTAACTTTCTTGGTAATGACGCCAGGATCCAACCGGACTCGATGATCTTTCATTTCGTCAATCGCACTCCGGCTTCAGATTCCTGCCTAGCACGTCACCTCTCCCTAGGTTACTCCTTCGGTTGAGCCAGAAGCTTGGCCATCGCGTTTGCCCGCTTGTCGGTGGAGGAATCATCCTGTGCCGTGTAGAACATCAGGCCATAGCGAAGTTGGAGTGGCACGCCGCTTTTGACACCAATGAAAGTGCCATTTGCCCGAGGCCGTCGAGTGGGATTAATGACCAAGGCACCGTAATCCCGCGCATGCCCCCAGCTTGTAGGCGTGACCTTGCGGTCGGGAACAACGGTAATACCAACGAACTCGTTGTCCAACCTGCCACCGTAATCCCACCACTCCGCAGTGTTGCCCCAAACCTGCTTCCCATTGCGATGCCCTTGACTGTTGAGGATCGCTCCGGTCCCTGTCTTGACGGTCAGTCCCGTGGCCATTCGAATACCGAGTCCCATCTCTTCCTGATGTCCAAAGCGCAAGTCGTGTTCATCGGATAGAAACGATGCCTCCCAGATTAAGGCCGTACCGCGAACACCGTCTTCTTGCTCGATCTCAGAAAATGAGTAGCGGGCTGTTTCTCGGCACACCAAGGAACCGTCCGTGCCGATCCAGTGGTTCTCCACCGAGAACGAAAGGGTATCGTCTTTGATTGCCGGCGAATCGATGAACCTAACATGTTTCACGCTGGCTTTGTGCCGCCAGAAGTCGTGTTCGTTCAGGTCGCCAAAGGCCAGCCACAATCCTGGATGCATACTCGAATGGTCCATGGCGTCCACGCCTTCGATCGGAGGATAATTGCGCGTGACCTTCTTGCCGTTGGGAGCGTGGACGTTCGCGAAGTAAGGGCGGCGGATCTCCGGGTCGGAAAAGACATAGTCCGCCAACGCGTTCCCTCGGAGCGTCAGTGATAGTCGATCGTCTTTGGCCGCAACAGCAAACCCTGTCGCCGAATCTTTCACGCCCTTCGCCGTGCCTTCAGCGGTGACGACGGTGCTCCTCTCCATGAGATACGCGACCAAGTCCGCTGCCTCTTCTGCTTTCAGCAACGCGGCATAGCTCGGCATCGATGAGTGATCTGATGTCGAGCGTGAGGTGATGCGTGACTTGGGAATCGTGCGCCGAGTTCCATCGGCGAGGCCAAGACTGACACTAAGACCGCTCTCTTCTATCAGAATCCCAGACAACGATTCTTCATGAGTCTCAATGTTAACCTGGTTGTAGCCTTCGGTAATGACGGCGTTCGGTTCGAGGATGGACTGAATCGTGTGTTGGGCGGTGGAACGCTTCGATAGTGTCGCCAGATCGGGACCGAACGCGTTGCCATGGTTCTCCAAGCGATGACATGCATAACATCCCACACCATTGGCCGCGTGGAATAACCATCGACCGGAATCAGGGTTCCCGGAACCGCCCAACTTTAGCACAGCCTCGACACTGGTTGGCTGGCTAGGCGGTTGGATTCCCAAGGGTTGGACGACTGCGATGTACATGCCTTTCCCTCCGGCTCGACCATCGTCTGTATTCCCGCCAAGAGTGATTCGACCGGCCGGAAATTCTGCGCTATGCAACCGGAAGATCCAATGGTCTGCCCGAATGACTTCATCCATCGGCGCAAAGTGATCACGAACCCACTCGGGGGGGCCTGGTAGTCTGCGGTCTAATGCCATGATCACTCGCACAGGGCGGTGTGCCGTGAACGATAGCCAATCATCACCGGACACCTTGTCATCGCAGTTCTGTGTTTGCAGAAAAGTGGCTCCCCGCAGGGAATCCGGCACCTTTTCAATCCGAAAATTGCGATCCGTGTAGGGACGAACGCCGGGCCGAAGATTGCTGGCGAAACGATAGTCCCTATCTTTCTGAACCTGAACATCGGTCACTAACGCAACTGTCAAATCATCCAGCCTCGTCTTGCGATCGGCTGAGCTTGGCCTTTCTTCGGAAAGGGGACGGCCTTTGATCATGACAAATTCGCCCTCTACCCCCTTGCTCAATCGTAGTTGGGCGATCTCACGGAGACTCAGTGATGGATCTTGAGCAAAAGGCGCAATCTCTGAGAGGTCCAACGCGTTGTCTTCCAGAAGCGCTAGCAACGCCGCCCGACGCACAGCCGGCCGAGCATCTGTGAGTAGCTCCTTCTGCGCCGCTTGCGGAATCAAATGGCGTAAGGCCTGCCAACCGGCATAATAGATCGTAGCGTCCTTCTCGTCGGCTAGCACCGTTTCCAAGAACTTGCGTGCTGCGGCAGGCTTTGCTCGTCGAATGGCCAGGATTCCTTCGAAGCGGAGCCGAGGATCCGAGGCCAACAGCGCAATCCGGATCGGCTCCGTCGATGCCTTTCGACCGTTCCATCCATCCCTGTCGGCCAAGGCACGCAGAGACTGAATGCGTCGGTTTAGGCTGTCGCCGCTTTCCGAGAAGAGAGTGGCCAGATTCCGGTCGATGGACTCGTCGTTCACCGCAATCCGTGCCAGAGTCCAAACTAACCAAGTTTCCAAACGAACACTAACATCGCACTTACGCTCTCTC
>Ga0213868_10003325_pt1 | contig 15034 bp, 14 predicted proteins | sample PICome_9_FD_160087 | JGI IMG/M metagenome (GOLD analysis project Ga0213868, IMG submission 160087) | Coastal seawater microbial communities near Pivers Island, North Carolina, United States - PICO127 | ecosystem: Environmental > Aquatic > Marine > Coastal | place: USA: North Carolina...
CTCTCTCTACTAGAGAGGCAAAAGAGAAAAAGAAAAGGCAACAACGACATGAGAAGGCTAAATTAGCCTAGCAATTGGATTCTTGAAGGTTAAAGGAGCAAAGAACCGAACTTACATCATTTGAATGAAATTACTACTTAGTTACAATTATTTCTACCCTATCTAGAGCTAGTAGAGACAAACAGAACCATAAAATCAGCGCCAAAAGCCGACAGAATCATCAGCTCTTCTTTTGCTTTGAGCCACGATCATCAAACTCTGAAACCTGTGTGTGACTAATGGATTCTTCTCCTTTCAATTTTCTTTGAATCTTCTTCACCAACTTAATGAACCAAAACAGATTGAGACCATTGAAAAATATACCAAATACTAGCGTGACGTAAAAAATAAATCTAGGATAACATTCTCCCAGGTGTTCATTCATCTTCACGATAACATCAAGGCAAAGATAAGGCGCAATCAGAATTCGGCACAAGAAGAAGAGAAATGCGAACGTAGCCTGAGTAATTAATTGCATTTTGGGAGTCAAAAAGTCGCATCTCAACATAGCCAAGACGATAGTGCTGACTTCCATTATTAGCATAGGAGTTATGATAGCAGAGGCCTCCAATTCGTTAAACAACGTCATGACGGAAAAAGTTCCAATTCCATGCGCTAGAAACGCAGGTCCCAGTTTCCAACCATTAATTATGTCACATATTGCGTAGCCTTGAGTAATTGCGGGGATAATACGATGAAGGCTGGTGAGTGCACCGTTGCATTTGATTGTACCTAAGGGTTATTCAATTTTTATTGGTAAGAAATGTAAAATGGAAATGGAGAAGAAACCGAAAATTTTCGTTGTTTCTTACCTAAGGGTTCGTTCACACCAGTCATATGACTAGCAGCGTAAATGTTGAGATAAATACAAACAGCGCTACCAATTCCACTAATTATTGCGTGGACCAGAGCGTCCCAATCAACGTTCCATTTATGACCAATCGTGTATCTCATAGTGAGGAGAACCACAGCAGACACACCGGCGACAACTCTCAAGTTCCATGTTGATGCCCCGAAAGAGTCAAGATATGCGATCCATGACATCACAGTAGAATGAAAACTTGACATGATTGAACGTAGAGCACTATATAAAGAGTAACCTTTCTTTGTTTTGTGAATATGATGTCGGTCGTTGGGGATAGAGGCTTCAAGCTTCAAGGCTTCCGTTGAAAAAGTGTCCTTTCCCATTAAAGATCCTGGTTTAACTCCTACCCAGAAACCCAATAATTATTTCATCATATCATTCATCATCATCACTCTTCAGGTAATTCAAGCATCCACTCTTGATCAATAATTCCATTTCCAAGAGCACAAGAGGGCAGAGGAAGAGGATTATCAGGGCATACCATTCTGAAGGAACCATCGGGATTGATGATACCTCTCTTTTGCATCATCTTTTCCTTGTTTTCAAGGTCCTCGAACGGTATAGGACCAACGAAAATATCTGCAACATAATGATCCACTCTTGGTGCAAAGCTCTTCACGCGTTCAATATGATTACAAAGAACATATACAGATGATGATGCTGGTTTCACATTGTATAACTCCCCATACAGAACTGAGAGTCTTTGGCATACCCATAAAGCCCATTCATCGCGTTCTGTGGAAGGAACGTTTCCATGAATATGAAGCCATCCACCTTTTGCCTTATTTAAAGCCTTGATTGCAATCCTCCATCCACCTTCAGAACTAGGGAGTAATCCTAAACTGATTCTATCAAAATCTTGATCGAGAATCTGTTCTTCTTTCAAACGAATACGACAATCACCCTCCAACACGGTAGCTCTCTCACTGACTCCATTTTGTAATAGATTGTATCTCAACGCAGCAACGGCGCTTTTATTCCATTCACATGCATAAACATGTTTGGCTTTTCCATGTATCAGTGCGGGTAATGTATAATATCCAATACCTGCATACATGTCTAACACAAGTTCGTTTGGTTTGACGAGTTTTCCAAATCGAATCTTTTCGGATATATTTCCTCTTGAAAACATTACCAATGTAAGGTCGAATGACTGTTTAATCCCTTGCTCAGTAACAGTTATCCACCCTTTCGACCCAGGACCACTTTCATTAACGTACATAGACTGGTCTTTTATCCAAATTATGGAATGTCCGCTTTGTCGAATTTTGGATCTAGGGTCTATTTCCCCTCGCCGTACAATTCTTTCACTACCATGTGCTTGAGCTAAGTGCTCCCATAATGCAATCATGAATTTTTCTATGTCTTCATCATTATCATCAAATGCATCCATCAATAAAGCCTTAAAATGCTCATCCCATTGCAAATTTAGCGATTTAAACGGAATAACCAATGTCCTATCATCACCAAAAACTTCTAGTCGGGTTGGACATATCTTCTGTATTCGTGCCACTAGCATTTCATCATCATCTGAAGGGACATTATCCTGCTTCTGTATCAGACTTAATAAGATGTTTTGAGCAAAGTTAAGATGATCACATTTCTTCTCCATTAGCATTCGTTTTTTCCCACTGCCTATTACAGAGGAGCTAAAGGCACAATTTTGATATCCATGTCCCAAAATTTTATCATAAATTTCATCAGAATCATGAATGTTGTCTAGAATGTCCTCTACCACAGGTATCGCAATCATTTTGTTTTGTTCTACCACACTGTTACATGCTACGATAGAGCTTTTAAGGGGCACAAAATCTACAGAGGTTTCGACTGCTAATAGACGAAAGTTTTTATCCAACCATTTTCTTTCCTCTAGAAAAGTTTTGAGCTGTTTCGCATTACGTTTCTCAGAGTACAGAACGCGCGAAAGTGGTTGTACGCTATTAGGCATTATATGGATGGATTGGTATACAAGAATACTATTCAAGGTGTAGATTCTGAGTCAACAGTCGGTTGTTGGTTGTTGGTTGTTGGTTGTTGGTTGTTGGTTGTTGGTTGTTGGTTGTTGGTTGTTGGTTGTTGGTTGTTGGTTGTTGGTTGTTGGTTGTTGGTTGTTTGTCTCGATTCTCGATCCTTGAGATTCTAACCCTGGATGAAACGAGGTTCAGTTTACTAATTTGAGATAACACCAAATGTTTTGACGAAAGATGAAAGATCGACATGCGACTTTCGACCCCACGACCCATCGTCCCACTTTCACATAGATTGTTATTTCTAAACGGAATTGCAAAACAAAAAATCGGTATATAAGGTCATATCGAATCACCAGGGGAGCATTGAGATTAAAAATCGATGCAAAATGAATTCCGATATGAATTCAATCAGTTCCATTACCAATTCCGACGAGGGCGCCAACTCTGGACACCCTGACAAACAGACAGAAGTAAAAATAAAATCGCTTGAACATGGAACACCGATTTTGAATGTTTCAGACGCAAGAGGAAATAATGAAGGTTTAACCGCATATGGGGAAGTGGATACAAGACTGATATCCTCAAATTCAGCGTCACAACGTAATCCGTCATCACTGCCTATGACCAAGAATGAAGATATCTCAGTTGATTTAGACCGAAATAGGAAGAGACCTAGATCAGATAGTTGGGTAGATTCTTACACAACTGTAATAAAAAGGACAAGAGTGGAAGAAGTTATTGTTTTGGATAGCAGTGACGACAGTGACTGCGAAAGTTTGAATAATGGAGATACGCTCAAGCAATCCAACAAAGATTCTTCTTGTACGAGAGAAAAGGAAGGTGGGTTGCAATCACCTTTTGATGATAATATCCGCGGTGATGATGAGAATAATGCTAGAGATTCTAAAGATACATCCGCAACTAGTTCAAATGTAAAACAAGTAGGTGATTTGATCACCACCAAAACTCCAAGCACACCTATGTTTGTCATCAACTTGTTAGATAGCGACAATGAAGGCGATGTCGTCAGTAAACATGTACATCAGGATCCAAATAAAAATGAATGCATCGATCTTACTGCGAATGACAGCGATAAAGACGAAGAAGATAATTGTTGCAAACAAAAGAGTATTGAAAGCATAATGCATGCCATTATTGACGACAAATCCAAACCAGGATCGGACATATTTTTACTTGATGATAGTGATAGAGAAGAAGAATTGGATGAGTCGAAAAAATCTTCTCCCTATTTGATATCGAACTTGATATCTAAGATGTCTCGTGATCTGAAAAATTCTTCTGCTCCAGTGATAGCAAAGTCTTCGTCTGAATTCACTCCCCACCTGGAAAATGTTAGCAGTTATAAAGATACTCTGCCCGATGATACATCCACAAGCCTACCATTACAAGATCAAAATTGCGCATGCAGTCCAAAGATTATATCTCAGAATACTTTTGCGACATCCAACTGTATCAGACCGCCTAATGCAGATGAGGACTCTGGTTTTGAAAATCTGAACAATCCAATGCTTCAAAACAAAGACACTTACTCGGAACGTAAAAAGACAAACTCAAATGCTGAAATTTCTCAAAGTACTGGGCAATTGAAGTCTGACTCTGTATCCGCAAGTGAAAAACGAAACGTTTCTGAAAATCAAGAAGACAACAACCTCAGTAGAAATGAATCAGAATCAGATGCCGAAATAGAGCAGTGTGCTCTTGGATCTAAGCATGATACTATACAACAAAAACTAGAAAATCGCAGCACAAACCATCTGCGAAATAAAGAAAGCAGTTCCAAAGAATTCAACAACAGTTCACGTCATATTCGGAAAATATTACCCCCGAAAAAGACGACGTCAAGCACTGCGTGTTTGCCCAGACTCCAGAAACTTAGCATACAGCGGTTTCATCACATGAAGAATAAGACCCGAACAGAAAATGTATTTGAACTCAAATGTCATCAAGACGCCCGAAGTTTGCTGGAAAGTCGTGTGTCCTCTAAAAATTCGATGGTTTTGCCCATCGAAGCAAAAGATCTCGCTCGTTGCACCTCCTTTTTTTACTATGTCACAAAATCGTATTATTTTGATGCACTACAAAAGCAGAAAGTGACTTGCATCTACTGCAAATCTTTCTCTACGAAGTCGCATCTACATAATCCTCAGTTTTTATGTAATCATACACTCCTCTGTTCAAAAGTTCCTCACGATGAAAAGGAGGCGTTAAAAATTTTGGAAGGTGCACAAAAAAGTGAGAGGAACTTGTCATCAATTCGATTTAGTCACAAGGGTGTCATAAATGATATTTTCTATCGAATACGCGCGAGAAAAAATGATGAAAATGAGGTCAGTGGCTACGACAGCGAATGGGATAAAACTTCAAAATCGGTTAGTCTGGACTCTTCAAAGGATTCGTCGCATGTCAAGGATAATAGAAAAAGCCGAAACCACCAAATAGAACCCGAATTACATCGTCGCCGTCGCTCAAGAAGTATTCCAAAGTACACAAGTAGCGATAATGACAGTCTCTCTTTATCATCAACTGATTCGGATCCTTTTGCTGATTTTGATTCTTACGATCAAATGATTCATCAATCATATAAGTCTCATACATCAAAGAGTGGCTTACCTTCCCGTTGGATTACAGTCCAAAATTATTCCTCAGGTAAGTGTTCCGATGTTCCAATGAATGTAACAATGTTTACTCCTATTGAAACTCCTAATCAAGTTACTTCTCGTGATTGAAGCTCGTTTTTTCGACTTTAAAATCACCACTGGGCCATCTTCAATCCCAAATGCAGGAAACGGTGCATTCATAGAATTAGTTAGGGTCAGAAAAGCGCTTGAAACCGATGAAAAAAGTAATATATTTGGAACAGTTTCTCTAACTCAACTTGCGTTAAGTGCAAAAATAGATGATAAAGATGTAATAGTTAGGCTGGGGCCTAGCTCAATTCATGATTTCGATAATGCTCAGGAAGAGAAAGAAAACGGGATTCCATTTTGTTCGTGTGATGAAGGAAATGGGTCGATATACTTAGGAAAGTATGGTCCATTTTTCAAAGATGATATAAAGACAGATTTCTTTTATGATCTTAAAAATCTAATTTTCGATTCCGAACCGTCAGTTTGGAGTTATGGTCTAAGTAAGGGTTCGAATAAGTTTGACGGAAAATATACCTCGAAAGAAGATGAAGACATGTTTGTTCTAGATATCACAAGTGATACGACGGGTATGGTACACTCGGAAGCTAGAAGGCATATTCCTATGTACGTCAACGAAGTTGGTAACAATCCAGCTTTAAGACCAAATGTGACCCCAAGAGACGAAATTGTTGATGGTGAAGTAGGTGTTTCTTACTACTTTTTTACTGATAGACCAATATACCCAGGAGAAAAACATGAGCTACTTGTTGACTACCAAGGAACTTACGAAGAAACTAGAGAGCGTAAGGGCTATGGAAAATCTGGAGTCGGTAGTGATAAAGATGATGAAAGCGCCAGAGTCCGGAGAAACATGAGCACAAGATTAGGTGTTGAAGTCAGTATTAGATGCAATTCTCATTCAAAAGTTGTTGATTGTTTACTTTACATGCAGAAAATGGTGAATGCCATAATTCAATCCACAAGTAACTCTTTGAAGAGTTTTGAAAAATCAATGCTCTCACCTCTTTCTGATGTCGAAATCAGTATGTGGATCGCTAGGTTCCGTATCCATTGGATTTCCGATTTGTTCTTCAAATCGTGGCCTTTATTAGGGGAAGACTTGAAGAAAAACCTGCATAGAATGAAATTTATACCGTGCAAATCTTTTGTGTCTCTTGTTAAGACAAACGAAAAACTGCTTCGCGCATACAAATACGAACTATTGGAGGAAAACATCTTCTTAGCATCAAAAGGACAGCTTCTTCTACACCCAATTGACAGAAGTTTGTTTTGTCCCATCGCCCGAGATATTGTGAAAACAATTTCCGAAAACTTGACGTTTAAATTGAGAACGCACCAACTATTTGGAACAGGTTTGGTGAAAGAAATTTTAAAACTAGCACTAGAAGCTTCAACTGAAATCCGAAACATAGCAAAAAAGTCTGCAACAGAAACGGGACAAAACAAAGTGTGCGAGATATTAAGACGGCTTGCGTTTGAATTCGATAACGAGAAGAGCGCTCATCACACTTTAACTTGCAGGGTTAGGACCATAGATTCTCCCCCGGTCTTTCAGCGCATTAATAAGAACGGTATTTCCGCCAGAGTTCGATGGATAAAGAAAAGTGAGGATAAAGACTTTGAACTTGATTTAGAGTGGTACTTACTGTTCCAAGTAGTAAAGGTTGTTCATATACTAGCCACAAAGTGCTTCTCGGGAATTGAGAAGTATGGGTATACACTCGCTAACCTTTGTAAAACAGTTGGAGTTTCTTTTGAAATGGCACGAAAAGTTGTATCCATGGTGATGACTGAGCCTTATGGAGAAACGTTTCAACTTTTTGCTAGCATCAATGACGACATTGATATTGGTTCTAATCGCAAGAAAAAAGTTCAGCGTACTGTTGCATCTAAGTCTACAGGAAAGAAAGGTATAAATTCTTTCTGCTACGGTGATGGGCTATTCTCAAGATATTGGAGAGTTGATACAGTTCCAATTCCATTTTGAATGGAATTAATCTACAGAACGAAACTTCCATGTAGAAACTGATATATTGTCAAGCAATGGGTTGAACACAAAACTAAAATTTTTTATGAAGCATCAAAGTCCGTTTGCCAGCAATCTTTTCTTTTTTAAATGTGTTTTGCATGTCTTTTTCTATTCCAGTTTCGGCTACCCAAAAGAGTCTCCAGTTAAGTGAAGGAACGTGTTCAAAACAAATCTGATAAAAAATCGTACTACTTCTACAGTAGAATTAGTGAGCTCAATGATCACGGGATAACTTTGTTTCAACTTTCCTCCTGTTTGAATATCAATAATTAGATGATTCAACGTTGCTTCTCGAAAGATAGTCTGCCATGAAGACGGATGCGCAAATGAATGCCTTTGAAAAGCCTCATTCTCACCATACTTAGTAAGATTTTGAATTACCAGGTAGTGATATGAGCTCAATATCAAAATTAATTTCATCTCCAGCTCGTATCATACTTACGTCTTTCGGGGTTGAAAGGAAAAATGGCACGTTTTGACTCCATTCTTCGTGTACGTTTGCATTAATGACAGATTTGGTGGGACTGCTATGCTCTTGTGAATAAAACATGGGCACAAAAAGATCGAAAAACGCAGCCTTTCCAGCCTTTGCCCCAAGATCTTGAACCCGAGTCAGTATCTCCTCTATACTTTTGCTTAGAAAATCCAAACCAGAACGGCGCATCACCATTCAAAACATTCCGATCAATCAATTTATCATGGATCTTCAAAAAGGGCACATTAAGCTCTTCAATTAGGCTCTCGTTATTCCCACGAACGATATTGGGTATTTGAAAGTATGCAGATGCTCCCAATTCAAAAAAATTAATTGTATCGACTACGAAGTCTCTGTCGAACGTGTAGTGGATATTTAAAAATGTTCGAGCATAGTCGTTGGTTCTTATTGTTCGCACCGTAGACGATACGATTACATTTTTTTCAAGACCATAGAACCCCTTGTATTTAACCTCAGTTAAACAGAGACCATGTCGTTCATACGAAAATTTCCATTCCTTCCCATCGAATTCATGGGCTGTAAGGAGTCGAAAATCGGTAACAGTTCTGTTTGCGCAAGCCCACTCAGGATCCAAACACAATGTCTCTCCCCAGCAACCAATGGCTAGCTGTTCCCACCGAAATCCATGCTCGCCATATCCTATTAAACTTAAATTTGCGTGTGATGCGCATGGTAATGACCCCCAATATCCATATGCTATTCGAATAATAAAGACAGTGTCATTGCCCGCTTTTGAAGGGAATAGAGCAAAAAAGCGGCAATAGTTCGATCCTTTCAGATGCCAATTTTTTTTTCAAAACTTTCGTTACACACTATTGGACACATGCCAGTTACGTTTGCAGGATTTTTCAAATACAGAAGGAACGGAACATACCTATCGAATGTAACTTCATTTTCGATATGAAAGGCAAATTCATCATACTCCCCGATTTCTCGATAACCCCTTGAAACGTTCGTTCATTGTTTCCATCAAATTCTCATAGATATAACAATTGATCGTCGGTCAAACTCACATGAATATTGCTACTTATATGTGACACGAATATCATCATTCGGATAGATATGGTCCACTTTGATACCAACATTACAGTTAAGACTAGCAGCAATATTTTTTTCATTTGAGGCTCCTTCTTCAAATGGATACGTCTCTTTGATATCCCATTCTAGAAATGCAATATGCAAAGTTAGAGTCGTTCCCTCGAGTATTGTAGAAGACACGTCCAAGCTGAATGTCAGTGTATCTGGCCATGCTAGCCGCATGAGGGCCGCCGCCGCATTTTCCAACCCATCGAATTGGATTTGCCTAAGATCAAAACGTTGAGCTATTTTTTCAGCCTCCCCTGCCTTGACATCGTCGCACGATACGATCGTCTCTGATCCGTGAAGTCATCGGATGTGGTCATTTCAATCATAAAGTCCTCTTTAATAAGAGTGTTATCAACTCTTTCCCTTTTGTCAAGACATTCATTGTATGATGTATGATCATTTTCATCAAATTCTCTGAAGAGGACTTCTTAAAGTCCTTTCTATCGATAACGAACCTTTAAATACAGGAATGTTTGGTGCATCGGTAAACTCTAAAACGTAAACTAGCATCAGCAAAAGCAAACGTACTATCTAAGCTTACCCAAAATAACCCGTTTCAAAAGCCAACCTATAAAAGTGTGAATAGTTCTTTCCGCTCCATGGGTGCAGCTTTCATAGGTCTTTTATGGGTTTATGGTTTGTTCATTTTCTCTTTTTTCTTTTGACATTTGGTGTTCGCAATAAGTCCCTCTAAAACGCGGATAAAGAGGGCTTCTATCTAACCCTAACCCTCCAAGGAGAGTGTTCCCATACAACATACGATACAACATACCAACAAGAGACAACAAAGCTGTGCGTGTTGCCTGTTGAGGTTTGAGGTGTAGGTTCGGATCGCTTTCATTGAATTGACGACTGACAATATCTAATTTTGTTCTCGTTTCTTTTTCTAGAATGCAGATTTTGAGAATAACCGCCATCTGCTCAATTCTCCAAAGGACCACTGCATTTACAGTCACTCATCAAAGTAATTTTTTTCTGAGAAATACGTTTCCATCTAGAATGTCTTCTTCACTTTCAGAAACATCTAAACGCGTGTTGGTACCCATCGCTGATGATTCTGGTAAGTTAATTTGTTGCTTCCTAAGTATCCTCTTTTTCGTTCAAAAATAACACTAGAGATCTAACGAACAATAAATTCTCTAGAGGAGATTGAAACTTCTTCCATCACTGATGTGCTCGTTCGATTCGGCGCTGATGTAGTTGTCGCTTCTGTTAAGAGCGATGGAGAACTAATGTGCAAGATGTCAAGAGGTTTGAAGGTATGCGCTGACATGACGATCGAGGATGCATCGAAAGAAGATTGGGAGTGCATCGCCTTACCAGGAGGAATGCCCGGAGCTAAACATCTTCGTGATTGTCCTACCCTCATTGATATGCTGAAGAAACAGAATGATCAGAAAAAGTTACTTGGTGCCATTTGTGCTAGTCCAGCAGGTATGTTCAATAGATATATCTTTTATGGTTGGTTCTTAAGATCCTTTTTTGATGTGAATCAATCATCCATCTAACTGTACCTTTACCTGCAGTTGTACTACAAAGTCATGGTTTGATTGGTGCAGGAGCGACATGTTATCCCGCAAAGGCTTTTCGTGAAACCATACAAGCACCGTCCGATGCAAAAGTGTGTGTTACCAATAACATTGTGACGTCTCAGGGACCTGGTACTAGCCTTCTTTTCGCTCTTACACTTGGAGAGCAAATGGTGAGTTAATGGTTTGGTGATGGACAATTTATTCTCTATATCGGCAATGAATCTAATAAAGAACATGATGTTTATACATCTATAGTATGGGAAAGAGGCTGCCGATGAAGTTGCCGCTGGTCTTTTAGTATCGAGGGAGTAAGATCAGCTTTACAGGTTGAGAATCACGGAATACGAGCAAATAGCATGAGTCATTGATATCATAAATAGTTAACATCTTGGTTTATATTGTACATTAAAAAATCTTATTGATTACAGATCAATTGCCATAGTCCACAGCTGAAGACGATCAGGTACTAACCATACATCAAATGCTCTAATAATGTAAGTTTTTCTTACAGGCGACGAATAGACGAAGGAGGAACTACTTTTGAGGAAGACGAAAGACGAATGGCAACGGCAAACGGCAAAACGACAATAAGACAATATACAAAACTAATTAATCGATGCCATGGGATTAATGTTGATTATACATCTCGGTTTATTATTTTTATGCTTTTCTAATGCTCAATCCCAAAGCACTACTTATGGTCCGAGGACAGGATCCTTTCAAAACTGTACGTCCGCAATTCCAACAATACCAACATATGAACTAGATTTCGAGCACAATGACACTGGATATATCATAGTTTCGTGCAATCTCATTAAGTATAGAGTCCCAAGTTCGTCTTTAGAAAGCCTGAAGGAAGAAAGCATTGTAATTGGTATTCTATCAGGGGCTGCTGTCCAAGAACGCCGAACATGGATCCGGTCTACGTGGGCATATAATAAGCAAAACATTTTTTTCATTGTTGCAGGGGATTTTGACTCCATTTCCGATGAATACGATGAGTACCAAGATTTAATATGGATCGATAAAGAGGAAGTTTACATAACTGAAACATCTACTCTGACATTTAAAACAGAAGCCTTCCTTTCCGTCATGTACGAAAAAGTGATGTCAGAGCAAGGTTCAAAGGTAAAATACCTCTTCAAAACAGACGATGACTCCTACTGTGACTACAATCACTTAGACACAGTTTTTAGTAAAGAATTAAAAGGTGTAGATTATTGGGGAAAATGCGTTTCAGGAAGGAAACCACATCGGAACCTTGACATTCCGTGGCAGAGAAAGTGGTATATCTCTTATGAAACATATCCTGAACCAGAATACCCTACATACTGCGCAGGAGCGGGGTATGCCATTTCACGAAATTTTTTAGATTGTGCTATAGGAGAAGGTCATGTTGCCAATGTTCGTTATCAACCAAACGAAGATGTTGCAGTTGGTTTGCTTGCTGAACGTTGCAAAGTAAATGCATTGGACGATTACAGGGTGTCTATTCGCTGGGAAGGACGTCCAACAATGAAGAACAAAATAATTCAGCACTACATCAAAGATGAAAATACTATGAGGGAGCATCATCGCCTTATAACTGGTGTATACGGTCCAAAACTGTTATGAACTAATCACGCTGCCTGAGCAACAAACTTGACAGGCTTCCCTCCGTACTTCGAAGAAAGAGAGAAGGTTAGAAGTGCAAGTCTTGGATTCACACTTGCCACCCTAAGCGAAATTGTTTCTCCTATTGCCAAGTCACCTTTTTCAGAAAGGTAACGGTGCTCGAATCCCCATCCATTTAAATAAATCGCATATTGCTTACGGGAAGGATCAACGCACGCCAAGATAGTTGCTTCAAATTCCATTTCAGTTTCACTTTCTTCCACTTTCCTTCGTATTAATTCGTACATCCAGTATTCTTCACTTTTCTTTTGCACGACTCTTGCAGCATTGACAAATCCATAACCTCTGCGATAGTCTATTGGATCTTCTTCAGAATGAACACATTTTTGGTAACTAGTTCCGTCATCGATCGCACACTTCTCAAAGAGTGGAACCGTGCAGCCAAGATCCGATGCTTTCAAACCTTTAGGAATTGGTTTTCCTGATAGAATAAGTTCATTCACACGTCTTCTTCTCAAAAAGCGCTTTACGGCTGCATGAACTTGTAAGTCGCTGAAGCGACGAATCGGTGAGGACCATTGAACATAGCAATCAAGCCCAAGTCCGCAGTGAGGTTGAGGTTCTTCTTGGACTTGAACTGGCTCAAAGAAGCGTCGTGCATACCATGCATGACAATATCCTTTGTCCTTTAAGGATTCTAATGTATTGAGTTCTTGATATCTGCGCCTGAAGTCTGGCCGAGGTTGCGTGCGGTATGGAAGAGTAAGTGTGTTGTCCAGTAGTCCCATGTTTTCTGCATGAGTTAAACTTTTATCGACAAGAACCCCCTTCAATTTACCCATGGCTTCCCCCGCCATCACCATCATTTCAGTAACAAGCATGAAGGCAGATGATACTGGCATTGCAAAGTCTTGTGGAACATCTGTATTTGAATCCAACACAATAGAGCTAGAATTGAAACCTGCATTATGAGTCACTTCCACGTTAACGTGGATCCTCACATCGTTTAAATCATCATCTGGATCCACTTTTAAATCAGCTTTCGGAATAGGATTGGGTACAAAGCCTTCAGTGCTTCCGCATCTGATCCTGTATTTTCGTCTCAGTTTTGCCTTGTCGAGCAAAGCTCCTAGTTCCCATTCTTCAACGTAACCAATGCCAAGTTCCAGCATTTCATCCACATCATCGTATGTCAGACGATAATCGACACTGAGTAGCGAGGGTGTTATTTCTAAGGTTGATTCATTTATTGAGCCATCGTCGTTCACTTCTAATCCCAAAGATATAGCACATGAATCATAACCTGCTCGTAGAGACATTGGTCCAGCACTAAGGTCTGTTGGAAACATTGGTATTGAACCTGTTGGAAGATATAAAGATGTAACTCTTTCCTTGGCAGCATTAAAAATGGCAGAATCTCTTGGGGCCCATCTACAGATGAAGTTGTAATTAGAAAAATGTGCCTGAGACAAAACAAGGATGTCGACCTGCAACACTCACCTATCTGCATCTGAAATATGAATCCATATTTTCATTCCTTCGCTTCCATCCGTTTTTTTTATTCTTTCAATAGAGAGTCCATCGTCAATCTCATAAGTTGATTGGTCATCAATTGTGTAAACTTTTAAGTGGCGAAGATCTTTACGGATACCAAGGAGATGATCAGGATCATGATTGTTACTAAGTGCTTCCTCAGAGGCGACAAGCTCTTCTGCTGTAAATCGCGTCGGAAAGCCACTTCGAAGTAGAGCTATATCTTCGTACTTTGTCCATGCACCAATTTGCACCAACAAATCTAGAGCTCCTTGGTTTGTACGTTTCCGTTTCAAGGCGGCCAAAAGTTGGACACCAGCTGTTGTGTCTGCTTTATGTTTCAAGCTTCGTTGAGTTGAGGTATTCCAAAATGTATCCAGACTGATTCTCTGCGGATCTTTGGACTCTTCAGAAGGGTTCTTCAGGTGAGCGACCATCCGCTCCATTTGCTCTTTGCTACCCTTGACACCAGTACGCATTCCCATGATCAACAAAGATTGAAGAGCGATTACCGCTCCCCGAATGACATTTTCATCTTCTTGTTGAAGATCTGGTTTCCCACGAGTATCAAACAAGCGTTCAAGGGAGAGCTCCCCCTGATAGGTACATGTAAAATCTCTAAATCTACCCTTGCAGAGTATCATAGATCTTGTTTCTACTAATTCTTCGGCATTAGTGGTTTGTTTGCCGTTATCTAGCCGAAATCTGATGAGAGACGCCATATACTCAATCGACTCCCTCTGAAGATCAAATCTATTATTAACACTGGCGAGTTGGTCGTCATCGGCTATTTTCAGTGGCAACCATGCTTGCTTGAATACTTCTTCCGATTTGACTGCCATGAGAATCGGCGTCATCAAGTTTCGTTTCAACGTTGGGTAATGATTGGATTGAAAAGCAAAACATTCTTGTATCCGTAAATCTATGATAAGAATCAAACAAAGGATAAAGCTTCTCAACGTTATCATATTGCTGCATTCAATGAAAGTACCAGGGTAGAGCTATTATAAGCCGAATAGTTTCAAAGTTGCTCTGCAATCTACTGGCCTTAGGTTTGCGTCGTGTATGGTGTCGAGTGTCGAGAGTCGCATATGGTGTCGTCGTGTCTATCCATCGTACTAACTTGTCACCCTAAGATGTATTTTCTAAGTAATTTCTAACCGTGTGTGGACAGTCGACAGACGACAGACGACAGACGACA
>Ga0213868_10003332_pt1 | contig 15019 bp, 25 predicted proteins | sample PICome_9_FD_160087 | JGI IMG/M metagenome (GOLD analysis project Ga0213868, IMG submission 160087) | Coastal seawater microbial communities near Pivers Island, North Carolina, United States - PICO127 | ecosystem: Environmental > Aquatic > Marine > Coastal | place: USA: North Carolina...
ATTAGGAGATGGTTTATTAGGCAGTTCAGTAATAGGATTGAGTGGATGGCATTATATTTCAAGAAGCAAAGATGATATAGATATCACTAAACCTTCTTCTTGGAAGAATTTAATTCCAATTGGCACTACAGAGATTATTAACCTGATAGCTAATACAAATACGTATAGTAACGATGTACGTAAGATGTATGATGTCAATTATCATGGTGTAGTTTCTTTAGTTCAGTTTTGTAATGACATGAAAATTAAACTGGTTCATTATTCAACTGACTATGTGTATGAAGGTTCTACTACTAACGCAAAAGAGACTTATAAAGAGAAACCGACAACACATTACGCTATATCAAAATGGTTAGCAGATCGATATATTATCGAACATAGTGATAACTATTTAATTTGTAGAGGTAGTCAAAAACCTGATCCGTTTCCATATGAATCAGCGTGGTCAGATTTAATGGGTAACTTTGATTATCCAGACGTTATTGCTGAGATCTTTATTGAAATGATTAAGAACAACGCAGCAGGACTCTATAATATAGGGACTGAAACTAAATCAATGTATGATTTAGCTAAACAAACAAATCCAGACGTAACTCCAACGTTAGCACCTTCACATGTGCCTAAAGATGTTACAATGGATTTAACTAAAATGAGACAATTTTTAGATGGCAAAGAGTAAAACATTAGCATGTAATTTATGCTTTCAAGATATAACATACACTACGGCGTATAAAGTATCTCGACACATGCACCGAACGGCTCCAGAAATGGGAGAGTATTTTACATACTATTGTAAAGAATGCACAGCCTCAACCGACACTTATAAAAACATAATTCAAGAACCAAAGAAACCAAGGAAGAAAAAGAAATAGCTATGATTAACCCAAGTATCTCTACGGGAGTAGAGGCCTTAAGTAACCTTTATAATTCAGCACCTAACTATCCACATATAGTGCTTGATGATTTTTTAGATGAAACAGTTGCCCAAACAATGGCACAACAACTTTGGTATTTAGCCAATAACGTCGAACAAGAAGAGTGGAGATGGAATCATAAAGACTGGCATAATGACCAAGTCTTAAAAATGGGTATTTCAGATATTGAAAAGATGCCCGATATTACACAATTAGTTGTTAACTATTTTAATGGTGAACAATTTTTAGAATTTTTACAGAAGCTAACTGGCTTTGAAGACTTACAAGCAGACTATACACTACGAGGTGGAGGTGTGCATGCAACTGGTAGAAACGGTAAACTAAATGTTCATAATGACTTTAACTTTATGAAAGACCTGGATGGTAATAAAGTCTATCGTAAGGTTAACCTATTAATTTACTTTAATCAAAACTGGCAAAAAGAATGGGGTGGTGAACTTGAACTATGGGAGCCTTCACTTGAAAACTGCTTTAAGGTAATTGACATTATATTCAATCGTGCAGTTATCTTTAATATAGAGAATGCACCACATGGACATCCGGATCCATTGACATGCCCTCCGGGAGAAACACGCCGTAGTCTTGCATTCTATTACTATAGTAAAAAATATCAGAACGAAAAAGACTTAGAAAGAGCTTATTGGAAATACGATAAAAAATTATTATAATTTCTGAAACTTTTTTAAACTAACATATATAAATACCGAACAATAAATTTAAGAAGATGATTCAAGATTTAATTACACAATTGGAAACAGTTCTAGCTGAAGTTCGCGAAGATGCGGCTAAGTTTGACGAAAAAAGCAACAAAGCTGCAGGAACACGAGTTCGTAAAGCAATGCAAACAGTAAAGACTCTAGCACAAGATGTAAGAGTTGCAGTCTCAGAAGCTAACAAAGCTTAAGAGATATATAGTAAGTCCTTCCAATTTAGACTTAAAACAAATTGGTATGGGGAATTAGCTCAGCTGGCTAGAGCGCCTGCCTTGCACGCAGGAGGTCATCGGTTCGACTCCGATATTCTCCACAAAAGATGATAAACTCAAAACCGAGGAACCCTTTAAAACAGATTCACAACTGTAGAGGTCGTTGAGTTGGGTTGTAGTAAATGTGAATACCACCTATCATCTTTAATTAAAGTGTATCGCATCTTCGGATGGACTGAACAGACGCTAAGTATGAAATAAACTACATCTTTGGATGGACAAGTTAAACAGTACAGACGATACACGAATTGCGAAAGTAGCTCAGTTGGTAGAGCACGACCTTGCCAAGGTCGGGGTCGCGGGTTCGAATCCCGTCTTTCGCTCAATGACTGCCGGTCAAGCATAGAGAATAGATTCTGTATCTAGCCACTATTTATAAAGGGCCCCCGTCTGGTGGTAGAATCTATTCTCGCTCTAAAAAAGGTAAACTATTGTTTACCTTTTTGGGGAATGAAACCTTTTATAAAATGCATATATAACCTGTATACTATTTAAATAAATTAAAGAGAATGGAAGTAGGAATTGTAGGTCAGGGCTTTGTAGGTACAGCTGTACGTGAAGGTCTTAAAGGACATCATAATGTTCACACATACGACAAGTTTAAACCAGGTTCTTCAACAATGAACCTAGAAAATTTGGTAAAACATTCAGAAGTTATCTTCGTTTGTGTACCAACTCCGATGGATGTCGATACAGGTGTAGCTCATACTGGTATTGTAGAATCTGTAATTACACAAATCGATGAGCTATGTGCAGAAGTAGGTAACATGCCAACTCTTATTATTAAGTCAACTGTTCCTCCAGGAACAACACTTAGAATGCACGAATCAGTAAACTATTGTGATGTTATTTTTAGCCCAGAATTCTTAACTGAAGCTAACGCTATTAATGACTTTAAAAATCAAACACGTACAGTCTTAGGTGTGCCAACTGGAGTTGACGCTTCAAACGTAGTCAAGATGTTTGAAACAGCAATGCCTAACGCTACAGTGTATACTGCTAAACCAGCTGAAGCTGAAATGTGTAAATACATTACAAATAACTTCTTAACGGTTAAGGTAAGTTTTGCAAATGAGATCTATGATATCTGTGATGCACAACGTATTGACTATAATGAAGCAGTTGCTCTTGCAAAACTTGATGATCGTTTAGGTCAATCTCACTGGATGGTTCCAGGACCAGATGGTGATCGTGGTTACGGTGGACACTGTTTCCCTAAAGATATTGCAGCTACTCGTTATGTTGCTTCACAGGATAATGTTCCAACTCCAGTTTTGGATGCAGCAGTTAAAACTAATAATAGAGTTCGCACTGATCTAGATTGGATGACTCAAGAAGGTCGTGCAGTAATTAAAACAAAATCATAATACATATATTGTATGGGACTTATTAAAAACGCATTATTATATTGGCCTCGCTTTTTCAGAGAAGCTCTTTATTTACGCAAGTTTTATAAAGCTGCTAAATCAATTGAACCTGAACTTGAGAAAGAAGGATTAAGGGTTGATTGGTTAGGTCGTATTTATACAGTCCTTAATCTTAAGGAAGAGGCAATGCAGCAGCCTGAAGTTGTGCAACAATCAATGGTATTTCAATCATTAGCTCCAACTAATGAAATCCTAATGAAACACGGCTTGTCTAACGATGCATTTCCAGTTATTCAGAAGTTAAACGATAGATCTTTCTTGGTTATTTTATACCCAGAGAACGATTACATTAACTTAACTTCATTCATCGGTAATCTAATATTTACAGTATTAGTTATTGGTGGAATTATTGTAGGTTACACAATGATATTTTAATGCAAGATTACTCAATTAGAAGAGTTGAAAAAAATGGGATGCGCCATTATGAAGTTTCTCAGAAAGGAGACATCATTGGCGTATTCCCATCTATCACTACAATTCTAGGTAACACTAGTGATAAATCAGGTTTAGAGAAATGGAAACAAAGAGTGGGCGAAGCTGAGGCTAAGCGCATCTCTGAATTGTCAATGAACCGCGGCACTGTAATGCACCGTTTAATTGAACTATATAAACCACTAAAGGGCAGTAAGGCTGAACGATTAAAGCAACTAAAGCAGCTTGCAGCTAATGATCAAGAGGTGAATCAATTCTTAGCAGATGAGAATGGTGCACTATGGTTAGAAGAAGGCTGGAAAATGTTCATGAAATTCTATTTGAATTCAAGTCAGTTCTTTGATAGAGTCGAAAAAGTGTTAGAGGCAGAGACATTCTTATGGTCTAAACTCGGATACGCAGGGACAGTTGACAACATTTCTAAGATGATCGATGCTAGAACTTTAGTGATCGACTATAAAAATAGTAGAAGGCCTAAACAAGAAGCTTGGGTACAAGACTATTTCGTACAAGGCTCAGCTTACTTTATAGCACATTGGGAAAGAACTGGAATTAGACCCGATGGTGTTGAAATTTGGATAGCAAATGAAGAAGAATCTGTTCCGCAAATCTTTAAGCTTACACCCGACGATGTTAAGTATTACTTTAAAGAATTTATGAATAGATTAGAACAATTTAAGCAAATGTATCATTGATGAAAGGTAAGCTACAGAGATACGTTGAATCTGATGTAAAATACACAGATCAAACCTTAAGATCTGACGTTAATACATGTCACATCATGAGTGACCATGAAACTTTAATCATGGAAGAAAGCGCGAAGGTGGTGTGTCAAAATGGGGGTAGTGTTTTAAATGTTGGTTTTGGAATGGGAATTATTGATGGCTTTATTCGCCAACACCGTCCAGAAAAACATACTATTATAGACATACATCCTCAAGTAATTCAGAAGGCAATTGAAATGGGATTTAACGAAAGTGCAACACTATTAGAAGGTGATTGGAAAACATACGTTAATCAATGGAAAGAAGACGGTACTAAATTTGATGGAATATACTTTGATACATTTTCATTTGAAGATGATCAGTGGTTTAATTTCGTTAAAGAAGTAGATTCTATTCTAAACCCAGGTGGTATCTTTTCTTATTTTAATTATAACGCAGCAAATTGGCCAGAAAGATCATTACCAGAATACATTCAAGATAATTATAACTATAAGATGGAATCAAAAATTATTCCATTTGAAGATATGTTAAATGCAGTACCTTCTGAATATGATTTTAAACTTTTAACAAAAAAGGACTATAATCTATTGTGGTACACTAAACAATAAGATATGAAAGATAGGCATTTACAGAAGATAGAAGATTCTTGGCAAGTACTAAGAATACAGAGTGAATTCGTTAAAGGATTTGATACATTTAATGAATTAGGGCCATGTGTATCAGTGTTTGGCTCAGCAAGAACTAAATCAACGGATACATGGTATAAAGAAGCTCGTAAGTTTGGAAAACTTATGGCTGAATCAAATATTGGAGTAATCTCAGGTGGAGGTCCAGGTATTATGGAAGCTGCTAATAGAGGTTGTCAAGAATCAGGAGGAACTTCAGTCGGAGTAGGTATTGAATTACCTTTCGAAGCTGAAATGAATCCATACATTAATGTAGGCGTGGAGAACAGATACTTCTTCACACGCAAAGTCATGTTCATGAAATATTCTCAAGGATATGTAGTCTTTCCAGGCGGGCTCGGTACACTCGATGAACTGTTTGAAGCGCTCACATTAATTCAATGTGGACATGTTCACCAGCAACCAATCGTATTAGTTGGTAAAAAATACTGGTCAGGCCTTATCCATTGGCTACAAGATATGGTTAATGCTTCAGGTAAAATGAGTTTAAAAGACTTTGACTTATTTAGAATCGTAGATACAGCAGAAGAAGCTGCAGATAAAATAATTGAATATCACAATAAATATAACACAAATGAAACAAACTTCTAAAGAATTTTTATATAGCTACTTGAATGCATTTGCACCAGTAGCACAAGAGAACGAAGGTCAAAAGATCTGGAAAGATTACGTAAGACCTTTCGTAGATTCAATGTACACAGATGCATACGGAACATCATACGGTATTCGCCACGGTGACGGTTCTAATCTACCGAAAGTTGTAATCGAAGCACATGCTGATGAAATTGCATGGATTATTACACATATTGAAGATGATGGTTACATTCGAGTAAAGCGTCACGGTGGTTCAGATAACATGATTGCACCTTCAATGACTGTAATGGTACACAATGATAAAGGTGAAAAGATTCCTGGTGTTTTCGGGTGGCCAGCAATTCATACTCGTAAATCATATGTTGAAGAAGGTTACGAGCAAGAAGAACTTTGGGTTGATGTAGGCGCTTCATCGAAGGAAAGAGTAATGAATGATCTATACATTAATCCAGGTTGTTTGGTTACGTTTGACGATCCATTACAAGAACTCGGAGACTATTACGTAGGACGTTCATTAGATAATAAGATCGGCGGATACATCATTGCAGAAGCTGCTCGTCGTATCTTTGAAGAAGGTGTAAAGTTACCATTCGACCTTTATATAGTTAACAGTGTACAAGAAGAAGTAGGTCTATATGGTGCTAAAATGATTGCTAAGCGTCTTCAAGCTGACCTTGCCCTTGTACATGATGTTTGCCACAATACGAATCACCCTAAAATGAACAAAGCTAAAGACGGTGATGTTAAAGGTGGTAAAGGACCAGCGCTTGAATACACTGCTCAAAACCATAGAGGCATTATTCAAAAGTTTATCGATGTTGCTAAACTAAATGACATTCCTTACCAAAGACACGTTGGTTCTTACGGTAATGATACGATGGCATTCTTTTTAGAGAACACACCAACTGCGATTGCAGCTACTCCTTTGAAATACATGCACACGACAGTTGAGATGGCACACAAAGATGATGTAAACAATTGTATTGACTTATTTGTAGAAACACTTAAATCAATTACACCAGAATGGATTGATCAAATCCATAATCGTTAAAAGATATATAGAACAGCAAACAAAAAATAAATTAATACTTTAATTATGAATAAGTTTGACAAATTTTTATCAGACCATGGTATGAAGATTGTAATCGCTTTACTAATCTTAAGCTATTTCAAATCATGCTCAATTGACTCTGATGTAAATAGAATCAAAAAAGATTTAAGAGCTACTGAAGCAGAAATTGATACATTAGCTTCTCAAATCGTAAACGAAGAAGAGATGATCGAATTAATTAAAGAGACTCCAGCATGGAAAACTTTAAGAATCGAAGAGATCTCAGACAAAGAGCGTATCTCAATTAACGCTTTAGAGCAAAAGGAAGGTAAATAATTATGAACAAGAATAGATTAGTAAACGGTTTTATTATCGGTACATTCGTAATGCTTTACTTATTAGTATCGATCATTTCAACCATTCACGTAATTGACTTCTTCGAATTATCAAATCCTAAGTGGTTAGCTGTTTCATTAGCAGTTGGATTCGAAGTAGGTGCAGCTGCATCTTTAGCGTCTTTAATTACGCTAGATAAAATGAATAAGACTCTTGTATGGGCACTATTCATTGTTATTACAGCGATGCAGATGCAAGGTAACATGTACTATGCGTTTATTAACTTAGAAGATTTCCAAGGTTGGGTTGAACTGTTTAACCTATTAGAATGGGACGAATTAGCACAGAAAAGGCTATTAGCTGGTGTGTCTGGTGCAATCCTACCACTAGTTGCCCTTGGTTTCATTAAATCTTTAGTAGACTATATTAAACCCGACAGGGAAGAAGATAAAGAACTAGATCCAGTTGAATTAGAGGAAGTTGCTTCAGAAATTAACGAAGCAACTGAAAAAAAAATCTAGAGACTGGGACGAAGATCATGCATTAGACCTAGTCATGAATGACATGGTCGCAGATCTTGATGAAGAAGATTTAGAAGATTCGGTTGGTATTACTGAAGAAGAGTTACAGAACATTATTGACCAATCAGGTTTAAAAGAAACTGTAGCTAATATTCAACAAGAGATGAGAGATGATATCGATCAGATCACTAAGGATTTTGAAGACACTATTAATGACGGTTTAGAAGATGAGCCAACGTTTGAAGAGCCTAAAAAATCTGGTTTAATTGACACAGTTATCGAAAAAAGAACGGTAAAGAGTCAACCAAACATAGAAGAAGATGATGCTCGTTTTAGAAAAGGACCACTATGGAACTTTAGAACTAGCCATCAAGACGACGATAAAGTAATCGATTAATACGAACAGATATGCAACGAGACATTAAACTCGTCAAACCGTATTTCAGTAAAAAGTTAGAAGCCAATACTATTAAAACAGTGTTGGCTTCTCCTTATCAAACGGCATACAGGCTATACTTAATGGTTAACGGTATCGATGAAATACAAGAATTCTATGAGGATTCTAATGATAGGTATTTCATTCATGCAACTATTAGAACGATTGCAACTCCAATCGGAGATGCTAAGCGTCAGATCTGGTCAGTAACACATTTACAGCCTATCATTAAGCAGAAACCTCGTTGGGTTATTAAATGTAGTGTTACAGATAAACAAACTAATGTTGAAAAGTTCAGACTACACTGTGAAACTCTAAAAGAGAGCGAGGTATATAATACTATAGCAGAAGCTGTATCTGAAATAGAACTTATAACATTACAATGATATTAGAACTCCTTAGAATTTCATCACAACAAGATTCAACTAGTGGCATACTGTTTGACGTTACAAATGGCAGAAAATTCTTATGCTACACACTGGAAGATCAACACCAAGACGTAAAGATTTCGAAAGAAACACGCATTCCAGCTGGTGTCTATAAGATTACTTTAAGAACGGTCGGTGGTTTTACTAAAAGATACGCTGAAAAATACGGCAAAATGCATAAAGGTATGTTATGGTTAAGAGATGTACCAGGTTTTGAATATATTCTTATTCATACTGGTAACACTGATGAGCATACGGCAGGTTGCATTTTAGTAGGAGACACCCAATACAATAACATCTTGAAAGCAGATGGATATGTAGCATCTTCAGTTAATGCATATAAAAGAATCTATCCACCTATAGTAGCTGCTCTTGAAAGCGGTGAAGAAGTTTCAATTAAAGTTATAGATTACGATACACCAGAATAAACTTTTTAATTCTACTTAGTATAATACTTGTTAAACGTTTAAAATTACAATAACATGGAAGAAACAATGACACAAGAAGCTGTAACAGAACAGCGCCCAACTGTTTTTCAAGAAGCAGAGGTAATGACGCCAGAGCAATCAATCAATGTATTGATTCAAGCTGCACAATTTGCACAAGAGAGTGGTAACTTATCACTACGCGATTCAGTATTGCTAGCTCGTTCAATTGATGTATTGCGTCCAGGTACAATCTAATTTAAATTAGACTGAAGTAAAAAGGCTGCTAATTTAGCGGCCTTTTTAGGGCTTTATTCACAGTGTATTAGATATATAAAATAAGAGTATTAAAAAAATACTTATTTTATTATGGGACTGATTGACAAATTTTTAGATTGCTTTAGTAGCATAGACTTTTGTGTTACTGAAGAAAGAAAAGCTCACAAACTATCAATTGAAAGCGTTTCTACAGGTGAGAGAGAAATCATAAGAATGCTGAATGAAGCAAAGAGAAATCTAGCTAAAGTCAAAAAACTACATAAAAAAGGCAAAGTCTCTGCTGAAGAAGTTTTAGATCATGATTGGAGAGTTCATGAGCTAGAAGAAGAGTTAAAGAAATTCCAAGAAGCACAAAATCTGAATAATTTCGACGATCTGTCAGATGAAACATTGATGTAGCATTGTATATAATAGTTACTAAACTTACTATACATGACAGCATCAGAAAGAATTGAAGAGATTTTATTTGAAGCGGACGCTCAAGGCCTTCGCCAAGAAGTTATAGACTATTCAGTCGAACTTCGTGAAATTAACCCTAGATTGGAAAAGGTTGATTCAGTAGAAGTTGCATATTCACTAATTTTACAAGCACTAGACAATGAATAAACTTGATAAAGACTATCAGGAATTACTAAGAGACATTTTAGCCAATGGCGTAGAGAAGGAAGATCGCACAGGAACTGGAACTATTTCAGTCTTTGGTCGTCAGATTCGCCACAATATGCAAAAGGGCTTTCCACTCTTAACCACAAAGAAGATGGCAGTCAAAACAATGATGACTGAATTAAAATGGTTCTTAAAAGGAGACACTAACATCAAGTATTTAGTGACTAATGGTTGTAACATTTGGAATGGTGATGCGTATAAGAACTATGAAAAATATGCAATGGCTAATTCGTATGGTGTTGATATCTTATCAATGGATGAGTTTATCAATGAAATCAAAACCAATGATGCGTTTGCTATAAAATGGGGTGAATTAGGTCCTATTTACGGTGCACAGTGGCGCCATTGGTTAGTTAAAGACGAATCAGAAAATGGTGGTGAATACGTTTGGGCTGATCAGATTGCCTATTTAATTGAACAACTAAAAGACAATCCAGATTCTCGTAGATTAATGGTCAACGCCTGGAATATTGGAGCAATGGAAGATATGGTTCTTCCACCTTGTCATTATGGGTTCCAAGTTTATACAAGAAAAACTACAAGACAAGAAAAGATTGTAAATCCTGGAAAATATAGAGCAATCTCACTAATGTGGAATCAGCGTTCAGTTGACACCCCGCTTGGTCTTCCATTTAACATCGCTAGTTATGCAACGCTATTGTTATTATTAGCTGAAGAATGCAACATGGTTCCTGATGAACTAATTGGTAATTTAGGTGATGTGCATATCTACCAAAACCAGATCGATGGCGTGAATGAACAGATGGAAAGAAGTTCATTTAAACTACCAACTCTTAAAGTAAGTAATGTAAAATTATTGGAAGGTGAATTTGATTATGAACTAGAAAATTATGAATGTCATGACAGAATCCACTTCCCACTCAGTAATTAATGGTGATATATAACTAATGAACTTCATTATGCCATATTCTAATAATCAAATTGACCAAATGGTCTTTACGACTGAAGATATTAATAATCATCAGACTCGTCTTGTAACTCCATTGGTTAATGATTTAATTAAGTGTGATCCATCTGCGGCTCCCGTAAGAATCCCACCTGCAAATTCATCTGAAGAAACTCGTCAAGAATTACTTCAGATGGCAGCTGTAATTTCTACGATGAGCGATGAAGAACAACAGCAGATTATGTCACAACATGATGAAGATTTTAGTATAGGCTTTAAAAAGATTCTAGAAGACAGAGGTCTTACATTTGACTTTGACTTAATTAAAAGAATGGTTACAGAATCAAGTGAAGTTATTTTAAGATTTAAATACAGACACAATAGACCTCGTCCTTGGCAATTAGCACCAGTCTTAGGTATTGATTTACAGACTAAACATACGTATACTTCTAAATCTCCTAGCTTTCCTTCAGGGCATGCAATTCAATCACGATTAATTGCAAGAGCGTTAATGAAATACTTTCCTGAATTAGAAGCAGAATTATTGGCAGAAGCTGATGCAGTTGCGGATTCTAGAACGATTGGCGGTTTACACTTTCCATCAGATATTGAATACGGTAAATTGTTAGGAGATTGGATGGGTCAATTTATTGATTTAGGAGTTAATGAATCAAAGACTATCGGTCTTCAAGAGGTTGAGCCTAATCAGGAACTTAATTCAGCACAGCAAGGAGAAGATGAAGATGATCGCTTACATAAGATAAGACGATTCAAAGGTAAAATAAAAGATTACGAACAATACTGGAATGACAGAATATCAGGCAATAATTGAGGCCGTTTTAGGTAAATGGGGATGGTTGATTGGAGTTGCTATAGCTTCAGTTGCGTTCAAGGACGTGATTGGTAAACTATGGCAAGGCATTACATTCTTAATGGGTAATGATTTTAACGTTGATGATATCGTATACATTAACGGTAATAAAAAGGCTCGTATAGTTAGACAGTCTATTTATAAGACTACATTCTATTTGTACGACCATCACCGTAAATTCATCGTGCCTAATGATCGTATCTGGACTTTACACATTGAAAAAAGTTTACCAAAAGAAGAAAAAACTGGCGATAATTAATAAACAAACCAGTCTTTTCGTTATATATAAATAGTAGACTAACCTACGCATTCAATTATAATTTATTGTTATGGAATTCATTGACGGAGCAAGCCCAGCTTCGCCGAATGAATCAAGAAGAGAGTTGCTGTTTAATTCAAATCTTATTGACGTGACATACTTAAGTATGTTATTAGATGAGATGGACGAGTCAGAGGATCAAGACTTGATTGAATTTGGTGTTGGAGGGCCAGCATGAAAATCGTAAAGAAATGCAGTCGAAAGGCTGCATTTTCTGTATGAACAGACACGGATATATAATATATGAAACGAATAAAGCTTTTCGAACAATTTATAGCAGAAGGTTACATTATGCAAGATCTTGAAAATGAACTAGGAATTGTCCTTGACTTATGGGATAATGGTGATCATTTAGAATTAGGAAAGATTGAAGTTCCTAAAAAGTTAAGAGGAACAGGAGTTGGCACTGAAGCTATGCAAAAGATTATTGATAGAGCTGACGCTGAAGGAAAGGACATTAGACTAACACCTTCAACTGACTTTGGAGCGACATCTGTTAAAAGACTTGAAAAGTTTTATCGTCAATTTGGATTTGTAAAAAATAAAGACTTAAAGTATAAAGATACAATGGTCCGCTTTGCACAATAAATGAAATACATTAAAGACATACAGACTCTATTGAGCGAAAAGAAACCAGCTGGAGCTCCAGATTGGCATGATTCTGATGCACCAGATGCTGAAGGTCGCTTTAAAGAACTTTCAATTAAGGATTTAGCAGCGTGGTTAATTAAGACTCGTAAAAAAGATCTGAAAAAAATAACAGGCTCGCTAAACCAACAAATTGTGTTTAATCGTAAAGATGATCCTGAATACGCAGACAAAATGGAAAAAACTAGAAAAGAAGTTTACAAACAATTAGGTCGCGAGGATCTTTTAAAAGAATCTGAAGATAAGGACTATGCTGATGATATGGCATATGGCCAATTAGAGAGATGTATTGATTACTCTACAATGATTCGTGAAAGAATTGAAAATGGAACTGAATTAGATCCATGGATGCATAGTCAAATTGCAGTTGCTGAGAATGAATTAAATTCTGTCTTTGATGCAATTGACGGAGATGACGGTGTTATTGAGGCTAAGATGATGATTGACATTAAGAAGGTGTTAACAAAGATCATGGGTTCTGTTGGTTTTAAACACGATCCTAAGATGCGTCAAGAACTGATGTCTAAAATCGAAGAAGTGATTAAAGATGTAATGTCAAGTCACGATTATATTGTTGAAGCTGATAAGAAACCTGGTCCTGATGCATATATGACAGGCTTAGATGATGAGACTGAAGAGGAAAAAGAAGATCAAATGAAGAAACAAGCTGAAATGGATGATGATAATCCAGAGGCTTACAAAGAACTACCAGGTGATAAAGAAGCTAGAGAAAAGGGTAAAGTAAAAACATCTAAACATGTTAAATCTTACCATGAATTATATGGTGATAAAGAAGATAAGAATGAATCTTTAGTTACTGAAGAAAAGGCTAAAGGAGATAGAGGTCCAATTGATAATAAAAGTATAGAAACAGGTCTAAAGAATAAATCAGAAGAAACAGGCGTACCGATTGCATTACTAAGAATTGTAATGAGAAGAGGTCTTGCTGCATGGAAAACTGGTCACAGACCTGGAGCTGGTCAAGAACAATGGGGTTACGCAAGAGTAAACTCATTTTTAACAAAACAACCTGGAACATGGGGTGGTGCAGACAAAGATGTAGCTAAAGAAGTTAGAGATGGTGGCCACGACAAGAAATTAAAGAAAGCGTAAAGCTTATAAAAATAGATTAAATATTATGGAAATTTTAGTTATCGCATTAGCAGTTGCAGTTTTCGGTTACGTTGCATACAAATTCGGTGTAATGAGAACTTCAAGCAAAAGAGATGTTAAAGTAACAGAAGGTAAAACTATCGTAGTAGATAGAACTAAGCCTGACACTTCGAAAGAAGATGCAATCAAAGATAAGTTTGGAGATTTAAAATAATTTTAAACTTATTTGAAAAAAGTAGAGCCGAGATTTTTTAGTCTCGGCTTTTTTTGTTATATTTATAGAGTAATAATCAAGTAAAGTAATATAGTTATGAACATTCAAGGTATTCAATTCAGCTACACCACTAACAAACCTGCTAAAGTCAATAGTCAAACTGTTGAAAATGCTAAATCCATTCTTAATACCCTTCTTCAGATAGGGTTTAAACCATCTGAATTTAAAGATGTTAAGATTGAAGCACCTACTGTGGAAAATAATGGCCACAGCCACGTCTTTATTAGATTAAATAATAACTTTGAAGTAGTGCTTAAAGATAACTCCCTCAATGTTGGCTTTAAATCAACTAGTGGAAAGGTTAAGAATTGGTATGATAAGTTCGTTTCTTTAACTGACGTTAAGCATACTAAATGGTCCAACTATGATAATTCGCGAATTGAAGTAGAGTGCGATAGTATTCAACAAGCTATTAGTATTTCTAAGAAGTTATTGAAATTATCTTATAACCTTAAGTAAACAAATCCTATTTCCCAGGTATAATAATAAAGCCGTTTACTTCTACTATGTCGGTCAAAACAATGTAGAAAGAATTATTAATTTAAATGCTATTAAAGCAATGGAAAATTCAAACAACTTAGGTCAGCAGACCTTCAACACCCTTCAAAAGCTAGGATACTTTAATGCACACGGAGTGTATTGGACTAAAGGAGTATCCTTTCAATTACGTAAACCCTATATTGCAGCAGATCTAGGGGTAGCTATTATTCCTAAAGATCAAAACAGCGATGGACGAATCTGGATAGGGTTTAGCATTAAACAAAAGAAAAGACTTTCTACGAATATAGCTTTTAACTATCCTGAGGTATTCGCAAGTCTACGCTTCCAAAAGGAGCTTGCATCCAATTTTAAATCTCTAAATGATAACAAATACCGTAAGGTAAAACTTGAATGGAATGAATCTTTCGAAGCATTACATTTTGTCTTACCCGCTAACACTACATCTAGAGAAGTACAAGAG
>Ga0213868_10003334_pt1 | contig 15013 bp, 10 predicted proteins | sample PICome_9_FD_160087 | JGI IMG/M metagenome (GOLD analysis project Ga0213868, IMG submission 160087) | Coastal seawater microbial communities near Pivers Island, North Carolina, United States - PICO127 | ecosystem: Environmental > Aquatic > Marine > Coastal | place: USA: North Carolina...
GTTGGAGGAGGTTGAGACCGAGGACAGAGATTTGAAGAAAGCCAAGGCACCCAAGAGCACTAAGGCCCCCAAGGCTAAAAAGAGCAAAGACCGTGCCTTGTTGGAGTAAGATGAGACTGAGAGCTGAAGCTCGTCAAGGTTTCGAAGGGAAACTCTCTCGAGAGAACCAAGGATCGAGCGTAGGAATTCATATAGGATGACAATTTTCACTAATTATATTACCCATTCATGTCTATGTAAATAATTATTTTTTATCTCATGTATCAATTCCAAGTTATTATCAAGTTATGTAACTAACATTCATAACGGCCTATTTTCTGACAAGGCTGCAAGAGCTAAAGCGGCTTCTTCCTTGTTTGAGTCTTGGTTTCCACCTTTCTCTGGCGATCTTTTCGTTGTTGCATCATTCGTTGATCCTGGCGTTTCGTTAAGTGCTTCTATATCAATGTTTTCAGCTCGTGATGGGATTTCAGGCATATCGCTGTCATGATGCGCGACACCGTTCGTAGGCGTTAGAGCGTTAGGATTCACAGGCATTCCACCATGTAGTGAGTGAGAAGGGAAGGAGTCATTTGGCGAGAGGGCATTGGACTGAATGTGGGTCTGAATAGACGATGTATGATGACTGCTCCAATTATTGAAGGGGACCGTCGTGGGTGCTTGTTGAGAATGTTGTTGTCCTGATCGTGTTGTCGGTGTACTGATACTAAAGCCACTTCGCATCACCATTTCCATTTGCAGTGTGCTTATACGCCTGAGGTCATTTACTAAGTTTCGCAGTTCGACAACTTCAGTTTTGAGCTCTCGAACAGTTGATTTCAAATCGTCCACGTCAATTTCACTGCGGTCAATTTTGCTTCCATTGGTCGACCTTTTGATTTTGTGCCAAAGATCTGAACGTCCTGGTTTAAAGAATTCATGGTAGAAACCAATACTCTTTCCTTCCATTCCCTTGTGAAACTTTTTAAATCCATAGTACTTAAGTTGTCTCGTGAAGGATTCAAACTTATTGGTGCGAAAGAACTGAGGAAGCCATCGTGCAGAAAACTCTTCAGGATCTTTTACAATGAATCCTTCGTTCCACCAAGTGGCAACAGATGGGTCACACTCGCTGATAATATCATTGGTTTCTGATTGAAAAAAAACACGTTAGTTAGGACCTTGAACGAACCAACTAGAGAAAGAACAACAAGAATGTTTACTAGAAAAAACAAATGACAAATACTCACTTTGAAGAAATTCAGAAGAAGAACCAGATCCACCAGGCATTTTGTTGCTTTCTAAGCTGCGACTCTTTTCCTGTCCCGGTGCGCCATCGTCAGTATGTAGATCCATGTTAATTATTTGAATGAGTTGATACTTGTTGGCGCTACTAGCTGTTGCTTTAGGTACTGACTTCTACTATATTCTGATGGTGGATAGTGCGGGGAACTGGGGAATTGGCTGGGAACGTGGGGAAGCTTCTGTGGATCTGTGGATGTGTTCCGTTTGAATGGGGCTGAACCACAATGAAACCCTATCGGGTAGGGTGATTGACAACACCAGACAACAGAGCAAGACGAGAGATGCGAAGATGCCAAAGGGCAAAGAGAGAACAGAAAACAGATTATAAAAACAGTCAACTCACTGAGAAGTAGACATGAAATATACTCCATCGATATATACTTTCACACTTCTTATTTCTACAACTTTTACTTTCATCATGGCTTTATCTAGCTACGGAACGGCAGTGAATAACCAAATGGCAAAAGTAATTGCAGCTGGCGCCATAAACCATGCAACGCAAAATTCATGGAAAGTTGCAGTTGCAATTGTCGACACGCATGGTATGCTCATATACTACGAAATGATGGATGATACACAAACTGGAAGTAGCGATATATGTATAGAAAAAGCAAGGACGGCCGCAAGATTTAGAAGACCCACTAAAGCTTTTGAAACAGCGATTGCAAACGGTCGACCTTCATTTCTTTCCTTTGATGTAAACATGTGCGAGGGGGGTATTCCTATAGTGGTAGAAAATGATAAAGTTATCGGAGCGATAGGAGTTAGTGGAGTGAACTCTGATCAAGATGCCGAATGTGCATTGGCTGGAATTGCTTGTCTTTGATATCACAACCACGAGGAAGAACTATGTGTTGTATCATTTGTTTGAAGTTCGATAACATAAACATCAGAACGAGTTGATCCTAACTATTATGAACATATCTTTTTAAAAAGAATCAATCTTTCACAATAATTGAGAAGGGGACTAACTCTCTCGTTTTGAAAACTTCAATCTACCAACCCGACAAACAAAAGAGTGCCGTGCTGGCCACTGGCCCTCGAAACTCGAAACCTTTCTTCAACTATGATTTGAAACAAGTCATCTGTTTCCTCTGGTGTAAATACAACTATAATTCACAATCTTACAAATATCATAGGCATACGAAAATATAGTTTTTCAAAGTGGTGTGGGGTCATAAGAAAGAATTTTTAAAGACTTAAAATGCATCATCTCGTTCTTGTCATCGCTCAATTACTACTAGCTATTGAGATATCAGGGTTCGTGCCATTAACACCAAAGATCCGATCAGTACCCTCCATCCAGAAACACGGTACACTTATTAAAGGTTTTTATGAGGGCCAATCTTGTGGTCGGCGTAAAGTCTGTACGAATTTGTATTTCTTTCGCAAATTATTTAGACAAAACAAAGACGATGACGATGACTCAGATAATCATGATGGTCCACCGAATGAAAAAGAGCCCCCCGATAATACTAATGGAATTGAGCAGACAACAGAAGATAACGCTAAAACCAAGGCTTCCATGCCATTTTTTGCAAAAGTTGAAGAAAGAAAAGTCGAGAAGCCAAATGAAACGGCGCCAAAAGAGAAAAAACAACTTTCTCCTATCGAGCAAGCAAAAGTCCTCAGAGATCAAGCTGAGAAGGCTAGACTAGAAGCGGAAAAGTTGGATATAATCTTAACGCTGGAAAAGATAGAGAAACTGGAGAAAAAACTCGCTAGTAAAATAGTGAAGGATGATCCGTCCAAGGCCGAAGACGTTAAGAAACAAATTCAAGTTTTAAAAGCGAAACTTGATGGCGATGAGAATGAGAATACAAAGTCTAAGCACATCAATGGGACGAAAAGTGAGGTTTCAATAGAAAATAAGAGTGCCACAGGGGACTCCGCTCATGTTCGTAGTCAGAAGGACTTAGATTCAGTTCTCGAATCTGTTGTGGCTCAGAGTAAAGCCAAGGTGGCGAATGATACTCTTTCTTTGTCTGAAATTGAGTCTCGAGTACAGCATTTTAATGATGCACCTCAGTTCATTAAAGATTTGCTGGTGAAAGCTAATGGGATGGATATCAATGATTTGAATGCAACTGAACTTGTCATCAAACTGTACGACGATGAAAAACGTTTCAACGTTCAAAACACGGCAAGTGACTATGTAAAAGTACCTGAATTTACGCAAGAACAAATTGATGAAGTTTTAGAAGCCGTCAAAATGGTCCCCCAATTTATCAAGAATATGTATGGGGATGAGCTGAAGAACAATGATACAGCGATTGCGATCATGATGTTGGAGGAAGAATTCAGAGAAGGTCGTCTGGTCGAAATGCCTACAATTACTCAAAAAATGATAGATGATAAATTGGAAGAGTTTCAGTGGATTCCTCAATTTTTAAGAGGCGACAATGATACTGCTTTGGCAATTGAGCTCATTAAATCGGACTATCGGCGGAATGGGCGTAAGTACAAGCAAGGTAGCACCGAAGAAGGAACAGTAGATTCAGATGTAAGTTCTGTTTCTAATAAGGGAGGGTTGTTTGGATTTGGACGAGATAGCAAAGATAAAACTGATAAAGAAAATATGGTAGAAGCATTATTCCCACAATCGACAAGGAAAGAGGGAGAGGAAGTAAGTGCAGAATTGATAAAGTCTTGCATTTCAGATGTCCTAAGCAAGGACAACATCTGGATGGTCACGGGCCCACCCGAAAAAGTTCCTGGAGGATTCATTATTCGAGGAAATTCCAATTATGAAAGTGGCAAAGAGCTCATTGAGGCGATCGATAAGAACATGGAAAAATCTAGATTGAAAGAACAGATTTCGATATTCTATGTATTTGATCCAACTCCAGTGACAAAAGAGCAAGTCGAAGGAGGAGAAGAACGATCTCCGGTTTTATTTGTAACTGGTTCGAATATTGCTAGAGATCCTGCTCCAATTCAAAGATCTTTAATCTCAGCAGTTGCATTTGGTACTATTTGGTATAATGCCTTGCTACCATTTCTCTTGAATGACAAAATAATGAAGTTAGCCGATGAACAGCTTGCTCTTGCCGATGCATCCATGAGTGCTAATTTGGATTTTTTGAATGATATGTCCTTTCCTTTATTTGCGGCGACTGTTGCAATTCAACTTTCACATGAACTTGCACACTTTGTTGTGGCTCAGGCGAATGCACTACAGATTACTCTCCCTACATTTGTTCCATCTCTCGCCACAGGACTCACTGGTGCTATCACCTCATTAAAACAACCACCAAAAGATAAGCAGGAACTATTCGACTTCGCTATTGCAGGACCGATCGTTGGAATGGCAGTTTCAGCGTTGTTTGTATACGCGGGTATGATGGCCACTGTTACAATGGATGCAAGTGCATATTCTAATTTACCAGCTCTTCCACTGCCACTCCTGCGTCAAAGTAGCTTGGTCGGTGGTATTATTGATTCAATAAGCCCGGGGCTTTTGAGTGTCCCTGATGCTGCTTTGGGATCACGAGCATTGAACGATATCAATATTCCTTTGCATCCTCTCGCGATTGCAGGTTATTTTGGAATGATGATAAATGCAGCAAATTTGTTGCCGACTGGAAGTGAGTACCAATTGTATCAATTCTCTAACTCTATTTTATCTATTAGAAAATCTAACATATTCTTTTAAGGGACGGATGGAGGAAGGATCGCAACATCCTTGTTTGGGCGTAGTGGTGCTCAACTCGTCTCTCTCATCACTTTTATCGGAATGTTTCTCTTGGGACTTTCAGGTTCTGATCTTATTCTGTTCTACTTCTCATATGTGGTGTTTTTTCAATCAGAGTTAGAGATTCCTCAAAGAAACGAGGTGGATGATATGGATTTTTCCAGGGTTCTAATTGCAACAGCATCTGGTGTGTTAGTGTTGCTGACTTTGATCCCAATGTGAACAAAAAATGACGACAAGAGAAATACAGCTTACCTGTATCTTTAGTTAAGCTATCCATAATCTCCTGTAATCTACAAAATATCAACCTCGCAGAAAATTTTCCGTTTTTTCATCACCGTACAAACACACAGTAGTAGAAAGCAAGTAGTGCACATTGTACAAAGGACCCAAATATCCAAGAACTAAGTAATTCATCAAACTTCAATTTTTATTACTGATAATAATTTAATACTGACCTACCGACCAACGAATAAGTAATTCTTCAAACATAGATAGTGAAATGAGGCGTCATTCTACGTTGTTTTCAAAGAAAACAATTTCCAGTGGAATATTCGTATCTGTACTACTCGTATTTATATCGGCAAATTTAAAACTTTTGTTTCAAATCGCGACTCCCCAAACAACGTCGGATTATAATATGGGTGTCCTTTTACTAGATCCTGCTGAAAAAGTGAACAAAAAACGACGGAAGGTTTCCAAAGCCGCCCGAAACTGCTGGAGACCGTGCCCCCAAAGGATTAATAGAATATATTATGCCCACGGCGCAGCAGGACTTGGTGACAGAATATACATCATACTGCAGCTCGCTCAATTAGCCGGTTATCTATGTGCACGACTGGAATTGCCTCCTCCTTCGATATTGTTAAGCTCCCATCATAACAATGGTTTTAATATCAGTGACGAATTAACGTGGCCAGACTTTAAAAACCTGACATTTAGAGACGATAATTCATCCGTCTATGTGGATCAATACTCGTCATCATTCGATCAAGACTTCAAAAACTGGCGCAAGGTTCCAGTATATGACCCCAAACGATATTCTGATTGGATGCATGTAATCACAGATCCGTATGAAGATATCATTGAAGACTTCGAGACGATTCAAGAATTTTCATGGAAGCAACCAGAAAATGCAACAACTGGTTTCTTATGGGAAATACGGATGAGTTACTATCATTCTAGACTATTTAAACAGGACTTGACAAATTCGATACAGAAAATGCGCGACAACCCTAAATATCGTTATAAGATGAGGCCACGACATCATTTTCTCAATATGAAAAACAGCAATAAGAAAGATTGCAACTATATTAATACGGAAACATCAGTACCTTATCATGTGAAAGAGTTGCAACAACAAATCATTGAACGAGTACGAGAACGATCGTTGCAAAACTCAATCTATGGATTTTTCCATATCCGACGAGGCGATGCTATACACGAATGCGATTCATCATTACCAGTGATTCGGGAATATTTACAGTGCTCGTTGAATGGCACAGAGAAGCTTGGTAAGAACGTGACCATTCTGATGGGGAGTGACGAGATAGATCAATCATACCGAAAACGGGTGTTAGATCTGGCGAAGGATTATTCTCATGTAAAACTACTGGACGCCGACCAAATTACAGAGCAAATATTGAAGGCCGCAATTTCGAATGGTTTCCTTGATGAGGGCTTTGAGAACAATTTTTACATTTATGAGCTGGAGAAAGTGCTTAGACATGATAGTAATTTCTCATCCTTTTTCTTAGACAAGCATAGAGGGGACTGCACAGATTGCACTCCACTATTTCAGAAATTGAAAAACGTTGTGGAGATATTGTTGTTGACTGATCAGTGATCTGGTTGTTCCCGAGACTACCCGCGATAGTTTTAATCTCTCTCTCTCTCTCTGCTATGCGCGCAGCACCTATTATTTGATTTCATCTGCACGTAACTTTGCTCGTGATTTCTAATGTAAAAAGGTTCACGCGGCGAACTTGCTTTAGCTAGCACAACAATATTTTACCGTTCATTTATTTATAAATAATCTGTTCATCATATAAAGATTGATTAATTTCTCAATCTATCACCGAGACGATTTAGCTAGAGAGAGAGAAGAGAGAGATACGTGCATTACGCATACAGAGAATTACAGTATTATTACAAAATAGAGAGGTTATGAGTCTCGAGTCTTGTTCCCTTCAGCCCTCATCCGTCTCCTTTGTCGAACAAGGTTTAACTCAAACGGACAGTTTTGTTTCCTCTTTCTCCATAAAACTATCGCAAATCGTTTCCACATGCATATGGGTCTTACTTATGCACAGATACTGTTAAAATTAGAAAGTACCCTACTTTGCACTCACTAGAACACGAGCCACACGACAAATTTTCAAGTTTTCCTAACTTGGAAAATGAGGCGAAAATCTTTCTTGAAATCGAAGAGCGCAAATGTTGCTTTAATAATGGTTCTTTCTGTATGGCTATCAGTGAGAGTTATTTTTAATGCGCCTTCAAAACTTGCACTGAGTTCTTTTCGAGCACAACAACTAGGAGACGAAATAACGCCGCGGGCTAGTGAAAAAAAGAACAAAAAACGAAGTGTTTCCAAAGCCGCCCGAAAGTGCTGGAGACCGTGCCCCCAAAGGATAAATAGAATATACTATCAACATGGCGCTGCAGGACTTGGTGACAGAATATACATCATACTGCAGCTCGCTGAAATAGCCGGTTATCTATGTGCACGACTGGAATTGCCTCCTCCTTCGATATTATTAAGCTCTCATCATAACAATGGTTTACTTGTAAACGATGCCCTCACTTGGCAAGACTTGAAAAACTTTACATTTAGAGACGATAATTCATCCATCTATGTGGATCAATACTCATCGTCATTCGATCAAGACTTCAAAACAGACATCAAAAACTGGCGCAAGGTTCCAGTATATGACCCCAAACGATATTCCGACTGGATGCATGTAATCTCTACTGATACTGGAGGCATCATTGAAGACTACGAGATGCTTCAAGAATTTTCATGGAAGCAACCAGAAAATGGAACAACTGGTTTCTTATGGGAAATACACATGAGTTACTATAAATCTAGCTTATTTCAACAGGACTTACCAAATCCTTCACAGGACATTCAAAACAACCCTAAATATCTTAAAAGAATGAGGCCACAGCATCATTTTCTCGATGCGAAAAAGAACAATAAGAAATGCAGCTATATTAATATGGAAGCATCAAAACCTAATCATGTGAAAGAGTTGCAACAACAAATCATTGAACGAATACGAGAACGATCGTTGCAAAACTCAATCTATGGATTTTTCCACATCCGAAGAAACGATGCAATGCGTGAATGCGATTCATCATTACCCGTGATTCGTAAATATTTACAGTGCTCATTGAATGGCACAGAGAAGCTTGGTAAGAACATGACCATTCTATTGGGGAGTGACGAGATAGATCAATCATATCGAAATCAAGTGTTTGATCTGGCGAAGGATTATTCTCATGTCAAACTACTGGATGCCGATCAAATTACAGAACAAATATTGAAGAACGCAATTTCGAATGGTTTCCTTGATGAGGGCTTTGAGAACAATTTTTACATTTATGAGCTGGAGAGTGCGCTGAGACAATACACTGGGAATTTTTCATCCTTTTTCTTAGACAAGCGTAGAGGGGATTGCGAAGATTGCATTCCACTATTTCAGACATTGAAAAAACGTTTAGGAGATATTGTTGCGGAGTGATCATTGTTCAATCGTAGATACCTCTGAAGTTAGATATAAATAGTAGAAGTAGAGGGTTTCAAGTAACAAGTGTCCAATTTTCCCTGTCTGTCACAAAAATCTGACCCAACTATCCCAAACGAGCCTGAAGTCTTCAGCTTGTGAAGGTATCGATATTTAGCCACACTGTAATACTAAGTAATTGCAATGCATCAAAGTCGAAGGGGAACCTGGCATCATAAAATACAATGGATTTTCATTTTTTGTCTTCACGTTCCACCCACACAATCGGGAACAACAGATCGAGAACAAGAAAATGGTCGTCCAGGATGGAACTCGACCTTAACATCAATTCAACCATAACTATTGAAAGCAGGACTGAACTTACAATATTACAATGATGACGAATGAATGCTATAAGAAGAATGCTAAGTAGTCGTAAAATTATTGCTCTTATTCTTGACTCCATCTGTTATTTTTTTTCGGGTACTCAACAATTTGTTTCGAGCGTTTTGGCGCGAGTGCTCGGTGCTAGCTCGGTGTCCCCTTTCTGTGTTGCACACTCATCAACTCATCACTACGTACTACGTGCACAGTGCACACGAATACAAAGTAATTCTTTGTTGTTCTTTAGTTCCACCTGTGTTGAAGTTGAGAACCGTAATCGGAATCAAAGACTTATTTCTGAAAACGCCAACAAAGCATGAAAGTCTTGGATACGCCGTTGGTCGGCTTAGCTGTCATAGTATCATCTTCCCATGTCTTCAGTTTCTCTACCTTCAATCAGTATGCTGCCCATCCTTGCGTCACAAGTAGAAGCCAAGAACGAGAACGTAAAACATTTCTCATGGCCATTAATGATGAGAGACAGGAGAATGTAGAGAATTTGTCGATAGCTTTGAAAAATAAGGCGAATAAGATGAAAATGGAAGTTGAAAAACTTGAACTTGAGCTGAATTTGGAAAAGATTGAAAAATTAGAAAAGGTTTTGAAGTCATCATCTAAATTGGATAGCGATGCTAAGAAAAGAAAGCAGAAAGAAGTGAAGGATGAACTGAAGTTGTTGGCTTCTCGAATCGATCCATCTCTTCTGTCCAACTTTTCTTTTGACGAATCAGAGGGGATTGTATCAAAATCCATAGCTGAGGATGATAATAACATGAAACCTACTCAAGAAGAGACAAGGAAGAAACAATCGATTCCCGTAGAAACAAACCTATACAAAAATCGTGTGTTCAAAGAAACAATGTCGGAGAAAGATCTTTTAGCCTCTATCGAATATTACTCTACCTTACCTAAACCACTTCGTAGAGCTCTGGCCAAAGCGATCGATTTAGACGAGTCGCGAGCTAGCCCTGCGGTTATTGTTCTTGGTTTGTATGAACTTGCCGAAACCATTTCAACGGAGCGTCTAAAGCAACTTTATGAAACAGAATTAGACACAAAAGACGAGACTTTGCCTGATATATCTACGTTTCAAGCTGCCGGTATCAGAGCTAAAAATCAACAACAAGAAGATATAGATGATATACTCAAAACATGGAACTCTGGCGAAATGAATGAAGCATTAGATGTTGAGAATATGGTTGAAAGTTTCCTTCCTCGTGTAACCAGAAAAGAAAATGGTGCACCAACAAAAGAAGATGTTGATCTTCTTGTGAACCAGGTACTTGGGAAAGATACTTTTCAGCTATCGGGAAAACCAGAGGCAATCCCCGGCGGGTTTATTTTAAGAGGAGCCATGGCGTCTAATCTTAAGAATAATGGAGATCTTCTCATTGAATGTTTAGATGAAAAAATCGCAAAGACCTCAGAGGAGTGGAACAACAAGTTTCAGGTATGTTATGTGACAGATCCTACTCCTCAAATGCTTGAGAGTGATGAGTTAAATGGAAGCCCAGTTCTTGTCATACATTCTCGAGACATGTCTCCTGAACCAAGAACTCTACTAAAGACAGGAATCACCTCAGTATCTCTATTTCTAACTTTTGTCTTTGGAGTAAGCATTTTCGGAATGAATGACGCTGTCATGCAGCGTTTGCAGGCAGCCAATAGTAATGCAGAATTCGACTTGACTTGGTTTAATCAATTGATTATGCCATTCTTGGTTTCTATTGGGGTAACGCAAGCATGTCACGAAGCTGCACATCTGTTTGTGTCGAAGAAAGATGGATTTAAAGTGAGCGCACCATTTATTCTTCCAGCGCTGTCGTTACCATATCTATCATTTCAAAATAATATCAAAACATCACCCAAGAATTTAAGCTCACTATTTGCGTTTGCTGCGGCAGGGCCAGGTGTAGGAATGATTGTGTCTCTCGCTTTCTTTCTTATAGGACTACAATTAACATTAGATATGGACGCAGAAGCTCTAAAATATGCACCCGCTGTACCAGTTGGTTTCTTACAGCTATCTAGTCTAGGAGCAAATATCGTCGACTATGTTCTGGGAGGAGGAGATGGCATTATTTTAAAACAAGATCCTAGTACACCTGTCATTCTTCATCCATTTGCTATTGGTGGTCTTTCCAGCCTAATGATTAATGCACTTGACACAATTCCGATCGCAGGAACTGATGGTGGGCGAATGTCGCAAGCTTTGCTCGGTCGCTCTGGTCATTCTGCTTTCAGCGGTGTAATGTATGTTGCAATTATATTCTATACCCTTTTTTCGGGACATCAAGACATTTTCTTGACTTATTTATTTATGATGGGTTTTGCTCAAAAAGATCTTGAAATTCCATCTAGAAACGAAGTTGATTATGGGAATCTTGGACAAGCAGTAATTGCATTGACTATGTGGTGTGTTGCCATTCTTACATTAGCACCTGTAAATTAAGGACGCATAACAAACAACTTGCATAGTCATCGTGTATAACGTTTTGCATTACAAAAGATATTGTATAATGATCGAGTAATAAAAAAATTAGACTGTCTTGCGAAATTACTATCTACTTTAAGCTATGTTTCGTAGAACCTTGAGAAAATCACACCATATTTCTTTTTTCGTCACTGGTGGAAGGTTATGTGCATACGCTCCAACATCTTTCTTCTCCGATGGCCATTTTTCCATGACGAAGTGTTTCAAATCTTCATCAGAAGTATCCGGTTCATGCCTAAGTTTATCCAATGTTTCAAATAGAGCTAATGTTTCCTTCCATTCAACGTAGTGAAACGAAATAGTATCACTCGAACAACATTCTTCCCCCTTTTGTAGCATATGGTCGTACTTTAGATCTTGACCTAATATATCGGATAATCCTTCATGTTTATTCAAATACCACTCATCAACTTCTAACTTCGTTTGCCGTATAATTCCGAATGCATGAAACTTATGTCTGTAAAGGCTATCTCTGGTATCAATTGGATTGACTCCGATCGAGTGGAGACATTGTGCGAGTATTAAACCTGGATTACCTTGAATGAACTTGTTATTCGAATCGCATAATTCATCACCCGATTGCCATTTGCTGAGTAGAGTCTCCATGGTATGTCTCGATAAAAAGTACCCCGATGCCCCACTATTAAATGCATATTCCGAATTCTTAGGTTTAAGAGCATGCCCTGCATATAAATGTTGTGATGGATCGTTGTGCTTTTGTAACATTAAGAACTTCAAAGCATGTTCCGGAATAACGAATGTATGATCGTTTACAAAAAATGCAAAATCAGGGTTGTACATATGGTACACCTGAGAAATCACGTATTTCAATCTTGGAACCCCTTCGTTCGGTTTTGCTACTGTTCTTGGGACAATTATTGGTGGATGATTCGTATAAGTATCAGGAGGGAGAATGGCATCCTCATCCGTAACAACGATATGGCCGGCGTCAGACCCCCAAGTTTGGGCAATAGCCTTCAATCGTTTGATTCTGCCCTTTGGGTTCACGACGCTTGGTAAAATCACTGTCACATAACTCGGATTCGAGGATACTCTTTGACTCAAAGCACCATTATTGTGTTTATTTTGACTGCTGGTTAAGTTATCAATTGATATTTTAAGAGATATCAGTAACGGCAAAAGACACATCACGAAGACTAAAAGAAAGCATGATGAAAGTCTGATCCTTATTCTGCCTTTCATTTTTGATGACTGGGCATTGTATTTGTGAGAGAGATTTGTAAGAATTCTACTACTTCTCAATGCTATATCCTATCGATATCCGATATCCTGCCTGACTGTGAGAAGTGAGAACGAAGATCAAAGATACGCAAAACAGAGAGATCACTGTACCCTCATTTTTCTATTTATGAAAAGAGATAGAAAAATGACGAGAATTATAAATTATGCAAAAAGATAAAGTCCGAATGAAATCATAAGCGAGAGATACGCTCCACTGAGAGATAACTGAAAAGAGGAGGAGGAAGTAGACGGAAGAGTCGGAAGAAGTCGAAAGTATCCAGCCATGCCTCCATCTTGATGATGAGGCATATGGCAATGAACGCTCAAAAATGCAGATTCTTTCTGTGGAGGGAAGCATACCTTTCCAGTAATGTTGTATGCAACTGGAAATGTATCTCTCCAGAACGGTTCTTCAACTTCAACTCCATCAATTGATTTGATGAGAATAGGTACAGAGTGTACGTGAAACGGATGTGCGACAAGACCCGGAGGGTTGGAATAAACAGTCCAGTCTTCACAGGTTCCTCCTCTGATATCCCCTAAAATAAAATTGGCATTTGCCAAACGGTTATTCACTCCTAAACCAGTACCAGGGGGCGAAGACACGAAGGGTAGCTGAAAGATAGGTGGGAACAATGCAATATCCATTGAAACTTCCCTTTCTCCTGCATCAGGTTGCTGCAAAAGTTCCTCAAGATAAGAACTGATTCTAGGTGTTACGTTTACAGGATTTGAGGGAACAGGATTGTCCACGGCTTCTACTACGATAGTGGCTGCAATAGTCTCCTTGTCGTAAGAAACGCAATTGGTCACATTTGGAATTCCATACAAAGCATCGCAAACAGGACCTTGGATGCCTCCAAAATTGAATGCATTACGATACACAGTATAAACACCAGGTGTGTCAAATGCCACATAGAACTCATTTCGAGAGCCAGCACCAATACAAATGGTGTTCAACGACGATCCTGTATCCGGACTCGGAAAGGTAGAATCGGCAGCTATTAGAACAAGCTCATGATCTTCAATGGATATGCAAATAGGAGGACGTTCTCCAGCATTGATGGCTCTAAAATAAGCAGTTTGACCGTGTTTGAAGGTAAAGGTGGGGTTGTGGACACCATTCGTAGTGGCTTCCCAGTCAAAGTTCATAACTAAGGGGATACTATTCTGCGGTTCTCCATCTGGAAACGTGAACGATTCAGCAAAAACAAGAACAACCTCGACTGCTGAAGGATCTTCGGCCACCTGAGCGTAGGGGTCTACTTTGGGGGTAACGATAAATGCACCACTTTTAGATTTGAAAGAAAATAGAAATAGCGTTAAAACATTTAGTAACATAATACGAGACAATGGAATCTTGGACATTCTTAGCTACTTACTGAAGACCAGATAGACTTGAATATGCGGCTGTTCCATGAAAGTGATTGTGGTACCATGTCAATCCTCCTTGATGATTTTCTGGGATATCGAACTCGTAAGTATAACTATTGCCCCCTCCGTCGACAGCAACTTCCCTATTCATTTCAATAGACGGATCGACCATCAAACCATGAAAGTGGAGATTCATGAATTTCTTTCCCCAATATTCCTCACGAGGAAGCATGTCTACATTTCCGTCAGATGTGAGCCTATTGTATATGATTGTCTGGAGAGTTTCATCAACATTTGGGTCAAGAACAAAGTCGAAGAATTCCACATCTTCAGAAGATGAAGGCTCCAAGTTATTCAAAATTGTAATCTTAATCTTGTCTCCTGCTTTTGCTCGAAATATGGGTCCAATTGGACCACCATTGTATCCTGGTCCAATCCTGGTACCATTCAGAGACGTGACAAGATCAACAGTGAGAGTTGCCTCGAGAAGACCATTGACAGATTCAATCACAGGTACTTCGAAGCCAAATACAGTGGTGACGCCGATGATAAGGAGGAAGATAGATATAAAATGTCGTGAATGCATTTCGAAGAGAAGAAATGAGTAAATGAGTTTGGTGTATTGAGATAGATAATATGTGATAATTAGATATCAGACCGAGGAATCTTTGATTCCCTCTTATGCAGAATGCATTTATGACTTCCATTGGTACCTAGCCCTGGGTACCTAGCCCTGGATACTAGCCCTTAGTACGAGGTACCAGTTACCGGGCGAGCTATGTCCTCTCGGTCCTCAGCCCTCAGCCCTCAGTC
>Ga0213868_10003336_pt1 | contig 15009 bp, 10 predicted proteins | sample PICome_9_FD_160087 | JGI IMG/M metagenome (GOLD analysis project Ga0213868, IMG submission 160087) | Coastal seawater microbial communities near Pivers Island, North Carolina, United States - PICO127 | ecosystem: Environmental > Aquatic > Marine > Coastal | place: USA: North Carolina...
TTTTTTCCATTTTTTTCACACATCTTATTCACCAATCATTCATTTTGTGTTACTAATTCATCATTATCAGGCACGAAGCACGCATAAAGAACGATCGTGGTAATCTTCCATTACACACAGCGGCATCGTTCCGTGCACCCATTGAAGTAACAGAAGCTCTCCTGGAGGCATATCCTGAAGCAGCATCCATCACAAATAACTATGGTAACCTAGCACTTCACTTTGCAGCTTGGAAAAAAGGTCCTCTTGATGTTGAACGACTTCTATTGAAAGTATACCCCGAGGGTGCCACTCAGAAAAATAATCATGGGAATTTGCCATTGCACTATGCTGCGCATTACAATGCTCCCCTCGAAGTAGTCGAAGCACTTTACAATGCATACCCTGAGGGAGCACATCAAAAGAACAATGATTCTAATACCCCACTTGACTTGGCGATTGCAGATGGGGCATCCCCCAATGTTGTTGCACTTTTGCAGGGGAAAACAGTGCCCCCTTCCGACGATGAGGTCTTTGAATCTGCCAAAGCAAGATGCGATCGTATGGAGAAGGAGTTGCAGAGGTCTATGGAAGGTCATGATGATGTCCAAGAAGATTTGGAGGCTGTTCTGAGTGTTTTGATGGAGATCAAAGAGGGACACCCACATGCTCTCTATTCTTCTGGAATGGATCCAAGTCAAATTACTGACATGGAAAGTATGTTGCTTCAAGTCCGAAGGGCCGCTGACGAAGAAAGAAATAAAGCCGATGAAGCATCTGTGAGTAAGGATACGATTAGAGATGAAGAAGAAGAACTTCAGCTCATTGAAGATTCTCTTTTGCCTCCTGATGATGAAGTTGAATTAATGCTTTCAAAAATTATTGGATTAGAATGTCTAAAGAACCAGATTAGAGGAATGAGAAGATCGATCGAGATGGATAAATTTACAGGTGTGACAAGATCTTTGCCGAAGCACATTGCTTTGATTGGGAACCCGGGTACAGGAAAAACGTTCATCGCTGAGTTGTTGATGCAAATAATGTACAAAATCGGCGCAGTTCCAACCCCAAATAAAGTTGCCGTCGGAAGAGATGAGTTAATTGATCGCAAGAGCGAATCCCGTACCGTTATGAAAACTCGCAAGATTCTTGAAAAGGCTAGTGGAGGAGTATTGTTTGTCGATGAGGCTTACACATTACTTCCATCCCCTGCTCGTCCTAGAGGAAGAGATTTTGGTCCTGCAGCCTTGAGGGAATTGGCTCGTGGGTTAAGCTCGGGTACTCCATTAGTTATTCTTACTGGATATTCGGCAGATTTACAAAGAATCTTGGCTTCTGAGATTGGATTCAAGGGAAATTTCTTGACCAGAATTGAGATTCCTGACCCAACTGTCTATGAAATTGCACGAATGTTCTTTTCAAAGATGATCCAGAAAGGTCTAATACCAGGTGAAGGACTGACTATTCAGTTTGTTGCAAACATGATGGAAAGCAATATGGAAGACGAGTGGAAAGCAGAAAGAAATGGTCATATTGCCGACCTATTGCTGAAGGCAGTTCGCACTGAGCTGAAGAACAAACTGGTTGGCGGTGATGCTTTCTCAAAGGAGAGCGTTAGTCCTAGAAAGTTATTGGCTCAACCTGGTCAAAAGCTACCCATCAATACTGTGGAAGAAATTCTAGTCACATGTGAAGACGTCCAAAGCGCGATTGTTGGCGGATTGTAGATTTGTGATTTGTGGGGTAGAAAAGTCAAAATCATAAAATAAGATCATTCTTCTAAAATCGTACAGGGGCTCGGAATTGCCCCCCTTATAGATAAGCCCCTTCGCGAAGATTCGTCTTTGAAACAACTTCAAGATCGATTTTGTGTCTTTTTCAACGTTGCTATGCATTTTGACACTTTTTCAATCGAAAATGAAGCTTTTTGTCTTATCCTCTATCCTCACTGGAGCTGTTGCATTTGCTCCCTCAGCATCCTCTCCATCTTCTACTTCTCTTGCTGCTGGAAAGGCCGATCTTGAATCACTTGCGAAGAAATTGAACCCAACATTGGGATTTTATGATCCTCTCAATCTCGCCGAAAAAGACTTCTGGGGAAAGGGAAATGAAGCCACAATCGGATTCCTTCGCCAGTCTGAAATCAAGCATGGGCGTATTGCCATGTTTGCTTTTGTTGGATATATCGTCCAGTCCAACTTTGTTTTCCCATGGGCACAAACTCTTTCAGGAGCAATGCACCCCAGCGCTGATCTCAGGTACGTTTCACTGCAGTTGATATTACAGAAATTGGTACTCCATTTCCAAAAGATAATCAGTTCTAACAACGCCCTTGTTTCACTGTTTCAATAGCCCTGAAGCACAATGGGATGCAATTCCCCTTGGAGCCAAGTGGCAAATCTTTGCAGTCATTTCCATGCTTGAGCTCTGGGATGAATGCGGTGGCGGAGGAGCATTGCCTCACTATATGAAAGGAAGAAAGCCTGGTCAGTATCCTCCTTTTACTCTCTTCCGTGATAACGTTCACTTCGTTTTGGACTTGTACGATCCATTTGGGTTCAACAAAAATATGTCTGAGGAGACCAAGGAGAGACGCTTGGTAGCTGAGCTAAACAACGGTCGTCTTGCTATGCTTGGTATCTTTGGATTCTTGTGCGCAGACAAAATCCCTGGATCCGTTCCTGCTTTGAGTGGAATTGCCATTCCCTATGATGGTAATCCCATGATTCCTTTTGAGGGCCAATTCTCCTATTTCGGATTCTAATGTGCTTCCAAGCGATTCCAATTTCTAATATTTTGTAGCCATCATCACTTGAGGAATAAGTTATTCCTCTTTAGGTGTGTAGTTTTAAAACTAAGTAGATAAAGCTTTATAGTTTAAAGTCGTTTGTATTTCAATAACCTGCTTCATTTTTTTCTTTGTTTCTTCTTCGTGCGTTCTTCCGTGCATATTTTTTGTTTCAGTTTGATACAGAAATATCATGATTTATGTCAATAGTATCTAGTAAATAAATGATGCAAGGTTGGTTGGTTGTCATTTCCTCGAGTATCGAGTATCGTCAGTCACTCTTGGGGGTACAACGAAAAAGAAATGACCGGCTATCGGCTATCGACTATCCATTCGTCATAAACTCTCCAATCTTCTTCATGAAAAGTAATCATGAATAGAGTTACGAGAATAATTATTCTTCAAATTTATTTAACTGTCAGTCTATTATTCATAGAATGCACTGGCTTCGTAACAATGCCAAAGTTTAGTGGAATATCAGGAACCAATAGCAAACTTTCGTCAGTACCATCCTTAATTGTATTCGATCTTGACAACACCCTTTGGACACCGGAACTATATCAGCTTCGGAAACTAGAACGGAATAATATAGAACCTGTGGCACATAAGGATGTTCAACTATTTCCTGCTGCGAAAGAGATCATTGAAACTCTAAAACGTGACGAGAAGTACTCCAAAACTAAATTTGCAGTGGCAAGTAGGACAAAGTCAGTTTCCTGGGCACACAGTCTCTTAAAACAATTCGATTTGTATGATTTCTTTCATTTTATTGAGATTTTCCCAGGAGATAAGCAAAAACACTTCTTGAACCTGAAGGAGTCTAGTGGGATTGATTTTGAGGATATGGTATTCTTTGATGACAGTAGGGACGGAAAATATGGCAACATTGTGCCTGTTTCTAGACTTGGCGTCCTATCTTGTCATTGTCCTAATGGTATGGATTTAGAGCACTGGAATAAATCTCTTGAACATTACAAAAATCGTTCTGCTCAAAAGTCGATGAAAGGAGTCTCTGCCATTGTTGAATGGGATGGAAGTATTTTTGAAGATAGTATGCCCGACCCATCTGCTAGATTCACTGGAGTTGTTCGAAATATCATTCACGAAAAGCGTTTTGGATTTATCCGTCAAGGATCTAAATCTAATTCTGATTTCTTCTTTCATTACAGTGCATTGGTTGATAATGTTCAAGTAGAAGCTGGTGACGAGGTTACCTTTTCTCTCGCAATGAATGAGAAAAAAGGCAAAATGGAAGCAAAAAATGTTCAAGCCACAAAGAACGCTAATTCGCAATCTCAAGTTGAAATGAGAGTTTTTTCCATGAATATGCCATTCGCAGCATTATTAGCCAACGGTTACAAGACTTTGGAAAGTAGAAATGGGACAATGTTTGTTCCATATCCAGAAGGAACCAAAATGCTATTACACGTTGGACAGAGAATATATCCAGATGGAGATCGCCATATTGAGGTGATGAAAAGCGGAGGTCTAGATGATAATAAAATCTTAAGTTTAAAGGCTCTTCCAGAGGGATTTCGAAATGGATGTGTCATTGCAATTGTTGAAATCGGTAAGACATTCGAAACAACCTTGGAAGAAAGATGCGATCCTGAATATCAACGGAAAGTTGCCGCCTTTGGCCAAGATTCCGGTATGAGAGCAACAGAAATAAAGCGGGTTCAATACTTAAAAAGACCAATAAAAGTTTCTGGCCAGGGGGGAGTCTTCAAAATCAAGATAGATAGAGATGTCATACCAGATGGTTGGATGGATTGAACAAAAATGACGAAAGTGCAACCTAGTAGGCTTGGGTTTAATGAATCAAAAAGTTATTTTTTAAAAAGGTATCTACTTGCTTAGATAGATAGTTATTTGGTAGGGAAAAATAATAAATTGAACGAGTGTAATACAAATTAGAGAAGCAACATATCCTGATTTGGAGATAAGATTTTTCGATCGTTGAACAATCCGAGATAGATAGTAATTTTGTTTACGGCCATCATCATTCCAGCTTCCCGCCTATTCCCGATCACATTGAATTAGGAACCATGTCACAACAGCACAATTCACCAAAGGCATTACTAGAGGCTTACCACTATGTGAATTCCGTTCAAGGAAAGGACGTTCGAGGGAAATTGATTGATTGCTTTCAATTGTGGCTTCAAGTTGAGAAACAGGACGTCCTTGAAGAAATAAAAGAGATCATCGCCTGCCTTCACAATGCTTCCTTACTAATTGATGATATTGAGGATAATTCTAAGCTTCGTAGAGGTCAACCTGTTGCTCATAGTATCTTTGGTATTCCCACAGTCATAAATACTGCAAATTATGTGTACTTTCTAGCCCTGGAGAGAGTACAGCGATTGCACAATCAAAAAGCGATGGAGGTATTCGTCTCTGAGCTCCTCAATCTTCATCGTGGACAGGGATTCGATATTATGTGGAGAGATAATTTGCAGTGCCCAACTGAAGAGGAATATTGCAACATGGTCATAGATAAAACGGGTGGTCTTTTTCGACTGAGTGTAGGATTAATCCAAGCGTTTTCAAAATGTCAACACGACTTCACTCCACTTGTAAATAATTTGGGGCTTTACTTCCAGATTCGGGATGATTTAATCAATCTAGCGAGTGAAGAGTATTTTAAATCAAAGAGCTTTTGTGAGGATTTAACGGAGGGAAAATTCAGCTTCCCTCTCATACACGCCATCAGAAGTTCGACAGATAACGACACAAGACTCATGAGTATACTCAAACAACGCACCGAAGACGTGCATGTCAAAAAATATGCTCAAACAATACTGAAGCAGAAAGGAAGTTTAGCGTACACTAGAGATAAATGTTCCAAGATCAAAACAGAGATCCTCCAACAGATCCATGATTTAGGCGGGAACAAATCATTGGTGCAACTAATTGAGGTGCTCGACGTACAGGTGGAAGGTCTCCCATCGTCAATATCCGACATTCAAGAAACTTCAAATAAATATGATTCTACTTAATTAATTTTTAAAATCCGTTTCCTTTGATACTCGTTTTTGGACTTATTTTTTGCCCCTCGAAGCAAGGTGAGCAGGAATCAACCCTCCTCCAGACTTCTTTTCACGATTGACAGGAATGGGTAAACTGTTATCAATTGATGCCGAGAATAGAATTGGGTCCACTTGTGGGCCCGCATATGGAACAGGGTAAATGAGATTGGGTTGAACCATTGGCTGGGGAGGCGGCTGTTCGCCTTCTTTTACATACGTGAAGTTAAAGCCAGATGGTACGCTTTGCTGCGTAGGGACAGGTGATTCTTCGGGCTCTGAACTCAGCAATTGCATTAAAGCATTTGCTGCACTGGTTGAATTGGATTGCGCAGCACCGCCTTTAGCGACAGACCTAGGTGTCGATATCTGGGGTAAAGAGGTTGCAATACCTAGCATATTCTTTAAACCAGTTGTAGCATCTTCCTTTTCTTTTGAAGGAACGACACCAACCCCAAGAATAGCTTTCAATCCTACAGTCGCGGTGTCATCTTTGGCTTCGTTATTGGACGACTTAACTAATTTCTTCCAAGCATGAATACCACTCTTCACTGGTCGGACGGTCGATGTAAAACCGAGCCCATTCTTGGGCGGACCTTTCGCTTCTTTCCAAGTTCCCTGTTTACCATTAGCGCTCCTAGAAGGAGTTGGATTTCTGTGCGGAGGAGATGCAACTTGTGACCAAGCAATATCTCCTTTCGCAATACTTTTCTCTGTTTCAAATGTCTCGTCTTCTTGGTTGCTATCTAGCACCTTTTGGATAGCAAGCTTTCCTGAGCCAGACGGAATCATTTGTTCTACGATCTCTTTACTATTTGAGGGCGAATACATCAGTAAATGATTCCAAACAGCAAGCTTTCCACGGAAGTTTGAACATGCCCCCTGCAATGTTGATCCACCAATAAATTCCTCATCCATCACGACCTCAACACATCCTGTCTTTTCAGCATGAATACCGACGATAGTACCACGCGCCCCAAAAGGTAAACCATTGGCACACAGATTCACTATTCGATCACCTAACTCAGGGACACTCGAGTCCTGCAGTTGAAGCACATCAGTTGCAGCTGTTGAGCCTTCACGGTAAAGGGCAGCCGCAGGAATCTTGACATTTAACTCTTTTATGTCCGCACTTTGTTCTAATGATGTAACACGAACATCGGCCGCACGTTGAACAGCCGCAACAGCAGATACAGGCATGGCTATGGTAGAGCAAGGAGTGCGGGGAAGCTTAGCCGTTTCTACATTATTAAGCCATTCGCGAATCTTCTTTAGTTCTTCTTCTCCATTCACTCCAAGATCAGATGCCTCATAAGAGCGCTCCCCAACTTTCTTGCCATTACTAATAGCTGCGAAAAGAAGAGGGAAACGTTGCTTGTAAGCAGCAACAAGCCTGATTGCCTTAGGAGTATACTCCCAGATAGCACCCTTACCATTTCCTTCATGCTTACTAGAACCGGAAACGTCTGACTCTTGATTGCCTACAACCCGTACCGTATCTCCGGAACCCCATGCTATCTTCCTTGAATTGGAAGATTTCTTCTCAAGATTTTCCAAAATATCGCGTCGTCTTGAATAACCTAGAACGCACATATCGTTCTGATAACGTAAATTCAGTCCAAGATCGTAACGACCAGGATTGAAAAAGAGACTCCCAGTTATCTTACCAAAGATGGTAGGATGAAGTTTCAAGACTTTTGCTGCATCAGTGAAGCTGATGTACGATTCCTGAATAGACCGCGCGATAGCCAAACCAAAGGGGGGTTCCGGTGGAAAGACTTTGACCTTCACTCCAACTTTGTCATCGTCAACAACACTCAAAACGGTTCCAGTACAACCACGGTACTTTCCTTTAGTAACCACGACGGAGCTCTTTGGAGGGAATCTATCCTTCAACGTCATGGGACCCCGTTCCTCAAACCTTGGATCGGGTGCCGGAGACTGTAGTAAAACCATCTGTAACGGAACATCTGCTTCAGTCGTACCGAATAGTTTCTTCTTTGATCCGTTAGTAGCAGATGTTTTCATTCCTTGGAGAGGAAGTAATTTGAGTCTAATTTGAATTTCACCGATGTTCACTCCTCCAGATCCAGGGACACCGCTTCCATTTAAATATTGCCCTTTCATCACGTCGGATTCCTCTTGCCACCTCTGAGCTTCTTCTGGCTTAAACGTGTGGACTTTCTTTTTACTTTGAATCATTCTGACTTCGCACTTACTATCAGAAATAGCAACGACTTTGGCCTCGTGCATCATAGGCCAGTTGATGAAGAGATGCTCACCCAAGATGTTATCAGCTAGATTATCGGCCCCTGGCATTTCAGGCAACGTTTGTAATGACAAGACCATCGTAGAATACTTAGATGAAGACCCAAAGCAATTCAATCCAATAGGGATAAGATCTGAGGATGTGATCGGTAACACACCCAGGGAAGGAAATCCAGGATAAGGAATCTTAGTTCCATGAATCAATTCAGGCTTAAATGAAATGTGCTCGTCAGGTTTTGCATCTATGGAATCTACACGCGAGTGACACTTGGGAATATCCAGGATGCCGATATCGCGATTGAATGATGGGACGGTGTCATTGACGGCATCATCATAGCTGTAAACATGAATCTTTCCAACGGAGTTTCGTCTCCGTTCTTCAGCAGATAGTAGTTTATCTGGGCATCGTGTGCGTATGGTGGTCTTGAGAAGATTTACATCAATGAATGGTAAGATGTTGACTCCTTCCCAGGGATTTTTCTTGCCGTTCATATCAATCTCAAATGTTGTAGGATAGAATTGTATCATTGGTGAATCTGACGATAACATTAGCGCTCTGTACGGCTTGGGGACAATTCCAGCAGACGCTGGAGGAAGACAACCCATGAGCTGTTCAAATGGTTTCAATGGCTCACCGATATCAAATTGGACTCTTTCAAGAACCTGGGGAAGATTTGTTAAGTCGCTAATCAAAGGACCATAATGGTATGGGTAAAACCACCCCCAGGAGATGCAACCCCGGTAATAATATGCCAGACACCAGATAAGACCTTCTATGTAGGATCTACGTAGCGCAAGATGATCATCAATATCAATTGGTGTGAACTTAAGCTTCTCATGATAATAAAGACCTTTGAAATCCTTTTTTCCCTTTTCTGGCATTTTCCATCCATCCACAAATTTGGCATCGGAGCCATGTCTTACAATTATATCCTGGATCATGGCATCGTAACTATCAAGTTTGGCCGCTTCTGTAGCAGCAATTTCCTCATCAGTAGGGCCTTCTTCTTTTCCATCCCGCTTGTCCCACTTTCGTTTCTTCTTCACGTAATCGGCATCGTTTTCTTCTCTTTTCTCAAATATCTCTGTTTCAGCCGCTCCAATTACTTTCAGAAAAGCCTCTAACCTTGCAGCATCGCTTATTTCCCCCGAAGTTGTTAAATATTGCCCATTACCCCAAGATTGACGTTGTTCTTTGTAAGTATTGAACAGTAGATCAAAAGCTCCGTCACTGATATCTAGCGTTGGCATGTGAGGCAAAAAGTCGTTTCCGACCAAAAACGTCATGAAAACAAAATCATCAATAATTCGTTCCAAGTCATATGTCTTTGGATCGAGTCCGTAAGCAAATTCGATAGCCAGGTATTCCCTTAAAATACTCAAGTGCAAAAGTTGAAAGTCAGATTGTTTGGTAAACTTTGTAACAGCCTTCAGAGCATTTGCATTCCTCTGAAATCCACCAAAATCAACAATTTCACGTAGTAAAGTAAAATGAGGTTCATGGGATACCAAGCCTAACATGATTAAGTCAGCATCTTGTCCATACATACAGTGCCTAGTGTTAGGCTTGTAACCTGGCTGATTCCTCATGTCACGAATATGCTGCATGATTTTATGCTCTCCTTCACCAGGAATATCGTGTCCCGAATAAATAACTTTCAAATTGCGCCAAAGAGGGTCTTCTTTGATCTTCTTGCGAATGAAATACTTGATGCAGTTGGAAACTTTTTCCATAAATTCTGTTCCTGGTGTGATACAGTTGGAGTCAAAGAATCCACCACTCCGTTCGTCGCTATCAGTACTCACAAAAGGCTTTTTATCTTTTGTGGCTTCTGCCATATCTTTTGCAGATCTGAATCGCCTGGATCGTTGTTGATTCATCTTAGCCCGTGGTGCAACACCGTCAATAGCCATAAATACCGAAACCTTGGGTTTCACAATTTGGGTAATGATCCTATCAATGTAGTGCATGATACCCAACATCATATCTTTCTCAGATAAGATATCAGATACATCCATGTGGCTAGGATGAGTGCATCCATGAATAATACCATTCATATCAAGATACAAATGATCAAACTCGGGCAACAATGCAGCATCAGTAATAACTTGGTTAATTTTAGGGTATCGTTCGCTTAACCAGCGATAAAACTTTAGCGAGGAAATTTCAAATATGAGTAAAATTAAATGGAAGGGATTTATCAGAAGAGTAGACATAGAACTAATCGCATTATCATTCACAACTAGACGAACGCCCCAAGATAGCTCAGAGAGATTTCATGGACTTGAGAAGCCTCAAAAAGAAAATAAAAAACCACTTTTGACGAGTGCCGCCCACGAGAATATCATTCAATCGCGGTGCTGACACAAGATAGTAGTCTCAAGTCTCAGACGCGGATTTGTTTTTCGATTGAATTCGTGTTTTAACGCACCTTTGGGACTCCCATCTTCTTAAAGGTCTCTAACGCTCTTATATTCTTCTCTGAAGATGAAAGTGCTAATACAACTGACTCTGCCTATTGGAGATCCAAGTAAAAAGGTATGGTAACGAAACGCCATACGCCAAAAAGTAGAGGTCATCAACGATCAACGAGCAACGAGCAACGGCACCTCTCTCGGGTCAAGAAGCAATTGGATAAAGAAACGACCTTGATAGTACTTTGGAAACAGTTGTGATGAATCCATGTAATCACCTTCATATTTTTTAACAGCCTATCAGGGCCCTACAATCGTGATGATAAAATATTGCTTGTGCTATTATTAAATTAAATGCCTCATTTGCCTCTTATCTCAAACCTCAAAATATATCAATTTGATCAAATTTTCCTAACCCTTCGCGGTGTGAATTCAGGATATTAATTTATTTGCATAGTTCCTGTAACTAGATAACGATTTGAATGTCACAAAAAGAAATCATTTTTCAGCGATCAAAAATTCTTAGCGTTTATCTCACATATTTGAAAACAATCACATACAAAAATATATGCAAATAAATAATAACAATGGATGAAGATCAAGATCAAACAAAAAACTTAATGCATTACAGGCATAATTCATTTATTGATTTTAGCTTCATTTCAGACAAAACTTCTTCTAATTCTTGTAAGTGTCAGCAACGTAAATACATTTTCATTTGCATGGGAATTAATTCTGTCTAACACGATGCAATTTAGTGCCTCTTGTACACCTAAATGCACTCTTTGAGAAAATAGCAGATCGTAAGATCATGGGTATTACAACGAAGAAATTGTATAAACTGATACTCAAAGCAGATGTTAGCAAGCAAAAACTCATGTACTACAAGTACAAGCTTGGTATGTCAGATAATCCAAACATGATAACTTGTGAAGATTCATTTCAACCAAAAAGAGTTATTTCAAGAGGACCTTTTATGGCTTTATTTAAAGATGAACCGATTAAGTTTGTCAATGCGCTGGAAGCTGCTGCAAGGCCCTTGTTCAAGAGAAAAAAAAGGATGGAAGTCTCGTCTAAAAAATCAACGTCTGAATCCCTCTTGTTATCGGTGAAGACTGAGCCGATAAGATACAATTCACGTTCAGATCAATCATTAAAAGATGAAAAATCACCAAAACACAGAAAAATAGAAGATAAGACTGGAATGATTATCGTTGCCGATGTCGATCACGATGAAATTTCAACAGTCAGTGTAAGTCCAACTGGAGAGGACACTGTTTGCTCGAATAGGAGTTTCGATGCGCATTTGAACAAGAATGAACGGTTGTACTCTAACAAAAAAAAGAAAAGAGATTCGACTCAATGCCGATCAACCAGGAAGAGCGCTACGAAAAGTAGTCGACGAAAGAGAAGAGACAGTCTTCGATCAGTTAAAAGTGTTGGGAATAAAGTGGAAGATTCCTCTGTGGCGAAGTCATTGTTTTCTTATGATAGTCATGGTACTTCATTAACAAAGACCTCAACAAGTGTCGAGCCATCCCATCATAGATCCAACTCGATCCAAAACATCGAATCAATTGACATGCACGAGTTGATGAGTGGCAACCAGCTACCATTTAACCAGAACACAACCTTCAATAATAACCCAACTCTCCCTTATCAACTTTACCCTAATCATCAATTCCTCTATGAATTTCCGAGGGCAGAGTATTGTGGCGGATTCATGTCTTACAATACGAATCATGGAGCAAGAAATTTACCATCAGACATGGAAAACCAGCGCATGAACTGGCACTATCATGAATATCATCCGCACCCAATGAATTTTTGTCACCGAGGCTCGAAATCATTTCAGATGGCAAACACTATTGAGTATGAAGAATGCTTCATTTTCAAAGGAATTGCAAGGTTTTTGAAGAAATGCTTCGGCTTGGAGCAAAGAAATCAGTATACATTTGCTGAGCAACATATACCTCATTTCGAAACCAATCAAGCACCTCGTAAGGAAGTAAAACCTAAGATATACGATGATACGAATAACGATGATTCAAAATTATTGAAGGAGATCGAAGAAAAGTTATCAATCGCCCATTCTAACAGAAAACGTGATAACAGAGAGGACGTTCAACGAGTTCTTTCATTCAAATTAAAAGTCGATGACGAAGACATAACGAACCGCCCGAGACTGTACAGTGCACCAGATCAGAAGTTTTTAGCTCGATCGTCCGACATGAAACAAAATACTGTAGCATTAAGCTCCATATCTGCACTGCGCGATATCAGGAACGAAATGAATGGTCGGAAAGAAACGGAGAAGGGTGATCCAATTAATGAAGATATTGAAAAATCACAACGAGTCAGAAGGCACCGTGGCAACAAAATATCATACGATGGTTCTATAATAGATGAAAAAGAAAAAGAGATCGCTCCTCTTTTAAAGGGTTCGTCACAGCCTTCTCGTTCTTACAAGACTCTATCTTTATCAAATGAACAAAACGCTCTGCAGACTTTTGTTCCTTTGTACTCAAATGGAACTAAACCTTTTTTCCATCACTACCGTTAATTGTGATAATCAATGATTAAAAGTAATATAATATTTGTTTTACATAAAAGAGGAAATCTGCTTCTTATTTTATGTGAACAAGATCTGCACATGAGTTCCACATAGCCTTAGAGGAGGCATCGACATCGTTTGGAAGTCGAGGGTCGGTAATAGCATAACCTATGTAAGGACCTAGCATTTCTGAAAATGGATATTTTATCTGGAACCAATGCGAGAACGATGAGGATAATGATTTGGAATAGGAATTTAGGCCGCTGAAGGGCTGCCAGTAAGGTTGAAGGTACACGGCATGTGAAGGAAGTTTGCCTAAAGCTGCAACTATCGAAGTAGTGCATCCTTGCTTAGGAGTGAGGTAAATTGCTTTATGGATCATATCCATGAATCTGGGATAAAACCTCCAAATGTCGCTATTTACAGATCCTGGATTACAAGATATCGCTCTCAAGCCTCGGTCTCCGTATTTATTGTTTAACTCATGAGTAAACAGCAAAGCAGCCAATTTGGATTCCTTATACGTATTATCACTGACAGAAGGAGTAGCTGTGCATTTCCACCATACTTCATCGTGCTTGCCAGAGATGTTTTCGCAGTTTGGTCCATGACGTTTTTCATTGCAACTAGAAAAGTGATGAGTGACAGAGGAGAGATTCACAACTCTTCCTCGTTCGACAATATCATCAGATGGAAACTTATTTTCAGCGCAAAGAAGATTTGAGATCAAGTTTCTCGTGAGTAGATAGTGGCCAAGAAAATTTGTCTGGAAGCACAAATCCATGTTATCTGTAGACGTTCCAGAAGTGTTCATTCCTGCATTGTTCACTAAAATATGAAGGCTTGAATATTTCCGTTGAAATTCTTCACTGAATGAATTGACAGAATCGATGGATGCTAAATCCAAAGGATGCAAGAACACTGCCTTTCCTTTGCATCCCTCTCGTTTACTTGAATTGATATTAGCAGCTGCAATGACACCCTTATCTCGACTTCGACATGCAATTATGACTTCATAACCTTTCTCGACTAAAACCGTAGCTGTTTCGTATCCAATACCAGTATTACTTCCAGTTACAATTGCAACGTGTTTATCATTTATAGATATTTCAAATTGATCGCAGGGGAGCAAACATGCCTCTTTGACTCGAAGTTTGGGAAATGGTTTGAGAAACATGAGCGCGAAATGTGCTACAACGGAATAGACCCCAGCGATGGGTATCATGGGAGTAAACAAAGAATTTCGATAATAAGGATCTTGATGACTATTCATAATGAAAAAAAGAGACAAGGTACACGGCAGTAAATTGAAGGAGTAAGGTATCATTTGAATGTGGAGTGAACGAGTTGTGAGTGAGATGAGTTTTGATTGGCCTAGTTGTCGCCAGACAGCAAACACCGGTACGATTACAGAGCTAGCCTGGCCAGATAGTGAGGATTTATTTAGTTGGAGTTGATTCCGTGGAACTCCACATTTTTGCTGACGTAATGTTGCTTCTGTGGAACTCCTTCTGTGTGACATCATCAATCACATCATTTATCATTTCGATTACTCGTCGCTCAAAGGCAAACACTCCAAGCGGTCCTGTTAAAATTCTATCGGAACTTGTATTCATTACATAAAAAATCAATACAAAGCAACGTATACGCCGAACTCTAGAAAATCATGCAAAATTTAGTGCTATCAAGAACATATCGCGTCCAACAAGCAGTTGTTAAGGGTAGCAGATTTCGATTCGCGACGACCGTTTTCACTGAACAAGTTCAAAACGTTCTGGTTCAGCATGATTGTTTTATGAAACGATGCTCAAGCACTTATACTAGCAGTCATAATATTCGTCCTCACGTCGAGGGCAAATACTACATACCTCGAAAGGATCGGAATGGTGATACTTGTCACTACCAATTCGAAGATCATCATAAAGACCGTCTTGTGAAAGTGAACCGTTTCTGTCCCACCAGAGAACTAAGCTACACGC
>Ga0213868_10003337_pt1 | contig 15008 bp, 12 predicted proteins | sample PICome_9_FD_160087 | JGI IMG/M metagenome (GOLD analysis project Ga0213868, IMG submission 160087) | Coastal seawater microbial communities near Pivers Island, North Carolina, United States - PICO127 | ecosystem: Environmental > Aquatic > Marine > Coastal | place: USA: North Carolina...
AAATTTAGAATTTCTTCTGCATCTTCCAAAGTTTTAATCCCACCTGCCACACAAAATGGTATATCAATAACATCAGCAACTTTACTTACCCATGATTTTTTAACAGTTGAATCTGATGTGCTTGCACCAATGTCATAAAAAACTAGCTCATCTGCACCATCATTTGAGTATCTTTGAGCTAAATTAGTGATAGAGCCAACATATTCATGATTTTTAAACTGAATACCTTTCACAACCTTATCATCTCGAACATCCAGGCATGGAATGATTCTTTTAGTTAACATTTATCAGTTCCTCTAACAATATATTCTTCTCATATATAGCTTTGCCAACAATTGCTTCATTTATACCAAGTTCTTTTAGAGTCTTGATATCACTGATTGATTTTATTCCACCCGAGGCAATTAGATTTAATGATTTAAAGTTATTGCAGATATATTGATAAGTATGAATACTAGGACCATTCATAACACCATCCAATGATATATCTGTTGCTAAAATATTTTGAAAGTAAGATTCTGAGGATAAGAAATCATATAAGTTTACCCCTGATACATTTTGCCAGCCATGAGTACAAATAAATGGATGATCATCGATAATTTTGAAGTCTAAGGCTAGAACGATTTGGCTTCGATCAAAATTTTTTACTAAACTTTCGTAGAAATTATTTTTAAAAAGAGCCGTCCCAATTATCACTCTTTCGATGCCAATATTTAATAATTCATCAATTTGATCAATAGTTCGTATTCCACCACCAAACTGAATTTTTATATTTTTTAGCTCTATGATCCTTTTAACAGAATTAATATTTTTTTGATTGCCAGTTTGCGCGCCATCAAGATCAACAATATGTAGATAATTCAACCCATGATCGGAAAATTCAAGGGCTTGATTTAAAGGGTTTTGGTTATATTCAGTCACATCATTGAAATTACCCTTTAGCAATCTTACACAATTACCATTTTTGAGATCAATGGCTGGAAATATTCTCATGATGATTGTAAGAAATTTCTTAAAAATTTAGATCCAGCCAAAGATGATTTCTCAGGATGAAACTGACAACCAATAAAATTTTTATATTTTATAGCTGCTGTAAAAGAGACGCCATATTGAGACTGGGCAATTGTAAATTGATTGATGGGATTGAAGTAACTATTTGCAAAATAATAATAATTATTAAATTCACTTAGACTATTATTAAAACTTACTTTATTCCAACCCATTTGCGGTACTTTTAAATGATCAAGCTTCTTGAACCTCTTAACTGATCCTGGAATTAAACCCAAACAATCTACTTTTCCCTCATCTGAAAATTCAAACAATATTTGCATTCCAATGCATATGCCAAGAACTGGTTGCGATAAATTTTTAATAGTCTGAATTAGATTAGTTTCCTTCAAAGATCTCATAACATTATGAGCAGATCCAACACCAGGAATAATTACATGAGTGCTATCAATAATATCTTTAATTTCTTTAGTAATTATGGCTTCATAACCGATCTTATCTACAGCTCTTTGGACAGAGCCAAGGTTTGCTCCTCCAGAATTAATAATTGCTACAGTCACAAGACACCTTTAGTTGAGGAACTTGAATCTGATTCAATGACAATTGCAGATTTGAATGCTCGAGCAAATGTTTTGAAGGTTGCTTCCAATATATGATGTGAATTTTCGCCAGTTGTATTTATGTGACAAGTAAGACCAGCTGAATTTATAAGAGATACAAAAAAATGCTTGAACATTTCAGTAGGGAAGTCACCTACAAATTCTCTTAGAGTAGATGTTTTGAATTTAAGATATCTTCTTGTTGATAAATCAATGCTCACATTACATTGAACTTCATCCATGACCAGTGTCTCACTCGAAGCATATCTAGAAATTCCATTGCGCTCTCCTAGAGCAGATTTAATAGACTCTCCAAGAGTTATAGCTATATCTTCAATTGAGTGATGCTCATCTATCTCTAAATCTCCAATAGAGGTTAAGTGAAGGTCAATGGAACTATGCTTAGCAAGCTGTTCAAGCAAGTGATCAAGATATTTAATGCCAGTATTTATATTGTAATTTCCGCTGCCATCAAGATTTAAGTTAATGTAGATACTGGTCTCATTAGTTTTTCTAATATCAACGGATGTTCTGCCTGGTCTCACTGACTCAAGAAATGTCTCTCTAATTTTTACAGCGTTGATATGAGCATCTAGTTTTTCGGCATTGGCTAATTCTATAACTGTATTTTTAAGATTATTAAATCCTTCTTGAGAGGCTGTTTGCACAGAAATATACTTTCCAAAATCATTAATACTTAGTCCAGAGTGTGTTTTAGCATTACCATTGGTTGGAAGTACATGATTTGTTCCAGAAGCATAATCACCAAATGATTCTGGGCTTAAAGGGCCACAGAATATAGATCCAGCATTATTAATATCTTTTAAATATAAAGAATAATCATCATCAAGTAATATTAAATGTTCAGGAGCACAATCATTAATTACAGCTACGCTGTCAACGAAAGACTTAGCTTTTATTAATAACAAATTTTTAATGCTATCTTTTAAAATGGATTGTCTCTTTAATAATTTTTGTTGATTTTGAATTTCTTTTTTAACTGCATTCAAAACATTTAACTTACAAGACATTATCAAAGCCTGTGAGTTAGGATCATGCTCTAACTGTGAGAGAGCATCTGAGGCTGCCAATTTAACTTTATTGATATCGTTTGTTATTACCAATACCTCGCTAGGTCCAGCTGGAAGATCTATTGAGATTCCCTCACTAGATATTAGTTGTTTGGCAGCATTGACGTATGCATTACCAGGACCAAAAATTTTATCTACTTTCGGAACTATCGTTGAGCCATATGCCATGGCAAAAATTGCCTGAGCTCCACCAACTTTATAAATATTTGTCACGCCATATTGCTTAGCTGCCCATAAAATTTCTGGTGCAACATCTCCATTTTTTAATGGGGGAGTGCATATCGTGATATTTTTACAACCAGCAACAATTGCAGGAATTAATTGCATCAGTAATGATGATACAAGTGGAGCTGATCCACCTGGAACATATATACCAACCTTATCTATTGGTTTAAATTCCTTCCATATTTTAATTCCTTTAGTGGTCTCAATAGCCTTGAAGTTAGCTTTGTTTAGATCTGACTTACAAACGGTCTTGATATTATTTGCTGCCTGCAAAATAGCTATTTTAATGTTATCTGTTAATAAGCCCTCAGATTTTTTAATATCCTTTATTGATACTTTGAGTGTTTTGGGTGTTTTTAACCCTAGCTCATCATTAATTTGTTTAAATGCTTTAGTACCATTCTGCAAAATAATTTTTTTGTATCTTAAAATTGAGTTTTGAACTTTAGTTTCAATCTTAAAATTAGAAGTCGTGATAATTGCTTTGTTAGATTTTGATCTGTTAATTAATTTCATTTAATTCAATATTTTTTCGACTGGCATAACCAGTATTGAAGAGGCACCATTTTTTTTTAGTTTTTCCATGGTTTCCCAAAATACCGGTTCACTACAAAGCGCATGTATTGCTACTTTGCTTTTTTCTTGGAGCGGAATAATTGTGGGTGAATCAGCGCCTGGAAGAAGTTTGCATATTTTATCTGCTGAACTTAAATCTGCATTAAGCATTACATACTTACTTTCAGCTGCATTGATCACACCTTCAAATCGTCTAATTAAATTTAGAACATCTATTCGCTCAATATCATGAAATTTTGTTTTTGCTATAAGCACAGCTTGTGAATCCATTAAATGCTTAAATTCAATTAAGTTATTTGCCTCAAGTGTTGCACCTGAAGATATAAGATCGCAAATACAGTCTGCAATGCCTATATAAGGTGTTAGCTCTACCGAACCATTAATTTTTATGACGTTTGATTTAAGATTATTTTTAACAAGATACTTTTTTACCAAGCCAGGGTAGGAGGTTGCTATTGATTTATTTTTCAGAGATCTTAATTTTGAGGTAAGTGGTTTTGCAAATGATAGTCTGCATTTAGAAAAACCTAATGACAGTATTTCTTTGGCTACTATTTGCTTATTTGTTGCCGCTTGTTCAGCTAAAACATTTTGACCGACTATTCCTAAATCAGCAACACCTTTACTAACCAACGATGGTATATCATCATCTCTGACTAATAAAATATCTATATTGGTATTTGAGGATCTAGCTAATAGTTTTTCACCTGATGTAGTAAATTTAATTCCTGACTTTAGAAGCAAATCTTTACTATTATCAAATAGTCGACCCTTTTTTTGGATAGCAATTGTTATTTTTTGAGAGTTCATGAGTATTTTTTTAAAATGGATAAATAGCCAGCATTAGACTCTTTGAATAAAAATCTAGCTACACGTGTAACTGTTGCAGTTGATGTATTCAGCAAAGATGCAATTTCTCTATAAGTTAGTTCCCCTTTATATAATTCTTTTGCAACCTCCCAACGCTCTTCAAGAGCTTCTATCTCATTCGGTGTACATAAATCTCTCATGAAATTTACAATCTCTTTCTCTGATTTTAATTTTTTAATAGCTGTATATAAATTCATGACATGCATACTACATGTTTTAGCATGTTAAAACAATAAGACAACCATAATAATTTATAATTAAATCAAATCATGTAAAATTTAAAAATTACATAAGGAGAAATTATGACAATTAATATTAATGACCAATTTCCATCAGTTACAGTTACTGTAATTGCTAACGGAGAGATAGGAACCAAAGAATCAGTTGACTTACTTAAAGATAAAAAATTTCTATTAGTTGGGGTTCCCGGTGCATTTACACCAACCTGTCATGGTTCACATTTGCCCGGATATGTAGAGAATCTATCAAAATTTAATAAAAAGGATCTAAATATAATTTTTATTTCTGTTAATGATCCATTTGTTATTCAAGCATGGGCTGATGCATCAAATGCAAATGATATTATTATGATTGCTGATGGAAACTGCAATTTAACAAATGAACTTGGATTAAAAATGGACGGCTCAGCTTTTGGTCTTGGTGATAGATGCAAAAGATTTGCTATGTTAATTGAAGATGGCAAAGTTACTTCAATTGATATTGAGGAACCTGGAGCCTTAGAGGTATCATCTGCTCAATACCAACTTGCAAAAATATAAAAAAAAATATCTTTTTGTTGGTCTTGGTACCATGGGTTTTCCTATGGCTGGACATCTATCGAAAAATCCTAATGTAGATTTATACGTTTTCAACAGAACTCAATCAAAAACCAAGCTTTGGCTTACCAAATATAATGGTAAAGAGTATGTATTTGATAGCAATGATATAAAATTTGATGGGATTATCACATGTCTTAAAGATGATCATGCAATAACAAATAGTCTGCTTGATTCATCACTGATTTCCTCTCTTCAAGATAATAGCTTTATATTGGATCATTCAACAACTTCACTAGAATTGGTTAATCAATTTATAAAAAATGAAATCATTATTAAAAAAAATGTTGATTTTTATGATGCCCCAATTTCTGGAGGTGAGATAGCAGCAGTTAATGGAACCTTGTCAGTAATGATTGGTGGTTCAATTGATAATTTTTCAAAAATATCTACTTTCATAAGCGCATATACAAAATCAATTACTCATATTGGTGAGTCAGGCCATGGCCAAATAGCAAAAATGATGAATCAATTATCTATTGCAGGGACATTACAAGGTTTATCTGAGAGTATTGTTTTTGGCAAAAAATATGATGTTGACTTAGGTAAAGTGTTTGAAGCTATCTCCAATGGAGCAGCTCAGTCTTGGCAAATGGATAATAGATTTAAAACCATGGTATCAAATGAATATGATTTTGGCTTTGCTATTCGTTTAATGATTAAAGATTTGGGCATCATACTTTCTGAAGCTCAAAAACAAAAATTACAACTTAGCATAGGAAAACAGACGTTTGATGAATATAAAAAATTAGATTCTGAGGGCTATGGTAAGCTTGATACTTCAGCTTTGGTAAAGAAATTCCATGATTAAGAAATTCTATTTATATTTTTTATTTTTATCTATATTTTCTTACAATGTTTTTGCGTTAGATGGATATGTTAAGACTTCTTTTTCTTATGCTGATAAAGAATGGGATTTCCTACCTTCTATTCCACAATCATTCGATACAAGCTCAAATAATGCATTAGAGGTTTTTCTTTTGCGTAATAAATTTGGTCTATTAATTAATTCTACTGAGTTTGAACTAGACGTTCAGAGATCATCTGAACCTAAAAATGTAAATTTAACATCTACAAATAATAGTATTGAAATTTTTTATTTAATTGAGTCTGACCTAGCAATTTCACTAGGCTTAGAGCATCAAGAAGCTGACACGCAATATATTGAATGCTATGAATTTACTGGTTTAATAATTGGATCCTGCGATGGATATGATCTCAAAATTACAAATTCAAAACCCCAATTTGATCCTTTGGATGAAAACATACTAATGATTGATGGTAAGGCTCAAACAATTAAGATGTCATTAACTAAAGCTGTATCAAATATTCTTGCTGACGAAATTAAATTGACTGTTTCTATGACTGAACATGAGTTCAATTGGTTAACACCATTGAGTGAAATTAAATCTGGATTTCTATATAACCTTCAATTGGGAAATGAAACATTAGGATCTATTATTGAATCAACATTATCAAGATTGCCTCAATTGGATCCATGGGACTCCTATGTTGCAAATTTTAATATTAAAAAAGATTTTCAAATAAATAAACATAGTGCAATTTTTTATGACACAAGTTTTCTCTATTACAGTCAAGATAATTATTCCTCTTTATCTAAAAGTCTTCCAAATAACAATCTGATGATTAAGCTAGGAATAAAATATATTTATAACGATTTTGAGCTTTCATTGCATGGAACGATTTATAAAAATAATTTACTTGGATTTGAACAAATAGTTCTTAATCAACGCACTGAGCATTATTTCGATCAAAATTTCGGGCTAATTGGTGTGGATCTAAAATACAGCTTTTAAAAAAACATATTTTTTTACATTAACATCATTTTTCTTGATATATTAAGTTAAGAAGTTTTTATTCGCATTTAATTCAGAGGTAATAATGAAAAAATTCAACAACTACATCTATGCTATTTTTGCTACCACAGTTCTTATATCTTGTGGCGGCGGCGGCGGCGGTGGTGGTGGTGATACTCCAACCATGACTTTATCTACAGATCTAACCCAAGTGGTTGTTGGTCAAGTGGCTGTTATTTCTTGGTCATCCAATCAAACTGCTTGTTCTGCATCTGGTGCTTGGAGTGGTTCTAAAGCTGGATCAGGCTCAGAGTCTGTTACTATTAGTTCAGCTGGAGCTAATAACTTTTCTTTGAGCTGCGGCACAATTTCTAAACAAGTTACAGTTACTGGAAGCCGCCTGAGCGCTGGTAATGTTGTTGATGGGTACTTATCTGGAGCTACTGTCTTTTATGATATGAATGATAATGCTGCTTTAGATAGTGATGAAGATTCTGAAACATCAGGCCCTAGTGGTGAATTTAGTCTTGGTTATCAAAATAATGGAACTCTTGTTAGCATAGGTGGAACGGATGTTGATACCCAAACTTTGCTTGATGATCTTGTCCTTGCAGCTCCAAACGATGGTTACTTGGATGGTCCAGTAATTACTCCTTTAACTACACTAGCAGTTCTGATGGACTCCCCTGAGAATATTAATACAATTTTTGGCATTGATGCATCTATTAATATACTAAACACTGATCCTGTAGCCAAATTAAGTGATGGTGGCGTTTATAGCATTTTATACGAGAAAGGTAATCAAATTGCAGTTTTAGCACTTTCTATGACTAGTGTTGTTAATTATCAATCTAGTGATAAAGTTGATACTAAGAATTCATTTTTAGCAATTGCAAATCAACTTGAGGATGCTTTTGCCGCTTCATCAACTAAAATTGATATTGAGTCTCAATCATTCATTGAAAATGTTGTTAATCAAATTGTAGAAGATGCAGCGTTGTCTATTAGTGATGTTAATAAAGCAAATACTGTACAAGCGCTTGTATCAACACTTCCAAAAATTCAAGTTAAGTCAGATAGCTCTGTTACAACTAGCATCATTAATTTTGCATTAAACACCCTTCAGTCAGATATAGGTTATATTGGAGCTGGTGTTGCTGGCAATACCACTGCAAAATATACTGAAAACTCAATATCTAACTATATTGCAAGCACGGAATCTATATCAGTTAGCTCTCTAGACCCTGAGGTCCTATCTATTGATGATTCAGGAGTTACCGAAGAAGATACTGCTATTACATTAAATGTTTTGTTTAATGATAACCTCATTCCTGGTTTAGCTACTATAACAATAGCTTCAGCTCCCACTAAAGGATCTGTTTCAATTAGTGGTGACTCAGTTACATATACTCCCTCAGCTGATGAAAATGGCGATGATTCATTTACATATACTGTTACTGTTAATGGAGTTTCTTCTACTTCCACAGTTAGCATCTCTATCACCCCAGTAAATGATGCCCCTTCAATTTCAGCTCAAACCTCTGCAACTATTGTTGAAGGAAGTACAAGTGTTTCTGATGTAAAAATTTCGGATGTTGATGGTGATGATGTAACGATAACACTTTCTGGTACAGACGCAGATAGTTTTGAGGTAATCGACGGTGTATTAACATTCAAATCAGCTCCTGATTTTTTTGTTAAGAATGCATATTCAGTGACTATTGTTGCAACCGATGGGACTTTGGAAACATCTGTAGATTTAACAATCAATGTAAGAAGACTTCAGGTTGAAGGATTTGATATTCCAGATGCAATTAAAGTAATTGAAACATTATAAGAAAGGAAAAATTATGACTAAATTAAATAAACTAACTTACTTAACAGCTCTTTTAATAGTTCCTTGCTTTGTTGTAGCGCAAGAAAACTATGATACCGATACTTTTGAGAACTTTGTTGCTGACCAAGAAATTCAACAATCTCTCAATGATGCTCAGGAAACCTTGTGTCAGATTGCCAACATGGGTACTAAAGACCTTGCTAATGATGGAGCCTATAAGGCGACTCAAACTTTAACACTCTGTTCACAATCAACAGGTGGGTCTGGTTCGTCAGACGGTTCTGCTGCAACAGCAGCTGTTAGCGCTCAATCCTCAACCACAGCATCTTCAGCTACTTCTGGCGATAATGCAGTTGTTGCAGTTGCTATTGATGAGTTCACAATTGATAGTCAATTTCTTATAGATGGATCTCAGGAAACAAAACTTTGGTTTGCTGATGAAACTCCGTTTGACGAGCAAACTAATAGACAGCCTAAAATGCTTACATACGTTAAGCTGAAGCAAACAGATGGTGAGAGTGAAGAAAAAAGGTTTGGAGATTTTGTTGCTCAATGGCAATCATTTGCAAATGGCAATAGGCCAGAAGACTTTCCAGAGGACTCATGGGCTAGAAATGAATGTAGTGATGAGAGAATTGCATCTGGTTGGAGTTGGTGTATTGATGGTACTAGTTTAGGTGAGGGGACTTTAATTGCTACAGGTAATGCGATTAAGTATAGAGCTAGAGGGAGTGGGCCTGATGCTAACCTTGCTGCAGAATTTTTACCCAATGATGATGTTAAAGGTGTTTACACCAGGCAGACTGGATGGTCTGATGAATCATTAATTGATCCATCATGTGATGGTTCAGCTGACTGGTGGAATTGTCAATCGCAGGAATTTAGAGATTCACAGGTAAATGTAACTGGTCAGTTTACTTTTGGTCGAGATGCTGAAAATAAACTTTTTTGCTCCACCCTTGCTGGTTTGTATTATGTTGACTGGCAACAATCTAATGAAGATGGAACCTATCCTAAAACAACACCTGTTACTCTAAATGATGATGTGAGAGCTCGTTTAAAGCAGAATGGATGGTCAAGTACAGAAGCTTGTTACTCTGTAGATGCCACAACCACTATTAAAAATGTTTGGGATTATGGAGTCTATAATGATGATGGTACCCCATACACTCTAGAAAACCCTTCATTTCCTATCAAAGCAATCGTTGAAGTTACAGAGAATGCAGGAACTGAAAATGAAAGAATAGTTAAAAAAAGAATACATGGATATGCTTCATACTGGGGTGTTCATGTCGATGAAAGTTATCAAAATCTTGTAACCGAAACCACTCCATTTAAAAGAGATGATTTAAGTAAAAATGATTTAAACGTAGACAATGTTTATAACGTCAAACCAAGATCATACAGAATAGAAAGAACTGATAAGGTTTACTCTGCATTAAACGATCTCGATGGTCTTTCTCTACAATTTTATGTAGGCAATGATGAATGGTGGTCAGAAGAGTATAAAAGCCTAGGATTTCCTGCTCAAACTACTTTTAATAACAGGATTGCCTTTGCAACCAATAAAGCAACATTAGTGGACTATGATAATGGCTCTGCTTCAAATGCCTTCAGTCACTCAATGTATGGATCGCACGATGGAGCTAGTACCTTTATAGCCAATCTTGAGGGTGGAAAAATTGATAAAACCAATTTATTGAAGCTGCTTGATAATGATGCTAATGACCCAGGGAAGGTTATGACCTTCAACGTTAAGCTTGGAGCTATACCAGGAACGGATTATAGCTATGAAAGAATAATCTCTCCTTACTTATGGTTATGCACGGGCTCATCTATCACAACCACCTCAGCTGCTGTGTATGGACCTGACCAATTCACTCTAGCCTCAGGCCAAGCATGTCTTCAGATAACAGGAGGAATGAAAGTTGAAGCTGATGGAACAACCATTACTCTAACTGCTGGTACAGGTACTAATAATGACGATACAGTCTATGCAAGTTATTTTGATAGCACTGGAGTTAATTTATCGATTCCTGGTAATTATCCATTTAACTTAAATGAGGTTTACGACATCAATGTTACTGCAGATGGCTTTGAGAGTGGAGTTTCTCTTGAATTTTATTTTGGTAGACTGATTGAAAAATTTGCTGCATTAACAGAACAAGGTAACAGAGATTCGAGCAATAATGGTTTAATCTCCCAATCTCTTGAAGCATTTATAAACTCCTCAGATTCATTTACATTCTTAGCTCAAAGTCATGGGTTGGATCTATTTACTCATGACATGAAACGTTTTGATAAAATTAAAGGAACTTTTGAAATTGCTGATACGCCGCCAATGGCTGTTTATGCAGATGATGTGTATGTTAATGAAACAGCTGGAACCGCAGATGTTACTTTCAAACTGACAAAAGCTGCAACATCAGACACAACCATTGATTATGTGATTGCTGCATCATCAACGGCATCAGCTGACGATTATGATTTAGCATCATCAGGTACAGTGACAATACTTACAGGAGCACAACAGGCTACCTTAAGCGTAACAATTACTAATGACGCTGTTGCTGAGAGTCTCGATGATGAAATGTTAATTTTAACTTTGTCCAATCCAGTCAATGCAAGTTTAGGAAGAGATTCGACAACCGTTCATATATTTGATGATGATATAAACAGAACAGCTTATAATGAGTATGTTGCTGTTTTTGATGCGGATACAGCAACGTTTGTTGTCGAAGAAGGTATCAAAAATGATGGCTATTGGCAGATAGTTGAGTTAGCAACTCCATTTCAATTTACTGTTAACGATTGGTTAACAAAAATGAAAAAAACCTGGAATGAAGGTACTGAATGGGAGCGAACAGAGATAAGAGATATAGGTGCCTGGTCATCGGATACTGAAACTTACTACAGAATCTTCCCATCTGCTATGCAGAATCCTACAAGCACTGAAAAAGGTGTAGGTGTACAGTCTGAAGTTAGAACAATTATTTCAGCTAGTGAATTACCAGATAACCTTTATTGTTTTGAGAGATGTCCTTCAACATCACTTATCAAAGCTCATTACGATAATGCAATTTCACAAGTGAGTGGTGGCGGTAGTATAAGTGCTGCATCACCTAATCCTCATATACCTGCAGCATCGCCTAAAATAACCGAAGCCATTACCATCACCCGTAAATACGATGAAGGTACTGAAAATGAGTGGGAAGAAGATCTAACTTATGAAGCAGGTTATTATTTTCAAGGTCAAACACTTGCTAATATGGCCACATACACCAAAAATACAGACGGCCTTGTTGATCCTGATGGATCAAATCTAGCTCTTACTTCTGATTTCTCCGAGTTTACTCGACCCGGTGATGCTATTAGAGGCTCATACTTTACTACTGATTGGGGTAGGGATGAAACAAGTTGGGGTATCTGGACTGGCCAAATGGTTGATGCTGATAATTTAGCTAAATTAGAATGTGATAAAGAGCAAGATGGAGAATATCGAGACTTTAATGCAAGATACCCTAACTCAAATGACACAAGATATTGCCAATATAAATTATGGCAATCTGACTCAGAGGTAGATAGTTTTTATAATGTTAGCCTAGAAACAAACAAGAATTATGAAATCTTTGATGAGAGCGGTACAAAAGTTGTCTTTGATCCTCGTCAAACATTTGATTTAGTACTCCCTGATGATGCGACTAAATTTGGTGCTGATGCTGGTAAAAAATTCCGCCTAGATTTTCAAGGAAGTCATTTAGGAGGAATACCTGGTAATGTTATCAATAAAGAAACAGGTGAAAACTTAGGTGAATGGGTTCGTGAGTGGAAAGATGAGTATCGCTGGGTTCAAAGATTTGTTATCCCTGATGGCACTGTTCTAACATCAAGAACCTCAGATGTAACAGTTAAAGTTAAAGCTCTGAGGGGTGAAGAATGGCTGTTAAAACGTGATGATGCCATTGGTAGCATGCCTGATTTATTGGACTACTCATTAGACAAACTTGCCAAACAAGAAGACTTAGAGTTTGAAATTGGTCCCAGACCAATCTATTGGTGGGGCTGTGATAGTAACCAAAATGGTATAGCTAACGAATGGGAAGATTGGACTTATGATGAAGCGTCTGATACTTGGACAGAAGGGGCTCAGATAGATGTCTGTAATGACCGGGAAACTGGTGAACCAACATTATTTGATGAGAACGGTGATCCAATCTATTATCCATATCAACCGGAATATGCAACTGATGCTCAAAAGGCATACTTTATTTTGGAAAACTCATTCCCATCATGTGTTGAGCAGCTTGAATATCAAATTGCAGAGTGGAGAGCAAGAAATAATGAAAGGTCAGATGATGACCCTGGTAAGCTGGGAGACTACACTCAGGACGAAGGTTTCATGGAATGGTTCTCAAGAGAAGAGAGTAGGTGCCAGACCATTGGGCCAGTGCCAGATGAGAGCACTTTAATAAATGATGGCTTGCCAGCTGTTGTAGATGGAAAAGTTGTCTTCGATCCTACGCCTACATCATAGATCTTGTACAACATTCAAAGCCCGCTTCATGCGGGCTTTTTTTGATTAAAAAATCTTTCTGTGTAATATTAAGACTTAAATAAATTATGGAGAAAATTATGAAATTTATAAAATTATTTTCGGGCTTTTTATTCTTATTTACACTAAATTTAAGCGCAGCCCCAGAAGGTGCGTTTACAACATTAATGGTTCAAGCCAAAGATGTTGATAAATATATTGAATATATGAAAAAAAATACTGCGCCCTTTAAAGCTATCGATTCAGATGTGGCTGGAGTATGTGTAACAAAATCTGGAAATCAATATCCTGGTGAGATGTTTGTATGGAATGCATTTCCAAGTGTAGAAAAAGCTTTTGCTGTTTCAGAGCTTTATGATCCAATGAATACTACACCAGCATTCGAAAAGCTTAGAAGTGTTAAATACTCAGCAACTTTTAAACCTGTAAAAGAATTTGAATTAAAGCCAGGCTATGAAAGATTATGGAGGCTTAAATTAAATGATTGGCGTGCTTTTGCAGACCAGATGAGTGTTTTAGAAAAAGCTTTAAGTGAAGCTGGCCATGATATGAGACTAGGTGTATTTTATCCACTGGGAGGCGGAACAGAGGTGTTTCATCTAAGAGCAGTAACAGACAATGGTGCAGCTTCTGGAAAAATTGCAGATGAGTACTTTGACGGTGTTGCTTATGGGGAAATTTGGGACAATGCATTCGCCAAGTATGTTGATGAGATTGTCAGTGAGACAGTTGAATCTTGTGAAATAATTTATACTAAATAATTTTTTTGATAAAAAAAAGCCCGCATTATGCGGGCTTTTTTATAAATTGCTTAGCTTTTTAAGCTCTTTTAATCCAAGTCATAGCTAATTGAAAAAATACTATAACAACATTTAAAGCGGTTGAAATTAATCCTCCAGGAACAAATCCTGACTCCACTCTTTCTATTAAATCAGCACCACGGGATGAAACTTCTGGTAAGACACTCAAGCTCTCTGCAGCGCCACCGATAATTGCTCCGCCTATCTGAGCAGTGTTATAAAACATAATACCGACTAATAAGTAAAATATAGATGCGGTAACTTTTCCCATTACAGGTGTTTCTGGATCTGCTGCTATAGCAGCTGCAAATCTAAATCCCAACCAAGATAGCAATACCATCGCAACCATAAACATTGCATTTGATATAAAGCCCATATACATCAAAGTCCAAATTTCATACTCTGTATTCATAATTTTCTCCAGAATTTAACCTCTTAATTAAGGTGTGTAATAATATTACATGATTGTATTAATAATGAGAATATTTCTTATTTAGATTTATTTTTAGTACTTAACAGGAGAAAAATCAATGATTGATGCTAGGCGATCTATCAAGGCATGTGCAGCTTATTATGGAAATGATGCTAGTTCGATGGAATCATATTTAATAGAGGGTGAGAAAAAAGCCATAGCATTGGGTAATAGGGGTCCTATTCAATTTGATGATGATGGTAACTTGTGTAAAGAAATCCGCAAATCTTATTCTGAAAATGGATTTTATATATTTGAAAATGTTATTAATTCAGCTGAATTAGAAGATATTAAAAAGGATCTAGAAGCGTTAAGATTAAATTTT
>Ga0213868_10003338_pt1 | contig 15007 bp, 19 predicted proteins | sample PICome_9_FD_160087 | JGI IMG/M metagenome (GOLD analysis project Ga0213868, IMG submission 160087) | Coastal seawater microbial communities near Pivers Island, North Carolina, United States - PICO127 | ecosystem: Environmental > Aquatic > Marine > Coastal | place: USA: North Carolina...
TCACGACGGGTCATGAAAAGCGTCTTCTTCGTTGTCACGAGCCCGCTGCCCGCTGCACACTGCACAATACCCACTATCAAGGAAACAAAACGCTATACGTAATACCACAAACTGAATGAAACCCATGCAGAAAAGCAAAGTCGAATTGATCGACAGAAATAGATCATCAATCGAATCAGATGATGTGACTGTGAATTTAAGAGTTACTGGCATGATGTGTCAAAGAAACTGTGGTAAGTCTCTTGCTCAATCTTGTCCCTGCTGCTTTCCTTCGTAAATCAATTTTAATAACGATCCATATGATGATACGTTTATATTTGAAAGGATCGACAATAGAGCGGGCATTGGAAGAAATTCCAGGGTGCATTTCATGTGAAGCGTCATTTGAGTTTTCTTACGCCAAAGTAACAGTCAACTTAAATCTTTACGGTGGTGTTAGGCTTGGGGATTCGTTTGTATTTGATAAAAATGATGAAAGGTTAATATCTAAGTTGCACAAAACATTAGAAAATGAAGCAATCGAATCCATAGAAAACGTTGGTTTCGAGGCATCGTTATTGAAACCTGGAGAAGCTTTGATATTGAATTTAGATGAGGAGAAGGCAAAAATGTTGAAATCAGAACCAGAATCTCTTCCACCTGAGGACATCATAATGTGTGAATCAGACAGCGATGTGGATATGATATCAATTCTCGAAGTGAAAGGAATGAGTTGTGCAGTCTGTACTGGAAGGTAAGTTTCATAAGATTTGTACAGCAGCTAAGTGGCAAATGAACGGAGAGAAACGCTTTGTTAGTAACGTTGTTTCCTTCCCGCTGAATTGAGTTGTATTTTCCTTTGATATTTTAGTCTCAATCATGATCCATTATCGTATTTCATTTAGAGTGGAAAAGATACTGATGCAAGTGGCTGGAGTCAAATCAGCCAAAGTGTCGCTTCCGATGTCGAGGGCAAGCGTACAAATAATAAAAAATGACTCTTTTGATGAGAATGACGATCCTGAGCAAGGGGTAATAATGACAAATGAACTAACGAAAGTTGTAGATAATTGTGTTCGTGCAGTTCGAAAAGCGGGATATGAATGCAATCTTTTAGAGACATACAATCCATTAAATGAATCAGAATCAGGTCTAACCCTTTCCGAGAGTGCTAATAAACTGAAACAAGCCAGAAGAGAAGAACTGCGTAGTTGGGGTCGACTTGTTATATTTTCAAGTATATTAACAACGCCTTTGGTAATTATGCATATGTCTTCTATGGGATCAATGACAGATAGCTCGAAGAATGAAATTTGGAAGCTCTGGCTGTCATTCATGTTAGCGACACCAGTTCAATTTGGAGTTGGATGGCGCTTTTATATCGCCGCTTATCACTCCTTCACAAATGGAAGATTTATGGGAATGGACTTTTTGGTTTGTCTTGGTACCACGTCAGCTTACTTATATTCTGTGATTGTAACATGTATACAGTCGTTTCAAACAAATCCAGATATGAATGGAGATAACCTTCATCTCCAACCTACATTTGAGACAGGAGCAATGCTTTTAACATTTGTCACTCTAGGAAAGTATCTTGAATCTTATGCAAGAGGTAAAACATCTTCTGCACTTCAAATGTTAATGGAGCTACAACCTATGATTGCCACAAGGTGTTCTATTCCAGATGAATTCATAGGAAAACACCCAGAGCGTGGTATAGAAGTAATATCAAGAAAGTTACATTTAAACGAAATAGAAACATCCGATGTTGACATTAAGCGCGTGCAAGTCGGTGAATACCTCATAGTAGTCCCAGGAGCGCGCATCCCGACTGATGGGGTTCTTGTATATCGAGAAGGGTCAGGGGATGCTTCTTACGTTGACGAATCTGCTCTGTCAGGCGAGCCATTTCCTGTCCCGAAATCATTGGGAGACCGAGTCTACGGCTCAACAGTTAATCAATTTTCAACGCTGATTATAAAAGTGACTGCGACTGGCTCAAAAACAATCATTGCAAGGATAGTGCGTCTGATAGAGGAGGCACAGCTAAACCGCGCCCCGATCCAAGCATTAGCAGACCATATTGCTTCCATATTTGCACCCACAGTCATCGTAATATCGTTGCTGACAGGACTTGGATGGATAATCTTTAACAATGTTGAATCGCAGCAGCGCTTTTTTGTTGCGCTGATGTCTTCCATCAGTGTTGTTGTCGTCGCATGTCCATGCGCTCTAGGTCTAGCGACTCCAACTGCCGTAATGGTTGGGACAGGAGTTGGTGCACGAAATGGGCTTTTGATCAAAGGCGGGGCAGTTCTAGAAAATGCGCATCAAATAGATACTGTCATATTCGACAAAACAGGGACAATCACAACTGGAAGAGCTGTACTAAAGGAGAGGATTGAATTAATAGACAATACCAAAGATTCTGATGAGCTATTGCATAACTTGCCTTCCCAAGTCGACAAGCATTGTTTGAGCTTATGGCTTGCTGCGTGCGTTGAAATGAATTGTGAACATCCACTTGGTCTGGCCATCGTCAACAGTGCGAAATCCATTTTTGGATCAGACTTCACCTTATCGAGAGATGGTGTCAAAGTCAAGGATAACATCACGTTTCCTGGTCAAGGCGTTGAAGCACTTGTCAGCCGGGATGGATGGGGCGCTTGGCGCGTTCGAGTGGGGAAGAGGTCATTCGTACATGCGAAACCAGGAAGCACAAAAGATGGTACTTTAAGTGATGTAACATATCGTGGCGATCGAGAAGTAACATATCTCCGATCTCTTGGTCATATCGGTGTGTATGTCAGTGTCATATCTGAAGATAAAATACAGGATCCAAATGAATCAATGCGAACAATTGGTGTGCTAGGTGTAGTCGATTCTATCGAAGCCAATGCGCGATCAACGATTGCTGCATTAAAGGGTATGGGTATTGAAGTCTGGATGTGTACTGGAGACCACGAGGCAACTGCAAAGGCAGTTGCTGCTAATGTTGGTATTGCAGAAGAAAATGTATGTGCAGATATTACACCGGAAGGGAAGGCGGATCTGGTATCACGTTTGCAGCATAGAACCAAGTTAGGAAATGACGCTTCATTACTCAATCAGTCTAACAGGTCTCTATGTAAAGTTGCTGTGGTTGGAGATGGAATCAACGATAGCATCGCTCTCGCACGCGCTGATGTTGGTATTGCCATTGGTGCAGGAACATCTATCGCGGTCGAGGCCGCGGATATTGTTCTGGTTAGATCGAATTTACACGACGTTGTCGTTGCGCTACACTTGTCACGCATCGTCTTTGACAGGATAAAGTTGAATTTCGTTTGGGCGGCTGGCTATAATATACTTGCTCTACCTTTTGCCGCTGGGCTTTTCTATCCATGGACGGATTGGAGACTGCCGCCTACTTTTGCAGGGTTCATGATGGCATTCAGTTCAGTCAGTGTGGTGACAAGCAGTCTCTTACTGAACTTTTACACTAAACCAGTCATACATGAAGATGGATCAATACATGATGAAAGATGCTGTTCTCTCCTTTCGTCTGGAATACGAGGGAAATTTTCAGCATTGTTTTCATTTTTTTCTCGAAAAGAAAGGTTGCATGGTACAGGTTGGGAAAGTGTAATCGTTTAAAAAAATGTATTATATACTTGTTTTCACAGCAGCGTTTCCAGCTTTGGAAGCAACAAGCTTTGCTGCCCTTTCTCGGATGCATGCCTCCATGACTTTGAATACAAGTTGACACCCCTCCATTGCTGCGTGAAGAACTTTTTCAAATACGTCAACAGAACTGAGTCTAGATTCACACTGTGCTAGGACAACCGTACCTCTTTGAGGCATGATCGCACATGGTAGATAAATTGCAGACGCCTCGTTAGAATATGTACTGATTTCTCTTTGATTTAGATCTAATAACTGAATATCTTCAAGTCCATCTGCAGATGATCCCGCCCCTGTTACCAAGCCAGCTGAACATGAACATACCAAATCTTTCATGGGCAACCCTGCATCTATCAATGCACATGTTGCCGCATTTATACAAGCACTCAAACGTCCACCATCATCAGCAAGAATCGTTATATCAAGAATTATTCGTGTCTTTGGGAAAAGATGTAACATCAGTGATGCCTCAAGTGCATTCTTGATGTTTGCCGATTGTTCAATGATACGTCTATCTGAAGATAAAACCACACGTCGATCACCCGACGATGATGCAAACGGTGCTATGCGCACATTCACTTCCAAAAGTGCTCTATCAGAAAGCTCATCACTTCTCCTCGCACAGTCCACTGGACCGATGACTGCACACATAACAGAAGTAAGGCCCATTTGCACAAGAGCAGATCCATTTGCGCCGCTTGCAGACGACAATGGCGACAATTCGATTTTTAACCGCCTAATTTCATTAGGCTTTCGCCCATCGTTTCTCAAATTTGAAAGAGCTAGTAAATCTGTTCGTCGAAGTGATGTCATTAAATTTAATTCATTTATTTGTAAAAGAGCTAATGTTCGATGGTGTATGTGGTCCGTTTTCCGTTTGGTATCGTGAATCAAAAAATAACAATGAATCAATCCAGTATCCAGAGTGTTGATTGGACATGAAAAAGTCCGCGAAAGCGGAACTCGCATCTCGCACATCTTTTCTCAAAATGCTGGAAATACTAACTGCCTATCGAGTCTACTTCGCTGTCTAACTCAGATATTGACAACAAGGGACACACTTACAAATAAGAATCATATTTTCCTTATATATTAAATCGCATGGGTTGCATTTATGTTCATCTTCACTTTTATCACTAGAGCTCATTATTTGAAATACTCTCCGTTTGTATCAGAATCTTTTCAATAAAATGTGTTTGCAAGTCTGACAATCCGTCTCTCTTCTTCAATTTCGATAAACTTCGCCTCGCAGATTCCATGGATTTCGTAGTTTTGCTTTCATTGTAGTCTTGGAGATTCTTCATTGCATTGACCCACAATTTGTCCTCGGAACTACCCTCCTTTGGAAATCCATCAATAGAAGCATATGGAAATATATTCGTCATCAACTGTACGCTCATTTTCAACGCTTTCATCATTCTAGAGAATTTAAAATATGCTTCTGTTGCCTTATTTGTCATTTCATCACTTTGGCCTTTTCCATTAAATATGGCTGATTCTCTAATGTACGCCAATGCCCTTGGATAATCTCCCAGTTGTATAAAGAGAAATCCAGCATCATATAAAGATGCTTGATGAGGGCCATCTTCTCCTGCTTGAACAAAATACTTAACTGCCTTTTGTTTATCCTTTTCATAGTAAGCGAAACCGAGGGATACCATGGACATGATATGATGTGCCTCTCCATCTGCCAGTTGGTGCCAAATTTCAATCGACGCGATATCACCAGCATCATTCATAGATTTAGCAACGCTATATAGAGTTTCAATGCTACCCTCGCGTAGAGATTGAATAGTGGCTTGGGCGTTGGGATCACCGGACTGAACTACATGGTTCATAGCTTTAGCGACCAATTCGGCGGGTATTTGGGGGTTATCTGCTTGGCATATTGCAAAAATTGCCGAGTATATGAAAAGGAAAAGAATTTTTGGTACCGATACTATCATTCTCAGTAGTGTATGTTCTTGATAAAATGATTGAATTTGAATTCCATATGTATGATTTGGAGTTGTACGTTGTGTGTAACGAGGTGTAAGTTGTTACTTGTTACACGTGTGGTGTGGAAACAAGTCCAGAGTAAAAAAATGGTTTCGAGGAGTCGTGTTAGTACATGCCTCTTTTCGCTTCTTTTCGCGGGAATGAAACTAAAATGAATGACCCACAGTCCACAGAGTCCTCTCATAATTCTGCAAGATACAAACAAATCATTGTTCGGTTACTTCTTTTGAATGCTTCACAACCAAAACTATTTTCCATGTGCGAGCTTACTTCTTTCTTAAAATCAGATGCTTCATCTGATGCACGAAGAAGTAATTTCAAGTCTTCTTACTTTATCATACTTTCAGGACTGGTTGCCGTATCCTTCTTATACAAAGCTCATCCACTAGGTTCCTACGATGGCAAAGATACACTAATGGACCAAGCCACACCGTACATGCAAGAACTTGAGGATATCTCTGATGCGACATATTTACCAAAGAGATTTCACCAAGATGGCTTTGGAGGCATTTACAATATTGGACACGCGCCAGGAGCTCGCGCCTTCCGCCATCTCACTACGAACGTTCCTGTCATTATTCCAAAATCGGCCTCACCAAACGCAGTGGAGTCACTTGATGAGGAAAATATTCGTAATCTGCGTGGTCATTACTTGCATGACGAACATCGGTCTCCGTTTGCTTCCTATCTATATGATAGGCCTGTAGAGGAATTGAAGAAGGAACAGGAGGAGTTTGAGAAGAAACTCGACCAAGTGAGAAAAGAATATGGCGCATGGGACTTTCATGATCATGCTGGTAAATCTATTCGCCCCATCCCCAATTTCGAAAAAGTTCCGTACAGGGATATGAAGAATAAGGACTTCCCCGCTACTTCATGGCAGATGGATCAAAGGTATGTCACTGACCTTATCTCAGAGGGGAAGAAGTTGATCGCCAGAATGAGGAAAGGACTGTATGCTGAATATGGATGGGATGAATCGAAAGACGAGAAGGAAAGAGATGACGCTTGGAATATTGAAATTTCGGATGTGCGAACTCTGGTACAACCTGGAATTGGATGGATGTCTACTAGAGCTTTTAACATGTTGGCGAAAAAGTTATTGCATTCTATGATCACAAATGATGAGTTCTACTTTATTTTAGGAGGTCACAGCGCGGCTGCTGGACATGGGTAAGTGTGCATCTTTCTGAAGCATGATATCATGAAGGCTAATGGCAGTCACATTTTACTAACTAATTTCGTCTGTTATCTCATCAGGAACAATCACGCACAACAGTATACGATGCAATTTGCTGAAGTTATGGAACCTGTGTTTCAAAAGCTTGGAATACGTCTCATAGCCAGAAATATGGCAATGGGAGGCTTGGGTACCCTTCATTTTGGCTTTGGAAGTGGATATACCTACGGAGAAAAGGATTACATTAGGTGGGACAGTGGCATGACCGAAGGGAGAGATGCAAAAAACATCGATATCTTCAACAAACAAGCCATATTAGGTGGTGAGAGAGTTCCCATCATTTCTACTGTGAATTCTGTGAATTTAGAAAAAGAATCGAATGGTACGTTTTGGTGGGGGACAATGAAAGACTCGTCTACTTTCGTGCCGTTAACTACAGGATTGGATCAAGTCGAGACTCTTCCTTTAGCCACACAGTACTTGAGATGCGCCGACGATGTCAAGGAATTATGTTCTGATAAAGGCAACCCAAACAAATGTGAGTTTTCTACGTAATATGTCATTTGTTTTGATTTTAGTTGAATTTTGTTCTAAATCAGCCTAACTTTTTGAAAACATCAGATCACAGTGTATGTTGGGAGCCTCGTTCTGACTATACTCCGACTGTAGCGCAATCTGCTGGAGCTGATGGGACTGCAAGTTGGCATCCAGGTGATAAATATCACAGAATGATCTCTCGGCAAGACGTTTACCTCTTTCTTAAAGCATTTGACAAAGCTTTTGAACTTTGGGAAGAGGGTATAGAAAAAGATGGATTTCCACTCAAAGAGTCGTATTGGCATGTAGGTGATGATTACATCAATGTTCAATCAAAGTTAAGTGAATACATCAATGGTGAAGGCCTGGGAGAGTCAGTTTGTGAAAAGGCTCTTCAAGGACAGGGTCTTGACAAGGCTTGTAGAGTTCGTATGAGAGCCATGACGGAATGGACTCCAGGTAATCCTACTCAGCAGATTCGGCGGTATGCTAAAAGTGCTAAAAATGGTTACCAGATGGAATGGCCTCTTACAGAAGTCTATCAAGGAATCGACATTTTACCACTTCGTTGGAAAGTTCCCATGGATCAAGTTGATTTACATGCTATTGCTATCGTCACCACATCGAAGGCACCGCAATATGATTTCGAGTGGACGGAAGGCCCTTCAAAAGATGACGATGGAACTCCTACAAATTCAAGACGCTATCTTCGTAACGCAATCCAAAGTCTCAATACCCATTCAGTGAAACAAAGCCTTAAAGCAACCACTGAAGTGGAACAGAATAGAATTATGGCAACGGATGATGTCGTTCCAGGAATCGGGTGGGGTATCTTGAGCGCCGGAGCTGTAGGATTTTGTGATGGATCAGCACAATCTATGTGCTATCGGAACTCAAACATGAAATGCTTGTTACAAGGCACCAACGACGCACACAACAATGTTGTAGGAAATGGTTTAAGTGGGTGGTTAGTACTAACTCTTCCCAAAGTTTCTGAGGGTTTCGTGTTCATGAAGATTGAGGTAAGTTGAGATCAATCTGACACCACCTGCACATTTCTAATTGACCATAATTCATTTGATTCTTTGTTTTTTTAGTGGTGGTATCCCCGTGGAAATGATTTTTGGGTCACTAAGGACTGGACCGAGGTGAATAATGGCATTGATGTTGGTAATCGCAAGTTGAAGGATGTCGCAGAGGATGAGCGCAGTCTAAAAGCAATACCAAAACCGTGGCCGGCGGACATGGAGATTGATATCGCTGTCAACGGCAAAATAGTTGACACTTTGCATGGGGGTCCTACTGTTGATAATAAACCTGAGCTCATTCAGGCCCGGCCTCAACTATCATATAACGAGCAATTCATCAAGCTTTTGGACGACAAGACTTTAGCAGATGGAAGCGATCTTGAGTTTGCAATACGCATTCGTTCAGCAGAAAATCCGAAGGATGCCTCTTTCGGCATTTCATACATTTACTATGCATAAAGGCCTGTTCCATGGATACATAGTATAAAATGTTTACTTGCATAAAGTCCCTCTTTAATATTCATTGTTGGGTCGTATATTTATTGATTTTGCTCCATACTCCGACATCTATCGGTGAAGAGTTTATATACCATCAGTTTAGTTCGGTGCTCTTTGAAGCGATAACGCGGTGGTAATCTTGCAATATATTTTCCAAACTTGATCTTGGACTTCAAATCGTCAGAATTAAAGATGAAGTACTGATCACCCTTTAGGAGCAAATGATCTGTTTTACTCTCTTGAGACGACTCAAATTCTTCGATGAAATACTGAATAACAAGTGCTACAACAAGATTGTTCACTAGAATGACACCAAGAAAATAAAATCCTAGAAAAAATAGACGCGGCAATTTACTTTGCGATACAGCCACAATGCCACTTTCCATTTCATTCCAATTGTTTATCACAAGTAAATTAAAGCAAACATTCATTCCACCAAGTAAGTCGTTAAAGTTGTTGGCCCAGTAAAGATTACTGGCAAATTCCGTACCTTCAAGCATCTCTGCGTATGGGCTGTTTGGATCTCTGTTTATCTTTCCACCAAAACAAATCATACCCATGCCACTAAATACGTACACAATGCACAATAAAAATATCGCGACTCTACTCGCAGCAGGTAAAATTCCAAAAAACGTCTTACTCAACGAATGAAAAGCTTTAATGGATAAACACAAACGCAACACACGCAAGACTCTTGCTATTAAGATGTATCTCAGTGTTGTATCTTTGGCATCGCGAGCAGCAAACAACGAAATTGCCCCAACCACAGCAATACATCCATCGAACAAATTATGATCGGTAACAGCATATATTTTCCAACTCATTGTGAGTATTTTCGACAACATTTCGAATAAGTAGATAGAGACGAAAATCATCTCGAAATCCTCTGAAAAGCTCGTGAAAGAATCTTTCGGGTGTATTGATTGACCAGCCAATAAAGGCAACATCTGACAAATCAAGAATCCTGTATTCAATACAAGGACACAGGTCATGAACGCATCGAACTTTTTAGATGCTACCATTATTTTGAAGTCTCGATATGAACTCGATTGTTTCAGGTAAGGAATATACATTTCGATCAAAGGCGTGTATGTATCGTAGTCTTCAAACTCAAAAATCATTAACATTGCCATCATTTCAAACTCTTGTCGCTCAAGCCTTTGTGAGCCATCTTTATCGAGTATTGCGAATAGCACAGTTCCTATGTTTTCTGGGATATAACTGGGTAAAATAGCAACAACAGTCAGTAGAATGGTCTTACTACCCAAATTTAGAATCCAATGTCATACTTACTCAATATCATCACATTCTTCATTCAGAATCGTAAATACTGACAGTAATTGCTCATACGAGACAAAATTATCGCTACCATGAGTAAGTGTGTCATATGCCTGGCCAAGAAATGATCTTTGCGCAAGTTCCACAAGTTTCTCATTTTCATTAGAATAAACATTATGTACATTGCAAATGAGACCAAGAATAACATTTTGAAAGAAAAAAAATGTTATGATCATGTACGAAATAAAGTAGAAGGATACGAACCGATTTCTGTTGTACCCTGGCATCATTACATCAGGATATATGACTGGGATCCATAGAACAACATGGCATGTAAGACAAATTCTAAACATATGTAGTGTGCATGCACAGTAGAGGTACAGTAAACCAAGTCCTTACCAGTTGTCATAGAAGTAAATAATGTCCACATTGAATCTACTATGTTGTCAAAGTAAATAGCTCCTTCGTCTGTGCCATGAAACCAAGCAACGCCAACCATGGCATAAATTATGATAACAATGAGTAAACCTAGCCCCACGGTTAGTAGAGATGGGATGATTTTGGAAATTATGAACAATTCTGCTTGTATTCCCTCACTGAAAGAAATATAAATCAGCATTCTATACAAAAATGCGGCCGGTCGGATGCTAGTAGTAAGCATTCCTTTCAATAAAAGTAATAAAGATAGTATTCTAATGGCAACAAAATAAACAATTACTTTCATTCGTTTTCTTTTAATCAAAGATGGATCAACTGAAGAATTTCTTGAAACGCCTGCAGTAAACATTTTATCCGTTCTTCTTCTATCATTGGCGTGTGCATAACAAGACCAGAATGTATGTATCGCAATTACAGTGAGGAAAGTGAATTCAATACATAAAGACTGTTTGGTGGATAAAAAAATGGTACCGGTGTTTGGATAATAGTCTTGTAATGCACTCTCTGTTTTATCGACATAAAATAGTGGCTTCCCTCTTAAAGAAAGAAGTTTGTCACAACTCATGTCGGCCGTAGTCGAAAGTTCCTCACACCATGCTGGGGGTTCAACAAATGTAAGCAAGACTAATCCTACTATGCTAAGCTGTAGAAGAAATCGGAATGGACTTTTGGACACGGGAAGATATTTTCCGATGCTGCTGTAAGAATTCGATAAGTTTATGGCATCTCTGATGAGATACGCCGCTTTACGAGTTCTGTTTTCATAAAGAATCAAGTCATCAACACTATTGGATGAGTCGTAATGCTTTCCACTTAAGGAGGTCACAAGCGGGATCTTTTCTGAGTCCATTTCAAAGCATCGATTTCAAGGAATCTCAAATAATGTGTACATTCTGAAACGAAGTCTGTCAGATCTGAAGAAGAAAAAAGAGAGAAGCACAGAAAAACTACAGTAAAAGAAGATTGGGCACGGCATTGATCGGCAACAAAAATTTAGATTTCAACCAATGATGACTAGGTTAGTACACGAGTGACTGCTTTAGGACCTGTAATCAGCATTTACGGCAATGTACTCATTGGTCAAATCACTACCCAAAACAACAGCACTTGCAGTTCCTGTCACAAAGTCAACACCTATTTCAACAAATTTCTGGTGTCTGGGAAAATCTTCGACCTCGTTCATCTGAGCATTTTGCATGTGTTCACTAAGCTCCTTTTCGACTGCATCTCCTTCCAAAACGAATTTACCGTTTTCAAATACAGTTCGACCTCCAATTGTCATGATTGTTTGTTCCACGTCAGAATCATTCTTAAATTTTCCCATGAATGAACCAATAGCAGCCGCTAAACGACCAATGTTTGGGTCATTTCCAGAAACTGCGCATTTGAACAATGGTGAGTTTACAATGTGCCTGCCCAATCGACGAGCTTCGAGGTCCGTTCCAGGAAAGTTCGAAATACTGACTCTCATAACATGACCAGTTCCTTCTCCGTTGCGAACCATGTCTGCTGCAAGTCCTCGCGAAACTTCAGATAGGGCAACTTTGAACTCTTCCGTCCTTTCGTCGTCCATGGCCACCTTATTGGATGAGAGAAGAACGCAAGTGTCACTGGTGGATTCGTCACCATCAACTGAAATTGAATTGAAAGATACATTTACAGCATTTGTTAGCAATGCTTGTAAAGTTGCCTTGGGCAAATCTGCATCTGTCATTATGTAACTTAGCATAGTTGCCATATTAGGTTCAATCATCCCAGCACCCTATGATTTTGTGGGATAGGAATATGTAACGATGAGAGGAACGTCTGGTATAAGATAAATAACTTTGCTATATGTAGCATACCTTAGCAATGCCGATGATTCGAGCTCCATTGGATAGTGTCTTACTTCTCAATTTAGGATAACGATCTGTAGTCATTATGTCCCTTGCACCATCGTAAGCACTCAAGCTCTGAAGATTTTCGATTGCCTTTGGGACGACATCTTTTGCTAGCTCTTCTGCAGGTAATCTCCAACCAATAACCCCTGTACTACTAGGAAGAACACTATCAACTCCACCCTCATTCTTTAAAGCCTTTGCTACAGCTTCACAAACCATGTTTGCATTCGCAACTCCATCACCTCCAGAACAGACATTAGAAACCTTGTTATTGATGACAATTGTTTGAATGGGTTTCCCGGAAGCTAACCTTGCTTTCCCTACCTTAATGGGTGATCCTGGAAACTTGTTCGATGTAAATGTTGCGGCCCAACTGTCCGTAGGTCCATCAGTGAGATGGATGACGGTAGCCTTGATAGGCAACGCTCCCATGCTAGGAGCCTCCTGCGGGATGAATGTACCTCTAGCACTGCCAATAGCAAATCCTTTAGGAAGAGCAGAAGACTCCATTAAGTAATTTGTGTATTCTTCCTTTGTTTCAAAGGAAGGAAGTACGACGTCGGTATCTTTGTCATACTGGAAAAGTTTAGTTGCCGACGTTTCCATTTTCACAGGACTCTTCGCCATGGTGAATGCACATGTGGATATCATGTACTGGAACTCAAAGCCAATAAGAAGGAGAGCGCTTGCTAGCTTCATACTAAAGGTATTTCAACTGAAAGGTGTGTTTTTTGGTCGGACTTTATGACATGCAAGAAAACAAAACCGAGAAACGAGAAAGATGTGTGGATATTTTCTCGTTTTACTTTAATTTCGGTAACCAGTACCCGGATGAGTGTCAAGTGTTCGCGCGTTTTTCGAAGTCAGGCGCGGTATCACCCCATGTGTAGAAGATACATGTCAATTCTCTCCTCAACATGGAAAAAAGAAGACACATTTCATCTTTTCGTCAACCATTCCTAAATATATATTTAAAGTGATCATGAACCGCTTCATTCTATTCATCCTTGCCACTATCGGTTCGGCTCATGCATTCTCAACTGCATTTTTGGGGTCTTCTCAGGTTGCTCACAGACCTTCAAGATCACACACGCACTTGACTATGCGTGTGGTAGACATTACTAGCGAAGCCAGTTTCGACAGCACCATTTCCTCCTCGGGAGATTCACTTGTTATTGTTGATTACTCCACCACTTGGTGTGGTCCATGCAAAGGTGCGTTTGAATATAGATTACTTCAAGTCTTGAGATTATGTTAGTTAACTTGACACAAGGAGCCGTTGCCTACCTGGTTGATTAACGATCTTTTTTGATTACATCATCGAATACTTTTCTAATGGACACATTTCCACCTTGCTCTTTTTGTATCATAGTCATTGCTCCAAAGTTCGATGAGCTCAGCGATAAGTACCCTGATGCAGTCTTTCTCAAGGTAAGTTTATTTGTCTTCACATCCTCTTCATCGGCTCGTTTTATTTAAAAAAAATGAAATTTATATGTATAGATATGTAACCATTTGTTCATTCTCAAATTCTGAATATCATGCAGGTTATTGGTGATGCATCCCCTGATGCATCAAAGCTTATGAAGCGTGAAGGGGTTCGTTCAGTACCATCTTTTCATTACTTCAAGAATGGGGAAAAGGTTGATGTAGTCAATGGCGCAAATGCTGAAGCTATCGAGGCCGCAATCACTAAGAATTTGTAATGTTACATTGTGCCAACTCTCATTGTTTTAGTTTCAGAGGGGATACTCGAGCAGGATGCGAAGCTACTAGTATCTAGTCACTTCAAAAATCTCTCTCGATGACTTAATCAAACTAATTATTTAGCACTAAAATTAAAAGTTACGCTAAGAAGGTCAGTGTAGCTGTAGTGTTTTTTATTTTAGCATGTTGAAGTGAGGAGACTTTATGAAATCAAAAAAGAAAACATATACCGCAGTTCAGAAAAACGTTTTACATTGTTGGTGGTGGCCCTACGCTACTCACGTCGATCTTATCCATGATAAAGGGAAAGAAAGCAAACGCCAAAGAAGTCAGAACAATAATTGGAAATGCAATGTACAACCCTAAATCAAACCCATCGGCTCGACCTGGAGTAATACCACCTAAAGATGCAGCTTTGATTTCTTCTTCAGATGCTTCCCACGATGCCATTTTTTCTTCTAGTGTTTTTTTCTTTGCGGCTGTTGCATCCATGTCATCCGACATTCTGACTCTTGTGAAAGAATTCCTCTGGGAAGTCATACCCCTACGGTTTGATACGGCAGTATTGAAACCGAATGTAATCCAAGTCCCACTACAGAAAAGAATTAGTCTGATCAACAGTGATTTGTTCATAATGCTGTTCTACTCTTTGTTTCCCTTCAGCGCTTTCTTGACCTGATATATGCACTCAATTATAAAAATCAAACAACCTTAGTGCAGTTAATGCCAATTGTGATCCTCGAATGTTTTTGTGGAAACGATAAGGCACCCACTTAGATACACAAAAAGTGTAGTACGTAGAACGTAGATACTGTACTTAT